>R18__coassemble_1190_pt1 | contig 79050 bp, 76 predicted proteins | sample R18__metabat2_high_PE_032 | metagenome-assembled genome bin R18
GAGTGCTTCGGGAAATGCCCGAAGCAGACGGGGGCGCGAAGCAGATGGGTTAGATTGCTTCGATGGTGGAGCGCTGGAGCCAGCCTTGGCGGCCGTCGGCTATTTCTATTTTCTCCCAGTCACCGACTTCGTCGAGGAGTGTCACTTTGGTGCCTTCGTGGAGGACGAAGATGGGATTGCCGCCCTCGGATGGTGAACTCTTGACCGAACTTACGGGCGAAATCACTATGGCACTGTCGGTTACGGAAATCTGACGCTTCGACGAAATCGAGAGGATGAACGATGAAACCGAAAGCACTGCCAGCACAATAGACAGTATGAACGAAACTTTGCGGGCAGCAAGCGCCCCCGCGAATTTGAAAATCACCAGAAGTACGGCAGCGACCAAAAGCAAAGCCAGCGCAAGATATGCCCATCCGTCGGCGCTCATAGAGTTGCGAAGACTGCTTATCCAGGTGGAGAGGAAAAATTCCGGAACACTCTCGATCTTGTCGAGAGTCATCTGCGAAGCGATGGAGAGATTGTTGGCGGCATCCTCGTGTGAAGGATTGAGTTTCAGAGCTTTCTCGTAATAGAGAATGGCGTGTGAGTTGTCGCCCAGCTTGAAATAAGCGTTACCCATATTATAATAGAGGTCGTCGCTTTGGAGATTCTCTCCTTCAATCATCTGATAATAGTTGAGGGCGTTCTGCCACTGTTCTGCGGCATAGGCCTCGCCGGCTTTCTGCCAAAGACCTGCAACGCCGTCCGCCTGAGCGGATGCATTGATACTCAGACTTAATAACGCTACGACAGCAACAGCTGCACCGGATGTTTTATGAGATTTTTTCACTTCACTTTCCAATTGGGAGATTATTCTTATTGCTTCGTTGTATTCGCCCTTCTGCTGCTCGGCTTCGTTGTCGGGAGAGTAGCGCGCAAATTCGCAGCGGTCCACCAAAGCCGTGAAATCGTCGACAGTCTTCTGACTCACACCTCTAAGCGCCAGACCTTCGGCGATGGAATCTTTGGACAGGGATGCGGCAGGGATAGCCAACTTGTCAGAAACATAACCCAGCAAAGCCTTGTGGAGTTCTTCGTAATATGCTGAGCTCAACCCCTTTGCGAGATAGTCTCCGGCTGTGCGCAGGCGGGCGCGGGCCATCTTGTTTGCGCGGCGGTTTCTGGTGCCGACAACATCTGCACGGCGATTCTCGGAAAACTTCAGGACGCGTACGCAGACAAAATACAATATAACTATCAGAGCGGCAAGAATATAGAAAAGGAGAGACCCTGCAAAGAAAGAATCTTTCCGGCGAAGTCCTCCGTCTCCGAGACGGATATAGCGTATGTCTTCGGAGAGATTGCGTACGCCCTGACGGTTGACGCCTGCCACTGCAACTCCTCCTCCTTCGATTTCGGTTCCCTTCTCAACGTGAACTGCGATGTCTCCTGTAGAGAGGGTTTCGTACTTGCCCTTTGCTATGTCGTAATAAGAATATTCGATGGAAGGAATGGTGAAGTCTCCGTGGCTTCGGGGGATGAACGGGAACTCGAAAGTCTTGCTTCCCGAAGCGCCGTCGGAAGCAATCTTGTCGGAAGATTTGAGGTCGTACACCTCAAAATCGGGAGGGAAATTGATTTTGGGAGCCTCAAGCATCGAAACATTGCCGTTGCCGGAAACGGTAACCGTCAGAGATGCGGCGTCGTTGGATTTTATCTCACCTTTGCTCAGCTGCGCCGAAATCTTGAACGAACCCACGCCTCCTTTGAACGATGCGGGTGCGCCAGCAGGGAGTTCGCGTACCGAAACCTTTATCTCGGGAGTGGAAATACGCTTGCGCACAGTCTGATAATTGTCGAAGAAGTCGTCGAAGATTGAGTGGGGGCCGCTCGAAGCCGTGCGTACGCGAATCTGGCAGACCATCTCGGCAGGGTCGATTGTAAGAGTTCCGCTCTGCTGGGGAATAAGCATATATTTGCGGAGCAGGGCGCTGTTGTAGATTGCTCCGTCGACATTCTCGCGATTGAATTCCAAGTTGTTGACTGTTACAGTTTCCTTGCTCCAGAAACCGTTGAAGGTAGGGAAGTGTATGTCTTCGAAACCTCCGATGTCCGTGCGTGTATAAATCTTGAGAGTGGCGGTGATGGGTTCACCCTTGACAACAGATGTCTTGCTGAGGGAGAGTTTGAGGAATATGTCGCCTTGAGACGAAGAAGCCTGGGATGAAGGAGTCTGAGACGAAGAAGCCTGTGACTGCTGGGAATTCTGCTGCTGAGCAGGCTGATGAGTTGCTGGAGATTCGGCCGCAACCACTTCTATTGTAGCGCTTTGCGAAGCGCAGGATTCTTTCGAGACCTTTGCTGTGGCACCTTTGATCGTGAATGTTCCGGTGCTCTTGGGCTGGAGCAGATAGGTCACGGTTTCCTCGTGGGTCGAAGTTCTTTTGCCGTTGACAATGTTCGTGCTCGACATCGAACCTTTCTGCGGGCCCCATACTACATCGAAATCGGATGTTCCTTCCCATTCGAAGTCCGACATCCTGCCGTTGGCGGTGAAGACTATGCGGAAGGTTTCGTCCGCCGTCACGACATTGGGGGCGTCGAGTTTCAGGGTGTTCTGGGCGAATATGTCAAGCGCACAAAAAAGCGCCAACAAAGAAAATGCAAATCGTTTCATAAAGTGCTTACCAATTCTTTTCTTTCTGTTTTGACTTCATCATCAGGGCTTTCTCTTTATTAACCTTGTCCTGGGTTTCCTTTTCCTGGTCTTGAATAGCCTGAAGCATCTGCTGTGCTGCCTGCGGGCTTATCTTGGGCTGCTGACCCTGCTGCGGCTGCTCCTGCGGCTGCTGCTGGTCCTGCTGGTCCTGGTTCTGGTCCTGGTTCTGGTGCTGGTTGTGGTCCTGGTTCTGGTCCTGGTTGTGCTGCTCCTGATTCAGATCATGGTTCTGAGACTGAGGCTGGTCGTGAGTATGATCCTGATTGTCCTGCTGATTCTGCAGCATCTTCTGGGCATAGGCCAGATTGGACTTGGTCTCCATATCGCCGGGATTGCGCCTCAGGGCATTCTTGTAGGCCTCGATGGCTCCCTGGTAGTTCTGCTGCTTTAGAAGGGAGTTCCCCATATTGTGATAAATGTCAGCGCCATAGGAAGTTCCGGCCAGAGAATCGACGGCCTTGCCGAAATATCGGTCGGCTTCGCCATAGTTTTCGAGACGGAAATATGTGTTGCCCAGGTTGTAGTCTGCCGCCACCGACAGAGAATCGGCCACCAGGGCTTTCTTGTAGTTGATTTCGGCCTCCTCGAACTTGTCCTTGCGGAAATCGCGGTTGCCGGAGCGCACGCTCTTCCGCTCGCTCTGTGCAAAGCACCCCAGAGGCAAAAGGCAAAGCAAAATCAAGATATATAGTAACTTTTTCATCTGCTATTCTTTAAAAAGTCTCTTCTTCGGCTTGAGGTCTGATATGCACATCTCGATTATGAGAAGCAGCAGGGCGATGCCGAAAAAGTACATATATTGTTCGTCAAAATCCTCAAAGACAACAGATTGGAACTCTTCTTCGTCGAGAGTGCGGATGTCTTCTATAATAGGGTTGAGGCCGAATTCGCTGTTGCCGGCGCGGACGTATTTGCCTCCGCCGACTCCTGCAATCTCCTGAAGCGTGCCTTCGTCAAGGCGGCTCACGACAATCTCTCCGTTGGAATCTTTCATCAACTCTCCGTCCTTGGGAATCGGCTTGCCCTGAGGAGAACCGACTCCGATGCAATACAGCCGTATCCCCGATTCGGCGACGGCTTGAGCCGCCTTGAGCACGTCTCCTTCGTGGTCCTCACCGTCTGTTATCAGAATTATGGCGCGCGAACGCTCGCTCTGGGTGCTGAAACTGCGTGCGGCCGAGGTTATGGCCTCTGCCAGCGCAGTGCCCTGGATGGGAACGCTCTCGGTGGAGATGCTGTTCAAAAATATCTTTGCGGAAACATAATCGGCTGTAATCGGAAGCTGCACGAACGACTGCCCGGCAAAGACTATGAGCCCGATGCGGTCGCCCTGAAGTTTGTCCACGAGACGCGAGATGGCAAGCTTTGAGCGCTCCAGACGGTTGGGAGAATAGTCCTCCGCCAGCATCGAGTTGGAAACGTCCAGAGCAATCATCACCTCGATGCCCCGGCTCTGGTGCTCCTTGAGACGGGCACCCATCTGCGGACGGGCAAGGCCGAGAGTGAAGAAGAACCAGGCCGCCGCGAGAAGGCTGATTTTGAGCCATCCCTTGCCGGTCGAGGCCGAAGGCATAAGCCGCTCCACCAGAGCGGGGTCGCCAAGTTTGGCCAGACGGCGTCTGCGTATGCGCAGATATGCCCCGTAGAATACAAAGAGCAGCGGAATTATGATAAGGAGAAGCAGATACTGGGCTTGAGAAAATACAAACATTATGGAATCCTCCTTATTACAAACAGTCTGAATACGATTTCGAGAAGAAGGGCAGCCAGAGCCAGAAGAGCATACTTCATAAAGAGTTCCGAATAGACGGGGAAACTGTCGACCGAAGTCTTGGTCTTCTCCATTTCGTTGATTTCGGAATAAATCTCCATAAGTTTGGTGTTGTCGGTGGCACGGAAATATTTTCCTCCGGTGCCGTCTGCAATCTGGCGGAGAAGGTCTTCGTCGATTTCAACCTTGATGTTCTGAATCTGGACTCCCCAGGGAGTCATAACAGGGTAGGGAGCTTCTCCCATAGCGCCGACTCCTATGGTGTAAACCCTTATGCCATAGGTTTTTGCGATTTCGGCGGCCATCAGGGGAGATATCTCTCCGCAGTTGTTGACACCGTCCGTCAGCAGAATCACCACTTTACTTTTGGCGTCGGAATCTTTCAACCGCGCAACTGCGGTTGCCAGCCCGTTGCCTATGGCGGTTCCGTCGTCGATGAGGCCTGTCTCAATCTCCTTCATAAGATTGATGAGGGTGGCGCGGTCGGTGGTAAGAGGCGACTGAGTGAAGCTTTCTCCTGCAAATACAACTATTCCGATGCGGTCGTTGGGGCGTGTGGCAATGAACTCTATGGCGATGTCCTTGGCGGCTCCGATGCGGTCGGGCTTGAAGTCGCGGGCCAGCATAGATGTCGAGACGTCCATAGTGAGGGCTATGTCAATTCCCTCTGTATCAACTTTTTCGAATTGCTCGGAGCTGCGGGGGCGGGCGATGGCCACGATAATCAAAGCCACTGCAATGCAGCGCAGGGCAAAAGGAATATGGCGGGCATAGGTAAGCGCGCGGCCGCTGCGGCCCATCCAGGGCGTGACCGAAGACACGCGAAGCGACGGAGTCCTGCCCCGAAGTTCTCTCCACACATAAAGGGCTATGAGCGGTATGAGCAGAAACTCAAGATAAAGCAGATTGGGATATTCGAAAAACATTACGCGTCCTCCTCCTTTGCTTTGGCGGCTGCCCCCGCCCCGGCTTCTTCTTCAACCTGCTGCATATAAGTCTCGTTGACAAAGCGCACGGCAGTAGGAATCACATCCTCGTTCTCCTCGGCCGAAGCGTTGTGCTTGGCGAACTTCACATAGTCGGCAGTGGCGAAAAGCTCTTTGAGTTTCTCGTAGAGGGCGGGCGAAATTTCTTCTTTGCCAAGCTGGGCGAAAATCTCGGCGGAAGTCTGTTCCAATGCCGAAATGTCGTAACGCTCAGAGATATACAGACGGAGAGTGTCTGTGACCTCGGTGTAGAATTGTTTCTGTTTGTTGCTCTGCCAGAGTTTTTGCGAGCGGATTTTCTCCAGCGAGCGCAAGGCGGTGATGTGGGGCGGATCCTTGACTATGGGCTTGCCGAAGAATGTGCGGTTCTCGCGGCGGAGCTTCACAAAGCGGCAGATGCCGTAAACGAGGGCGGCCAGAAGCAGCGCCAGTCCGATCCAAGGAAGCATCTCTGCAAAAGTCAATGGATACTTTATCTGCCCCTTGATGTCGAAAGGCTCGAAAGTGGCTGTGTCGATGGGAATTGTGGTCACTTCCATTGTGGGGCCGTCGTAAAAAAGCGTATCTACCGACCCGTCAAGATGACCGATAGCGGCGATGATGGGCGGCAGGAAATAGCTCCCGCTGTCGAAGGCCGTAAGGATAATGCGCCCCTCGACCTCCACCTGACCTTTGCGCAGCGAAACGGTGTCGAACTCCAGCGGTTTTATGGTCTCTACTCCGGGAGCCGGTTCGGCATCGGGTTTTACCACATAAAATTCTTCGCCTTCGGCGAATTTGAGGTCCAGAATCCATTCAACCTGGTCGCCTATGAGCATAGTGTCGCGGCTCAGGCGCGAAGCGGGCTGTTGTGCAAACCCGGCCCGGCAGACCCCCAGCAGCAATATTGCAGAAAGAATTTTCTTCATCAGGCTCTGTTTTTGAAAAATGATATGAGCGCCTTGACATAGTCGTCGCCGGTGCCGATGCTGACATTGTCTATGCGGTACTTGCGCAGCACCTGCTGCGTGTTCTCGGCGGCGTGCGCATTCCAGCGTGCGTAGTCGCGGCGCATTGCGGCACTCGAGGTGTTGACCCATCGCGAGGCGCCGGTCTCGGCGTCTGCCACCCGCACCAGGCCCACGTCGGGGAGCTCGCGCTCCAGCGGGTCAAAAATGTTGATGGCGCTCAGGTCGTGGCGGCCCACCGCAATCTTGAGCGCATCTTCGTAGCGCGGGCGGGCGTCGGAGTCGAGGTCCATAAGGTCGGAGAGCAGGAAGGCTGTGCAGCGGCGTTTGAGCGCATTGGTCAGGAACTGCAGCGCGGCGCCTATGTCGGTGCCTTTGTCCTCGGGCTCAAATTCGATGAGCTCGCGGATTATGCGCAGGAGGTGGCTGCGGCCCTTCTTCGGGGGGATGAACTTCTCGACCTTGCTGCTGAAAAACAGCGCGCCGACTTTGTCGTTGTTGGCTGAGGCTGAGAACGAAAGCACCGCCGCGACTTCGGCCAGAAGGTCTTTCTTCGACTCTCCGCGCGTGCCGAAAAGCCGCGAACCGCTCACGTCCACAAGCAGCATCACCGTGAGTTCACGCTCCTCCTCGAAGACCTTGACGTAGGGCGAACGCAGGCGCGCGGTGACGTTCCAGTCCATATTGCGAACGTCGTCACCGTACTGATACTCACGCACTTCGCTGAATGCCATGCCCCGCCCCTTGAACGCCGAATGATACTCTCCGGCGAAAATCTGGTGCGAGAGAGCCTTCGTGCGTATCTCGATCTTCCGAACTTTCTTTAATAGATTTTCTTCCATCTGTTACGTCATGCCCGACCTGTTCGGGCATCTCTCGATTAAGGAACCTCTACGGCGTTCAAAACCTCAGTAATGATATCCTCAGAAGTGACATTCTCGGCCTCAGCCTCATAGGTGAGCCCGATGCGGTGGCGGAGAACGTCGTAGCTGACGGCGCGCACATCCTCGGGAATCACATAGCCGCGGCGATGTATGAATGCATAGGCTTTGGCCGCCATCGAGAGCGAGATGCTGGCGCGTGGCGAGCCTCCGAAGCTTATCATATCCTTGAGTTTGCCAAGACCGTAGTCTTCGGGAGTACGTGTGGCGAACACGATGTCAACGATATACTTCTCAATCTTCTCGTCCATATAGACGTCGCGCACGACCTTGCGGGCGCGGACTATGTCTTCGGGCTTGAGAGAAGTCGTCGGCTTGGGGAACTCTCCCTGATTGTTCATACGGATGATGAGTTTCTCCTCTTCCTTCTTGGGATAGGTGACCTTGACCTTGAGCATAAAACGGTCCACCTGCGCTTCGGGCAGGGGATAGGTTCCTTCCTGCTCGATAGGGTTCTGGGTGGCCATAACAAGGAAAGGCTCGGGGAGGGGGAAAGTCTTGTCGCCGATAGTGACCTGGCGCTCCTGCATTGCCTCGAGCAGTGCGGACTGCACTTTTGCGGGGCTTCGGTTGATTTCGTCCGCCAGCACGAAATTGGCGAAGATGGGACCCTTCTTGATCTGGAACTGTTCGCTCTTCTGCGAATAGATCATTGTTCCCACGACATCGGCGGGGAGAAGGTCTGGGGTGAACTGGATGCGGCTGAACTGTGCATCCACCACCTTTGCCAAAGTGTTGATTGCCAAAGTTTTTGCCAGACCGGGCATACCTTCGAGAAGGATGTGGCCGTTGGCCAGAAGGCCGATGAGAAGATTGTCGATGAGCTGTTTCTGGCCCACGATGACCTTGCCGGTCTCCATCTGGATTATGTCCACGAACGCGCTTTCCTGCTGAATGCGCTCGTTCAACTCTTTAATGTTTACTGAATCCATTATTTTTTATAAATTGTTTTGTATTTTTGTCTTTTCAAAAAATCTTACAAAAATAATAAAAAATCTGATGAGGCTGTTCGTTTCTCTCTCTTATAATGGAAGCGCTTTCTGCGGCTGGCAGTCGCAGCTCAATGCGCCTTCCGTCCAGGAGGAACTCGAACGTGCCCTCTCGATTGCTTTCAAGGAGAAAATCGCCGTCACAGGCGCCGGGCGAACAGATTCGGGAGTCAATGCCCGGGATTATATCGCTCATTTCGACGTCGGCTCAGGCGGATGCTCTTTCGAAAGCGCGGCGTTGATCAGCAAAATAAATGCCATTCTGCCCGCAGGGATATGTGTACATCGGTTTTTCCGCGTCGCCGACGATGCTCACGCGCGTTTCGACGCCGTAAGCCGTACATACCGCTATTATATTCACACGGCCAAGGATCCATTTGCCGCGCAGTCTCTCTACTATAAATATCCTCTGGATGTGGAAGCGATGAACGAAGCCGGCTCGCATCTTCTCGGGACCCGCGATTTTTCGAGTTTCGAGAAAGTCGGAGCAGACAACAAAACATCGATATGCACTGTAAGTGAGGCAGTCTGGTCTCGCCGCGATGAGACTCATCTTGTCTTTGCCATCACCGCCGACAGATTTTTGAGAAATATGGTGCGCGCGGTGGTCGGTACTCTCCTTGAGATAGGGGGCGGCAGACGTCCTGTCTCGTGGATAGACGAAGTCCTGGCATCTCACGACCGCTGCTCGGCGGGGCAGTCTGTAGCAGGCGAGGCACTTTTTTTGGAAGAGGTCCGCTACCCTTACGAACTGATAACAATTTAAAAATTTCAATACTATGTTCTTTACATTTCTACAAGCTGAATCCGAAGTCATCGAAGGAGTCGTGGCTCCTGTCCAGGAAGAGCTTTCTTTCTCTCTGATTGATATGGCAGCCAAAGGCGGCTGGCTTATGATTGTTCTTGCAATCCTTTCTGTAGTAGCTATTTATATCTTTGCAGAAAGGCTTTACACAATACGCAAGGCTTCGAAGATCGACAAGAATTTCATAAAGGATGTCAACGACTATCTTCTCGAAGGAAAGGTACGTTCGGCCCGTATGCTCTGCAAACGCAGCGAATCTTCGGTCGCACGTATGATAGAGAAAGGCATAACCAGAATGGACAAGCCCCTCCAGGACATTCAGACATCGGTCGAGAACGTCGCGAATATGGAAGTCGCCAAACTCGAGAAAGGCCTTCCCGCCCTTGCCACAATCGCCGGCGGCGCTCCTATGATAGGATTCCTCGGCACCGTTATGGGTATGGTCCAGGCATTCTTCAATATGGCCCAGGCCGGCAACAACATCGACATCACTCTTCTCTCGGGCGGTATCTACACCGCTATGGTCACAACTGTCGGCGGTCTTGTTGTAGGTATCCTCGCATATTTCGGCTACAACTATCTCACCGCCGAGGTTTCGGGAGTCGTTTCAAAGATGGAGTCTTCGACAATCGAGTTCCTCGATGCCGTCCAGGCAAAGAAAGATGCTGCGGCCAAGGCTGCTCAGGAGGAGTAGGCTATGGCTATCAAACGCAGAACAAAAGTCGATTCGGGATTCTCGATGTCGTCGATGACCGACATCGTTTTCCTGCTTCTCATATTCTTCCTTGTCACATCGACTCTCGTCAATCCCAATGCCCTCAAGCTCCTGCTTCCCAAGAGCACGGGCCAGGTGGCCGCCAAAGCCACTGTCAGTGTCTCCATCAAGCACTATCCCGAGAAGGGCACTGTCTCCTACCACATAAACGGACAACAGAAACCCGTGACCTTCGGCGAAATCGAGCCCGCACTCGTGGATCTGCTTCAGTATGAGGACGATCCCACATTCTCGATTTATGCCGACGAGACTGTCCCGGTCAAGGAAGTCGTGGCTCTTATGAATGTGGCCAAAAGGCAGCACTACAAAGTCATAATGGCCACTTCTCCGGAATAGCCTTCCCGTATGAAATCTTCGAGACTCACAGGCATAGTCGCGACAGCGCTCTTCCACACTGCGCTGCTCTTCGTGTGCGTGTCTTCGGGTCTCAAATACATTTATCCGCCCCCGGAAGAAAAGTCGATGGTCATAGAATTCGACGAGCCGGAGCCCGAGCCGATTGAGATGGTGACGGGTCAGGAACCCCGGGGAGAAGATCCCGAGCCGGAGAAGGAAGTGGTGCTGGTCAAGCGCGCTGAAGCTCCGGTGGAGGCTTCCAAGCCGAATGTGGCAGAAGAAGCCAAGGTGGATGAAGTGGGAGATGTGGAGGTGCCCGAACCTCCGCGGGAGAAGGAAATCAACAAGCGAGCTTTGTTCTCGTCCGCGGCTAATGCCGCCAGGCAAGACACTCTGGCTCAGCAGACAGCGCGCAAGGTCTCGGATGCCTTGGCGAGCGGCCATTCGAAGGGCAACACCCTTAACGGGTCGGAGGAAGGCGAGCCTTCCGTCCGCCTTGCCGGCAGGAATGTCGATGGCACTCTTCCGCACCCGTCATACAATGTCAACGAACAGGGCAGGGTGGTGGTCCGCATCCGGGTGGACCGCAGCGGACAGGTGGTTTCCGCCATACCCGGCGACATCGGCACCACAACAACCAGCGCCCGCCTTCGCGAAGCCGCCAAACAAGCCGCCCTCAAAGCCCGCTTCAACATAGCATCCTCAGCTCCCGAACTCCAGGAGGGTACCATCACCTATATTTTCCGTTTGCAGTAGGAAATTGCAGTCCCGGACGCGTCTTACTTGCGTATTACGCAAAGCAGGACGACGGTGGAGAGGGCTTCGGCGGCGGGAACTGCGAGCCAGAGGCCGGGTGTGCCCAGAGGGATGGGCAGGAATGCGAAGGCGAGCGCCACGAGGACGAAGCCTCGAAGGAGAGTCAGCAGTATGGAGGCGGTGCTGCGCTCGATGCTCTGCAGGTAGCCGATGGCGGGCGTGTTGAAGCCCATAAAAATCAGCCCTATAGCAAAAATGGGAAGGCCCTTCGCTGCAAGGGCGAAGGTTTCGCTGCCGCTCTCCAGAAAGACCGAAATTATAGTCGGGGCGAAGAGGGTGAACACCACCAGCGCGACCGCCGCAAAACCCACGCTGACAAGTATGCTGCAGCGGAGAGTGGAGGAGACTCTGTCTTTGTTGCCGGCGCCGTGGTTGTAGCTTATTATGGGCTGGGCCGAAGAGGCCGCGGCGAAAAAGACGTTGGCTATCAGGGGGAAGATGTAGCAGATGACGCTGAAGGCGGCAACCCCGACATCGCCCAGATGCGCACCGAAACTGCGGTTGCCGCAAAGTATCAGCATCGACGCCGAAAACTCCATCACAAGCCCCGCGAACCCCACCTTCATAACTTCTCCCAGAGCCGTAAAACCGTAGTTCAGAGCCATGGACGGTCGGCGGAACTTGAGCGTGCGCGCCTTGAACATCATATAATAAAAGACCATCAGAGCACCGGAGAGCGTGCCTATGTCAGTCGCCAAGGCTGCGCCTTTCAGACCCATTCCGCAGGGGAAAATGAAGGTATAGTCCAGAATTATGTTCAGCACGGAAGGCACCACAGTGGCCATCATCGAGTATTTGGGCGAGCCGTCCAGCCTTATGACGAACGAGCCCACAATCTGTATCATTATGAAGAAGCAGGTGGGCACGAACCATCGGAAGTACTCTCCCGCCGGCGGCAGGAGCTCGTCCGACACTCCCAGCAGGCGCATTATCTTTGTCGGGAAACTGTAGAGCAGCGCCACCAGCAGCAGCGAAAGGATAATGGCGGCGCCGAAGGAGAGAGTCACCTTGCCGCGGGCGGTGAGGTTTTCATCCTTCGCCAGATGGATTGCCGCCACCACGCTCGATCCCATTCCGAACATCATCCCTATGCCGGTGATGAGCATCATTGTGGGGGCGATGAGGTTGATGCAGGCCAGACCCTCGGGGCCCACTCCGTGCCCCACGAAGATGCCGTCCGTGAGCATAAACGCCACATCGGCCAGCATTCCCAGCAACGTGGGGATGAAAATCTTCCTGAACAGCCCGGGGATCCTCTCCCGGGCGTAATCTATGTTTGTTTTTTGAGCTTCTGCCATCGCGATGCTGATTCCGGCTGACGACTCAGTCTATGAACTGAATCTTCGAGGCGTCGCGGGGTTTGGCTTCGGGCGACTCGTCGGGGTAGCCCACAGCGATGACTATCTGAAGTTTGTATCCGGCGCTGAATCCAAGTTTGTCGAGATACGGCTTTGCGGCCTCGCTGGAGTTGAGGAACATTGCGGGACCTCCCATCACACAGGTGCCAAGGCCGAGGGACTGAGCTGCAAGGCAGATGTTCTCGCTCATCAGGCCGACATTCTGGAGAAGCATTCCGCTCTGATCGTCTGCAGGGCTGGCAATGAATATCGCGGCTGTGGCGTTACGGAATCCGTTGCGGAACTTGGGGTCGTCGCCGCTGACGAAGAAAGGCATATCGGCCTTCATAATTTCAGTGACTTCGTTGAAGTAGGCTTCGCTGTCCACTATGCGGACTTCCCATTCCTGCTTGTTCATCGCATTGGGGGCATTGATGCCGCATTCGGCTATTTTCTGAAGTTTCTCCCTTTCTACGGGGACATCTGTGTAGTGCCTTACCGAGCGGCGTGCCATAATGGCTTCGATTACGGGATTGTCCATATCGTTTGTGTTTACCTTTTGTGAGCTCGTGCAGCATATGGTTGACAATGCTGCCGCAATTATTATAAGTGTGCGTTTCATAATGTCAAAAATAAGCAATATTTAAAAGATCGCAAAATCTGACTGACTGAGAACAGAGTTTCCGCCAGGCCAGGCGGCGACGATGGCCTCTGTGACGTTCTTTGGGGCATAACGTCACCGCCTGAGTCGCTTCCTAGACCCTCAGGCGGCGGCCTCCCGCGTCCGGCGCCACTCTACGGCCTCGTCCCGCCGCTTGGTTTGGCGGAAAGTTATAGCCTCTGGCCGCCGATGAACTCGCGCATAATGGAAGTGGGCGGGATGTCGGCTATCTCGGCGGGGGTCAGGGCGCGAACCCTCCCGGTGAGCTCCAGCAGGGACTGAGCCTTGGCGTAGGCCGGAGAGCCCTCGCGGATGCCGTAGAGCAGGGGTTCGGCGTAGTACTTGAGCAGCGGAACGTCGTAGAGCATCGAGGAATTGAACACTGCGTCGGCGTTCTCTTCGTAAGGAAAGATGTTGCGCTCTTCGCCGCGCCTTACCGAAGGCCAGCGCAAGATTGTGTCTTCGGGCGAGGCCCCGCGGGTGCGGCTGTCGCGGACTATGCGGCGCAGCAACCTTTTGTCGGTGGTGGAGCCGTGCAGCTTTTCGCCGTCTTCCATAGAGGAAAGTGCGGAAATATAGACTTTGAAGATGCGCGACTGGTCGATGCGCGGCGTCAAGGCGGGGTTGAGGGCGTGGATGCCCTCCATCATCAGGATGTCGCCGGGGCCGAGGCGCAGGAATTTGCCGCTGCGCTCCTGGCAGCCCTCCACGAAGTTGAAGCGCGGAAGTTCGACCTCCCGGCCTTCCAGGAGGTCTGACAGCTGATTGTTGAGGAGCTCGATGTCCATTGCCCCGAGCGCTTCGAAGTCGTACTCGCCGTTCTCGTCCCTGGGGTTGCGGCTGCGGTCCACAAAGTAGTTGTCGAGTTCTATGACCTTGGGCGTCAGGCCCAAAACCCTGCACTGCTGTGCAATACGGAGCGAGCTGGAGGTCTTGCCGCTTGACGAAGGGCCGCTCATCATCACTACACGGTTCTTGTCGCGGTTCCAGAAGATCTGGTTGGCGATGTCGGCGTACTTGCGCTCCTGCCTTGCCTCACAGAGATTTATGAGTTCCAGGCCCTTGCCCTCTTCGAGGCAGTCGTTCAGCGCCTTGAGCGAGTCTATGCCCACTACGCGGCACCAATCTTTATATTCTTCACGTGCTGTGTCCAGTTTTGTCATAATATTTACAATTCAGATGCAAAATTCCATTTGCAAAAGTACATAAAATCTGATATTTTTGTTGTATCGCAATCAATACGAAAATATGGAAAAAAAGAAAATAGTGGTGCTCTCCGGAGCGGGAATAAGCGTGGAGTCGGGCCTTCAGACCTTCCGCGGTGGCGGCGGACTGTGGGACAATTACCCCGTAGAGGAGGTCTGCAGCATCGAGGGATGGCACAGGAACCCCGCCAAGGTCACTGAGTTCTACAACATCCGCCGCGCACAGCTGGCCGAAGTGGAGCCGAACGAGGCGCATCTTATCCTCGCTCAGATGCAGGAGGACTACGACATCCGCATCGTCACCCAGAACGTTGACAATCTGCACGAACGCGCAGGTAGCCGCAGTGTACTCCACCTTCACGGCGAACTCACCAAGGTCCGCCCCGAGAACTGCTGCACCGAGCAGGACGGCTTCTCCACCGCGTATGTGCAGGACATAGGCTATGCTCCGGTGAAAATCGGCGATGTCGGAGGCCCTCGAAGCAGGCAGCTGCGCCCGCACATTGTCTTTTTCGGCGAGGCCGTTCCGAACCTTTCCGCCGCCGCCCGGCTTGTGCAGCAGGCAGACGTGCTGCTCATCATCGGCACTTCGCTGGCGGTCTATCCCGCCGCCGGCCTTGTCCACTACGCCCCGGACGGCTGCGACATCTATATGATCGACCCGGGCGACGATGCCGCCGGTATGCTTTTCGGCGTCAATCATATCAAAAAGGTCGCCACCGAGGGAATGCGCGAATTCCGGGAGATTGTGTAGTTCGGGCGGCGCGAGGGATGCTACTCACGTGGGAGTATGATGGAAAGGATTTCCTCTCCGTAGTTCTTGACTATGTGGTCTCCCACGCCTTTTATGGCCCGCAACTCGGCGATTGACTGCGGAGCGGCGTCGGCTATGGCCAGAAGTGTTTTCTGATGCATCACTACGAAGGCGGAGACACCAAGTTCTGTGTACTTCTTCTTTCGCCATTCTATTAACTCCTTCACCATCTGTGGATTACGATTGTCTTTGTACAAATCTCTTCCGGATTCCTCTTCTGCTATATCCGGCTTTTGGACTTTATCCTTCTTGGATTTCTCCTTCGAGACAGTTGCGGCGCCTGTAACTCCCGAGACCACAGATTTCTGATAGCCGGCAATGCTGAATCCTTCTTTTACGATCGATTCCATTGCGGAGATTTTGACACCGAGGACCTCGAAAAACTCCTCGCAGATTTCATTTATCTTCTTTCTGACGTCCTTTGCATCAATCTCCAGACGATTCAGCAGAGAAATCTGATGTCTGACTTCCTCGAGCAGCGGCAGAAAGTATGCGGCTCCCTTGCGGGTCCTCTCGTCAATTCTCGCGCTGTCGCCGGCGATGCTTCGAATCTGCGCCGCGAACTTCGAGCCCACAGTTTCCATTTCGACGGCTTTGTCGCGAAGCTTTAAAACATCCTGATATTGAGATGGATATGTGGTCTCGAGCGATTCGTTGAAGACTTTGCGCAGCCATCCGGCAAGAGCCGCAAGGCGACCGAAGTCAAAGCACTCGCACATCTGCGAAACCTCATAATCCCTTTTGTATCCTTCGAGCGACGAGGCCAATGTCTCCTCCGGAGTGAACGAAGCGCTGAAATCTTCTACCGCAGCATCGCGTTTTATGCCATATGCAGTGATAGGCGACGAAAGCACAATGCCTTCGAGCGATGTGCAGCGCGACAGGGCTACATAGACCTGACCGAAAGCGAAGGCTTCCGAAGCGTCGATAATCACGTGGTCGAAAGTCAGACCCTGCGACTTGTGGATAGTGACCGCCCAGGCCGGCCGGAGCGGAATCTGTGAAAAAGTGCCTTCCACGGACTGCACTATGTCTCCCGTATCGGCATCCAAGGTGTATTGAATGTTCTCCCAAGTCTCAGTCCCCGCCTGAATCAGTTCTGCAGAGCCATCGGCCGTTTCGCACGAAACCCACACATTTTCGTCTTCGTCTATCTCCTGGATTGTCCCGACAAGTCCGTTGTAGTAACGGCCTTCTCCCGAGGTGTCGTTGCGTACAAACATCACCTGCTCGCCCTCCTTGAGCGAGAGAAAAGCAGCTGCCGGATATGAATTTTCCGGAAAATTGCCTGTCACGGCCGCTTCAAATATATGAGCTTCGCCTGCGAGTTCCATAAGTTTCGAGTCGTTGACCTTGTCGGCCTGACGGTTGTGGGTTGTCAGACGAATCCAGCGGTTGCCGTCGTCGGGTTCGAAATCGGGGTCGAGGCGTGCATTCAGAGCCCGCAAAGTCTCCCGGCTCGGCCGGCTTTGGCGTACATCGTTGAGCAGAGCCACGAAAGCGGCGTCTTTCTGGCGGAAGATATGGGTGAGCTCAAGTGTGACATAACCCATACGTTTGAGAGCTTTTGACTCGAAGAAATATGGAGAACTATATACCTGAGCTACAAATGGTTTCTCCTTCTCCGTGACCACGGGGGAAAGCTGCTGGGCATCGCCTATCATCAGAAGCTGGACTCCTCCGAACGGACGATTGTTGTGGCGATACTTACGCAGAGTCATATCCACGGCATCGAGGAGGTCGGCGCGGACCATCGAAATCTCATCTATTATTATAAGGTCGAGGGTCTTGATTATCTCCTTGCGTTCCTTGCGCATACGGCGGAACTTGTCCGCCATCTGGTATTCTGTAACAAGTTCCTTGACGTCGGGAAGATACGGACACAGTGGAAGCTGGAAGAAGGAATGAATTGTCGTTCCTCCGGCGTTGATTGCCGCGACTCCGGTGGGAGCAAGAACGACAAGCCGTTTCGATGTCTCGTGCACAATCTGACGCAGAAATGTGGTCTTTCCCGTTCCGGCTTTCCCGGTCAGAAAGACGCTCACTCCTGTCTCACAGATATATTTCCTCGCAAGGTCGAACTTGTCCATAGTCGTTTTTTTGCAAACAAATATAACACAATCCGCCCAAGCATCGCTCCCCAAATCTTAAAAAAATTCAATGAGTGAGAAATTTCCGCCAAACCAGGCGGCGGGAGGAAGCCGTGGAGTGGTGCCAGACGCGGGAGGCCGCCGCTTGAGGGCCTAGGAAGCGGCTCAGGCGGTGGCGTTATGTCCCAAAGAACGCCACAAAGGCCATCGCCACCGCCTGGCCTGGCGGAAAATGCTATCGGATATATTTTCGGAGTTCGCTTTCCGGTATGTATGTCAGGAATGAGAGCTGACGATGGGCCAGATGATACCTGCTGCGGAGTGTCTGTGCCAGTTGCAGACGTTCTTCGGTGTTGAGATGTCTGGCTGTGCGCTTGCTGAACAAATCAAAACTGACAGTTTCGCAAATTCTTCTGGCTTCGAGATCTTCTATCTGCACTCCTCGGATTTCGGCCATCTTTGCCGCAATTGGAGCATCGCTGTTTTTCCCGCTAGACAAGAACGCACGAAAACAGTTGTGAGTCCTGTAAATGCTTTCGAATCGCCTGATATCCACATAGTTCGTGGGAAGAATGAATCCATTGCACACCAACCATTCATCGGGCACATATGTTTTGGACCAGCAATATTCGGATTTCTCCTTGTCTTTGAGAGAGCCGAACTTCACAGGCTCGGTGACTTTGCCAAAATTGTCTATCAGCCAGGGCAATACCGAAAACTCGTTACGGAAGTACAAGGCGCCGGTTCCGTAGAGGTAGTCATATGGCATAACGGCCTTGCCGTCTTTTGTCGCCTGGACAATCGTGTATGTTGCGACATTCTTAAGGTACGATTCATCAGTTACCTCATAGAGTTCGCAATGAAGAACCACTCCGTCGGCCGAGCCACGCCGTCTGGCTATGCATCTGATTGACATCGACTCGTAGAGCATTTTGAATTTTAGACAATCTTCGTATGTACCCCATAGAAGAATGTGAGGATGCGAATCTTCAATGGAAAAGGCCACAACGATGACGCCTGTTATGAACGCACACAATCCGACACGGTTGAACGCAGCTTTGAATTCCCTTTCTGAAGTGATGAAATTTTTCGCGTCATCACCATTCGCGAACATATGGTAATAATGTTCTGTTTTCATATCTCTCTCCTCAACCGTCCTTGATGATGACGTATGTAGGATGTATCACAAAGGTATATGAAATCTCCCGACTCCCAAAAATTTTTTGAAGAAATTTCGAATCTTTATAGTTTCTGCCAAACCAGGCGGTGACGACGGGCTCCGGACTGCTCTTGGAAGCCTATCGCCACCGCTTGAGCGGCTTCCTAGGCCCTCAGGCGGCGAGTCACTGCGTCTGGCACTACTCTACGGCCTCCTCCCGCCTCCCGGTTTGGCGGAAAGTCAGCCCAAAAAGGGAATAATCAGAGAACCATACACCAGTCGTGGATGTCCTCGACCAGGCCGTCCTGGATGCCGCGAAGGTGTTCGTAGAGTTTCTTGCTGGTGGGACCGACCTGGCCTTGGGCGCAGAACTCGTAGTGCCGCGAAACCTCGGGACCTTCGAGGAGAGGTTTGTCGTCGATACTGCAGATGGGAGTTATGACAACCGCCGTGCCGCAGGCTCCGACTTCCTCAAATTCGGAAAGTTCCTCGACAAATACCTCGCGGCGCTCCACTTTCATTCCGAAATCGGAAGCTATCTGCTGCAGGGATTTGTTGGTGATCGACGGAAGAACGCTGCCGGAGAGGGGAGTGATGTAGCTATTTCCCTTTATGGCCATAAAGTTGGATGTGCCGAACTCGTCGATCTTGGAGTGCGACGCACAGTCGAGGAACAGCAACTCTTTGTATCCTTGAGACTTGGCAATCTTGTAGGGGTGGAACGACGGAGCGTAGTTGGCTCCGAGCTTGTACGAACCTGTGCCGTTGGTGGCCACGCGGTCGAAGTCGCGCGAGATGACGGCGGGAATCGACGTGAGGCTGGCGCTGCCGGTGTAAGTTCCTACAGGATTGCACATTACAGCAAAGATGCTCTCCGACGAAGACTCTACGTTGAGCTGGGGATTGACTCCAATCAGGACAGGACGGATATACATCGAACCATTGTATCCATAGGGAGGAAGATAGTCTATGTTCTCATCCACACACATCACGCACATCTTGATGAACAGATCCTCGGAAGGAGTCGGCATTTCAAGATATCTGCCGCTTCGAGCCATTCGCGCTGCATTCTCGTCGGGGCGGAAGATGCGCACCTTGCCGTCTTTGCCGCGGAAGGCTTTGAGGCCCTCGAAGCACGAGTTGGAGTAGTGGAATACTCCCGCGAAGACGTCCAGCGAGAAATTGAAGTCTGAAGTGACAACGGGCTCGCTCCAGAGGCCGTCGCAGAATCTGCTGATTATTATGGATTTGGTGGGTTGTACCTTGAATGAGAGTTTGGTCCAGTCCGTCATGGCAATCAAAATTAGTTTTTATGATTTCTGATATAGTCTGCTACCCAGTCTCCGACCTCGGATGTAGAGTATGCACGGCCGTCGCCGCAAAGATCTTCGGTCACGATGCCTGCATCGATGGAAGCGGTGACTGCAGAGCGGATGGCCCGGCCTTCCTCCATAAGTCCGAAGGCATATTCGAACATCATTGCAGCAGAGAGGATTGTGGCCAGAGGGTTGGCGATGTTCTTGCCGGCTGCCTGGGGATACGAACCGTGGATAGGTTCGAAAACTCCTGTGTGCTCACCTATTGATGCGGAAGCCAGAAGGCCCATAGAACCTGTGATGCAGGAAGCCTCGTCTGTCAAAATGTCTCCGAAAGTGTTTTCGGTTACAAGCACGTCGAAGAATTTGGGGTCGCGGATCATCTGCATTGCGGCGTTGTCAACATACATATAGTCCACCTTGACATCGGGATAGAGCGGAGCCATCTCCTGACCGATCTGACGCCACAGACGGGAAGATTCCAGGACGTTGGCCTTGTCCACGATGGTCAGATGCCTCCGGCGGCGAAGAGCGTATTCGAACGAAAGTTTCAGGATGCGCTCCACCTCGTAGCGATGATAAATGTTGGTGTCATAGGCGGTATCGCCTCCATCCAGACGGCCTTTCTCGCCGAAATACATTCCGCCTGTGAGTTCGCGGACGCACAGAAAATCGGCGCCGTCGACAAGATGTTCCTTGAGGGGGCTCTTGTGAATCAGAGCCTTGAAGGTCTCGACAGGGCGAAGGTTGGCGTAGAGGCCAAGCTGCTTGCGCATTGCAAGAAGTCCCTGCTCGGGGCGGACCTTGGCTGTAGGGTCGTTGTCGAAACGGGGGTCGCCCACTGCGCCGAAAAGCACTGCATCGGAGGCGAGGCAGATGCGGTGGGTCTCCTCGGGATATGCATTTCCGAAGCGGTCGATGGCGCAGGCACCGACGTATGCAAAAGTATAGGAAACTTCGTGTCCGAAGACTTCGCAGACGGCGTCAACTGCTTTGACTCCCTGTGCAACAACTTCAGGACCTATGCCGTCACCCGGCAATTGTGCTATGCTTAGTTTCATATTCTTCAATTTTAGATTTGTTTTCCAAAAGATAATCTATGTCGTCGAGGGCGTTCATCAGGCAATACTTCTTGTAGCCGTTGATTTCGAACGACTCTCTCGAACCGTCCGCAAGATTTGTAACGGTCTGAGAAGGAAGGTCGATGCGGACGAGAGTGGAAGGATCCGCGGCGATGCAGCGATGCAGCCCCGCCAAAAACTCCTCCGAAACGGTGACCGGCAACACAAAGTTGTTGAGTTCGTTCTGCTTATGGATGTCGGCAAACGAACTTGCGATGACCGCGCGTATGCCGTAGCCGGCGATGGCCCAGGCTGCGTGTTCGCGGCTCGAACCGCTGCCGAAATTGCGGCCTGCAACAAGAACTTTGGCGGCTCCGAAGCGGCTGTCGTTCAGCACGAAATCCTTTTTGGCAGAACCGTCGGAGGCGTAGCGCCAGTCTGCGAAAAGATTGTCGCCGAAGAATTTCTCGTCGCGAGTTGTGGCCTTGAGGAAACGCGCCGGTATAATCTGGTCAGTATCAATATTATCCAGAGGGAGAGGCACGCAGGTGCTCTCTATTACGTCAAATTTCTGTTTCATAGCAATTCTCGGGGATCTGTTATTACTCCTGTTACAGCTGCGGCGGCCGCTGTGAGAGGGCTTGCAAGCAGGGTGCGCGAACCGGGACCCTGGCGTCCCTCGAAGTTGCGGTTGGATGTGGAAACTGCATACTTGCCGGCTGGAATCTTGTCGTCGTTCATCGCAAGACAAGCCGAGCAGCCGGGCTGGCGGATTTCAAATCCTGCTTCAGCCAGCACAGCATCTAGCCCTTCTGCCTTTATCTGGTCCAGAACCATCCACGAACCGGGAACGAGCCAAGCCACAACGCCCGGTGCTTTGTGACGCCCTGCGGCGATGGAAGCAAACGCCCTGAAATCCTCGATGCGGCCATTGGTGCAGGCGCCCAAAAATACATAGTCCACAGGGTGACCGAGCAGACATTCACCGGCCTCAAAACCCATATACGACAAGGATTTTGCAGAAGCATCGGCAGGAATGCATCCGTCAATGGCCATTCCCATTCCGGGATTTGTACCATAAGTTATAAAGGGCTTGATATCAGCAGCATCGAACACAACCTCGCGGTCGAATACGGCGTCTTCGCCGCTGCAAAGAGTCTTCCAATAAGCCACTGCTTTGTCCCAGTCAGCACCTTTAGGAGCATATTCGCGTCCCTTGAGATATTCGAAAGTGACCTCGTCGGGAGCGATAAATCCGCCGCGTGCACCCATCTCTATAGAAAGATTGCTCAGTGTGAGACGGCCTTCCATAGACAATGCGCGAACGGCTGAACCGCGATACTCCACAAAGTAACCTGTGGCTCCGCTGGTTGTGAGCCGCGACATTATATAAAGCGCCATATCCTTGGCAGTCACCCCTTTGCCGAGAGTTCCCTCTACGCGTATGCTCATAGACAGAGGTTTTTTCTGCAAGACGCACTGCGACGCGAGAGCCATCTCCACCTCGCTTGTGCCGATGCCGAAGGCCACTGCTCCGAGAGCTCCGTGAGTCGATGTATGGGAGTCTCCGCAGACAATTGTCATTCCGGGGAGAGACAATCCTCTCTCGGGACCTACGACGTGGATGATGCCGTTGCGGGAGTCCATCATTCCGTAGTGGGTGAGCCCGAACTCGCGTGCATTGGCCGCAAGAGTGTCCACCTGGGTCCTGGAAACAGGGTCCTCGATGGGTTTGTCCTGATCGTGGGTGGGAGTGTTGTGGTCGGGCATACAGAAGACCTGCGAAGGGCGGAAAACCTTCACCCCGCGTGCGCGAAGTCCCTCAAATGCCTGAGGGCTTGTGACTTCGTGGCAGTAGAGACGGTCCACATAGAGCTGGTCGGGGCCATCCTCGATGGTGGAGACTATGTGGCTGTCCCATATTTTATCGAAAAGGGTGTTCATACAAAACTAGAATTTATTGATGCACTCGATATAAGCCTCGACCGAAGCCGCAACTATATCTGTGTTGACTCCGAATCCGTAGTAAATCTTGCCGTCGTGCTCCACCTGCATATGAACCTTGGCGGCGTCGTCAGAGCCGTTGTTTATGTTCTGGATTGTGAATTCCTTGATGACAGTGTCGCGACGCACAATCTGCTTGAGGGCCTTGATGGCGGCATCGACAGGGCCGTTGCCGGAGGCCGAAGCCTCGAATTTCTCGCCTGCGATGTCGAGTTCGATGCTTGCCACGGGGCGTACGCCAACGCCGCTGACAACCTGCAGATGCTCGAGCTTTATGTGGTTGTCTCCGCTGCGGTCGGCTCCGGCCAGAATAAGGAGATCGTCGTCGTTGATTTCCTTCTTCTTGTCGGCGAGTTTCAGGAACTCATTGTAAACCTTGTCGAGTTTCTCGGTGTCGAGTTTGATGCCGAGAATCTCCAGGCGGTTCTTGAGGGCTGCGTGGCCGCTGCGGGCGGTAAGCACTATGCTGTTGCTTTCCAGACCGATGTCGCAAGGGTCGATGATCTCGTAAGTGCTTGTGTTCTTGAGCACTCCGTCCTGATGAATGCCCGATGAGTGGGCAAATGCGTTGCGGCCGACAATGGCTTTGTTGGCCTGCACGGGCATATTCATAAGGCTCGACACGCTGCGGCTCATAGGCCATATCTTCTTGGTGTTGATGTTGGTCTCGAGTTCGATGTCCTTGTGGCAACGAAGTATCATTGCAATCTCTTCGAGCGATGTGTTGCCGGCTCTTTCGCCTATGCCGTTGATAGTGACTTCGGCCTGGCGGGCTCCGTTCAAAAGGCCGGCCATAGTGTTGGCGGTAGCCATTCCGAGGTCGTTGTGGCAGTGGGTTGACAGGATTGCCTTATGAACTCCGTCAACGTGCTCCATAAGATACTTTATCTTTGCTCCATACTCTTCAGGGAGGCAATATCCTGTGGTGTCGGGAATGTTCACGACAGTGGCGCCAGCCTTGATGACGGCCTCGACAACCCTTGCAAGATACTCATTGTCAGTGCGTCCGGCGTCTTCGGCGTAGAACTCCACGTCCTCGACATACTGCTTTGCGTATTTGACGGCGCGCACGGCAGTCTCGATAATCTCCTCGCGGGTTGAGTTGAATTTATATTTTATGTGTGAGTCGGAAGTTCCGATACCGGTGTGGATACGTTTGTGCTTGGCGTATTCCAAACTCTGGGCGGCAACGTCGATATCCTTCTGGACTGCGCGTGTGAGGGCGCAGACTGTGGGCCAGGTCACCGCCTTTGAGATTTCAACGACTGAATTGAAGTCGCCCGGGCTCGAGATGGGGAATCCGGCCTCGATTATATCGACTCCGAGAGCCTCCAGACCTTTGGCGACCTGAATTTTTTCTACTGTGTTGAGCTGGCAACCGGGAACCTGTTCGCCGTCGCGCAGCGTTGTGTCGAATATATATACTCTGTTATCCATATTTAAATCAGACCTTTAGCTATAAGTAACTCGGCAATCTGAACGGCGTTTGTGGCGGCTCCCTTGCGGAGATTGTCGGCCACGCACCAGAAATTCAGAGCGTTGAGGGCCGAGAAGTCGCGGCGTATGCGGCCTACGAACACTTCGTTCTTGCCCCACGCCTTAATCGGCATAGGATAGATATTGTTAGCGGGATCATCTTCCACAACAACACCCGGAGTCGAAGCGAATATCTCAAAAATATCCTTGAGGTCGAACTCGCTGCGCAGTTCCACGTTCACAGACTCGGAATGTCCGCCCTGGACAGGCACGCGCACTGTGGTAGCCGAAACTCCGATGGAGTCGTCTCCAAAAATCTTGTGAGTTTCGTTGACCATCTTCATCTCTTCCTTGGTGTAGCCGTTCTCGAGGAAAGAGTCTATGTGGGGAAGGATGTTCTGGTCGATGGGGTAGGGGTAAACTGCGGGATATTCTCCCCATTTGCCGCCTGCGCGCTCTGCATTCATCTGGTTCACGGCTTTGTATCCTGTGCCTGTAACAGACTGATAAGTAGAGACTACGATTCTCCTTATGCCATAGCGCTGCTGAAGCGGCCAAAGAGGCATAAGCATCTGGATGGTGGAACAGTTGGGGTTTGCAATGATATAGTCGTCTGCGGTGAGGACATCGCCGTTTATTTCTGGAATCACAAGTTTCTTTGTGGGGTCCATACGCCACTGCGAACTGTTGTCCACGACGCGGCATCCGACTTCGGCGAACTGAGGAGCCAGAAGTGCGGAAGTCGAGCCTCCTGCGGAAAACAGAGCAAGCTCCGGACGAGCCGCAATGGCGTCAGCTGCGCTGCACACGGTCCATTTCTGACCTTTGAATTCAACTGTGCGGCCCACCGACTTTTCGGAAGCCACCGGAATAAGTTCGTCAACAGGGAAATTTCTTTCTTCAAGTACCTGCAACATCCTGGTTCCCACCAGACCTGTTGCTCCAACCAATGCTAGTTTCATATCGAGAGTATGTCGTTTAAAAGTCCTCCGGCTGTCTGACGCGGGCCTGCGCCTGCGCCCTGAATGACCAGAGGTGATGGATAATCGTCTGTATAGATGAGTGCTGCGTTGTCGGTGCCGCTCAGCACATAAAGCGGATTTTCGGGCCCCACGGCCTCCACCTTCATAGATGCCTTGCCTTCTTCGAGCAGGGCCACATAGCGGAGCTTCAGGCCCCGGGAGGTGGCTTCCGCATAGAGCTTCTGAAGCTCTTCCTCGGGCGGAATGGGGGACAGCGTGACATCTTCCTCCTCGAGCGGAATGCCGGCTTCGCGCGAAAGGATCAGAAGCTTGCGCAGCACGTCGCGGCCGCTGAGGTCCACCTGCGGGTCGGCTTCGGTGTAGCCGCGCCTCTTGGCTTCCTCCACGAGCTGGGCGAAACCAGAGCCTGCATAGTTGCTGAAGAGGAAGTTGAGGGTGCCCGAGAGCACAGCTTCCACCTTGTGGATGCGGTCGCCGCTGTTGACGCAGCGGGCTATGGTTTCGATGATGGGCAGCGCGGCCCCGACCGTGGTTTCGTATTTGAGGGCCTTGCCCGAGCGGATTGCGGTGTCCTTGACGCTTTTGTACTGGTGGTACGGCGCGGAGAACAGGAGTTTGTTGCAGGCAACAATGGAATATCCGCTTTCCAGCAGTTTAGCGTAGTTGTTGCAGACGGCGGCGCTGGAGGTGCAGTCCACGAATATGGCGTTTTCCTTGACGTTGCTGCAAAGCTCTTCGAAGGCCTGGTCTGTGCCTTCCTTGCGCCCTTTTAGTATTCTATTGATACGCAGGCGCTTGCCGGTGCGCTGGGCTATGAGGTCGGCGTTTTCTTCGACTATCTTCACGAGCGATTTGCCGACGTTGCCGTAGCCGGCAACATAAAGATTGAGGGTCTTTTCGGGGTTGTCCGAGAAAAATTCGGTGTGGATGCAGCGGATGGCGTCGCCAACATAGGGAGATGCCACGATTGCAGAAATATTTCTTTCGGAAGAGCCCTGCGCGACGGCGCGTACGGGGATGCCTTCTCCGCCGAGGGCTGTCAGCATACGGCCTGTGATGCCGCTTCGCGAGATGACGTCGTCTCCGACGAGGCAGACAATGGAGTAGCCTGTTTCAATCTTGAGGGGATTTATTTTTCCGAGCGATATTTCGTATGCAAAGCATTCGTCTGCGGCTTTCTTGGCCTTCTCGGCGTCTTTTCCGGAGATTGCTATGCACATTGTGTGCACAGAAGATGCCTGAGTGATAAGGATTATGTTGATGCCGCTACGGCTCAAGGCGTCGAAGAACCTGGATGAGAATCCGGGGGCGCCGACCATTCCGCTGCCTTCGAGCGAGATGAGGGCGATGTCGTCGGAATTGGAGATTCCGATGAGGTTGCCCTCGCCGCTGCGGGGAGGATTCGCCTCTATCATTGTGCCGTAGGCTTCGGGAGCGAATGTATTCTTTACGTAGATGGGGATGCCTGCTGCCACAACCGGCTGGATTGTAGGGGGATAGATGACTTTTGCGCCGAAGTGCGAGAGCTCCAGTGCGGCACGGTAGGAGATATGCTCGATGGTGCGGGCGTCGGGAGCCACTTTGGGGTTGGAAGTCATCATTCCGGTGACGTCTGTCCAGATTTCGAGGCGGCGTGCGCCGAGGCCTGCTGCATAGAGCGATGCGGTGTAGTCCGAACCTCCGCGGCCGAGGGTGGCTGCGCGTCCGTTGCTGTCGTAGGCAATGAATCCGGGAGCCACGAACAGCGATACCAATGCTCTGGAAGAGAACGCTTTGCGGGCGTTTGCATAAGTTTTCTCCACATCCGCCACGCCTTCGGAAACCACCTTGACTATTTCGCGGGAGTCCACCCAACGTGCGGATATGCCTTCAGCGACGAATTTGGCGTGGATTATCTTTGTGGAAAGGAGCTCTCCGAAACTTTCGATGGCGGCGAGACTGTTGGTGCTGAGCTCTCCGAGCAGGAACACTCCTTTGGTGATGTTTCTCAACTGATTGAAAAGCGATTTGCATTCCTGCGAAGCGCCGGCGGCGGCCGAAACGGGAAGAAGCGAATCGATTATTTCGATGTGGCGCGCTTCGAGGGCATCTATGAGAGTCTCGTAGGAAGAATCCTTCGCTGCCGCCTTCTGACCTATTTCTATAAGGGTGTCGGTACACTTGCTTATGGCGGAGCATACAAGGACTGTCTTGTCGCGCCTCAGAGCATCGGTCACGATGCTCACGACTTTTGTCATATTCTCTGCGTTGGCTACCGAAGAGCCACCGAATTTCATTATCTGCATTCTTCCAACAAAGGTTTTATGATGTTTGTAATTTGTTCTGTTTCAAGCAGGAAACCGTCGTGGCCGAAGTCCGACGCTATGGTGAGTATCCTGACTCCCGGGATATTTTTGGCCCATTCGTGCATATGCCACGGCGGGAAGAGTCCGTCGCTGTCGATGAAGACGGCGGTGGTGTCGGCGCTTATGCGCGAGAGGGCTTTGGCGACGCCTCCGCGCCCGCGGCCCACATTGTGGCTGTCCACGGCTTTGGTCAGATAATAATAGGAGTAGGCGTCGAAACGGTCTGCGAGTTTCTTGCCCTGGTATTGTTCGTATGAGGCCGCACGGCCGGCGAAGAGGGTGTCTTCGTCTTTTTCGTATTGGGTCAGCTGATAGCCTTCGTAGCTTCTGTAGGTCAGAAGCGCCTGGGCTCTGGCGCATCTGAGGCCTTGCTTGCCTCCTTCGATGCCCTGCTTGCATTCGCGGAAGCTTGCGTCGGCCTCCAGAGCCATTCGCTGGGCTTCCATTCCGGCTGATATCCAGGGAGATACGCGGGCTCCCGTGGCCATGAAGACCACGTGCTTGAAGATATCCGGCTCCATCACTGCCCATTCCACTGCCTGGAAACCTCCGATGGAGCTGCCTATCAGAAGGTCTATCTTGCTGATGCCCAGATGTTTACGCACCTCTATCGAGGCTTTGACCATATCCCGCACTGTCACCAGCGGGAATCCGAAAGGTTCGGGCATCTCTGCGGGGCCGGAAGAGCCGTAAGGCGAGCCCAGCATATTGACGCAGAAGATGAAGTACTTCTCCGTGTCGAAGAACTTGCCGGGCCCCACAAGGGTGTCCCACCATTCCTCGGGGTCGGAATTGGCAGTGAGGGCGTGACATATGACGACAACCTTGTCGCAGCCGTTGTACGAAGGCTTGGAAGTGTGATAGACAATCTTCACATTCTCAAGGACTCCGCCCTCTTCGAACTCGAAGGGCCTGTCGATTATGTATTCGCCTCTTATCATTTGCTGTGTGCCGCTGCGAGAGCTTGGCTGATGTCTTCTATGATGTCGTCTGCATCTTCAAGGCCGATGCTAAGGCGGATGAGGTCGTGCGGAACTCCGGCTTCCTTGAGCTGCTCTTCGGTGAGCTGCCTGTGGGTGTGGGAAGCGGGGTGCAGGATGCAGGTGTAGCAGTCGGCCACGTGGGTCTCTATTGTAATGAGCCTCAGGGCGTCCATAAAGTTGTTGGCGAAAGTTCTGTCGCCTTTGAGGCCGAGGGCCATTACTCCGCAGGAGCCCTCCGGGAGATATTTCTGCTGACGTGCGTGCTCGGGGCTGCTCTCGAGGTCGGGATAGTTGATCCACGCAACGTCGGGGCTGGACTCGAGGAACTGCGCCACCTTGCGTGCGCTCTGGCAGTGGCGGGCCATCCTCAGATGGAGGGTCTGCAGACCGAGGTTGAGGTAGAAAGCGTTCTGCGGCGCCTGGATGGAACCGAGGTCCCTCATCAGATGGGTTGTGGCTTTGGTTATGAATGCGGCGCGGCCGAATTTCTTTGTGTATGTGAGGCCGTGGTACGATTCGTCGGGGGTGCAGAGGCCGGGATATTTGTCGGCGTGGGCGTCCCAGTCGAAGTTGCCGCTGTCAACTATGACTCCGCCCACCGTTGTGCCGTGCCCGTCCATATATTTGGTGGTGGAGTGGGTCACGATGTCGGCGCCCCATTCGAACGGGCGGCAGTTGATGGGGGTGGGGAAGGTGTTGTCTATGATGAGCGGAACACCGTGGCTGTGGGCTATGCGCGCAAATTTCTCTATGTCGAGCACTCTCACGCCCGGATTGCTCAAGGTCTCGCTGAAGACGAGTTTGGTGTTGGGCTTGAAGAGCTTGTGGATTTCCTCTTCGGGGGCATCCTGGTCGACGAAGGTCACGTCGATTCCGAACTTGGCGAAAGTGACTCCGAAAAGATTGGTTGTGCCTCCGTAAATGCTGGAGGTTGTAATCATATGGTCCCCGGCTTCGCAGATGTTGAAGCAGGCGAAGAAATTGGCTGCCTGGCCCGAAGATGTGAGCATTGCGCCCACGCCGCCTTCGAGGGCTGCAATCTTTGCCGCAACCATATCGTTTGTAGGATTCTGCAGACGGGTGTAGAAATATCCGGGCTCCTCGAGGTCGAAGAGACGGCCCATCTGGTCGCTGTTTTCGTACTTGAATGTAGTGCTCTGCACTATAGGCATCTGGCGGGGCTCACCCTTTTTGGGGTCGTAGCCTGCCTGCACGCATAATGTTCCCTGTCCTTTTTTCATAACCTGCAAAGTTAATGAAATATCGCTACTATAGCAAAAAAAAGATGCCCCAGCAGGTCGGGCATGACGTATTTTTTTGCTTTATTTCGAGAAATAATAATGCTTTAGCCAATATTCGAAGAGAGGATCGAGGATGTGGGGGATGTCGTTGTCGTCGAAAGTGATGACGTCTTTCTTCTCGAGAGCCTCCTTTATGCGGAACACGTTTGCCGAAGAATTGAATTTGTAAGACTCCAGAATGTCGGCGCTGCTGAATTTTGTGACTCCGTCGTTTATGGCCCTGAGAAGATTGATCTGGTTGGAGGTGAGGTCGTCGAGGGTCTGGCGGAAGCGCACCGAATGAACCGAAAGCAGGGCTTCGATGGCCTGATTGACAATCTTGCGGTTGATGTAGCCGGCAGGCATTGCGCAGCACATCGAGCATATCTGCTTGATATACCACATATTGCCCCCGGTGATATTGTAGATTTCGAGAGTTTCTTCGTTTTCTATGACCCTGCCCATATAGAGGAACGACGAACTTATGAATTCCACTGCCTTGCGCTTGTCCATCTTGGGCAGATCCACGTGGACGGTGCAGGAATAGAACAGTCTGCGCTTTTCGAAAAGTTCCTTCATACGCCATACTGATGAGCCTGTAAGAATGTAGCTGACATTCGGCTGGCGCGACCATATCTTGTCCAGAGCCTCCGGAGTCATCACCGAAGTGTCCTCGAAGAATGTTATGTTCTGGAACTCCTTTATATATATTATGAGTCTGGACGCTGAACTTTGGGCAAGATTCTGTGGAATTTCGGCGATTTTCTTTGCGGGGAGGTCGCCTATCTCCACGTCGAAGGGTAGAATGGCTCCTTTGTTCGCTTCGTTATAGCATTCCTTCATCTTGATTTTCAACAGATTGAAGAAATCGCTCCAGCTGCGGATGTTGAAAAGGTCGATTTCGCAGACAATCGCGTCGGGACATTTCTGGCGTATGTCTTCAAGAACTTCGCGGACTATGGTTTCCTTGCCGCTGCGGGGGGTGTCGTAGAGAGAAATTCCTTTTCCGCTTTCGAAAATGGTGGATTTTATCCTGTCGATCTGCTTTTTCCGGTCGATTATGCTGCGTCCGGCGGCGATTTTTTCGAATGCGAAAGGAGAATCCATCTATGAGTTTAACAAATTTGTTACAAAATTAATCACTTTGCCGCAATAATGCAAAAAAAGTCGGCCCGAAAGGCCGACTTTTTGATTGTTTGATGCAGTCAACGACTAGAGTTCTTCGAAATTGATGTCTGCGAATCCGGCTCCGCTTTCAGCGTCTGCCTGGGGAGTGTGGTCTGCTACGGTGCAGTTGGCGCGGATGTAGGCCACGACTTCTTCGAGACCTTCTGCGAATTTGTCGAAATCTTCCTTGTAAAGGAAAATCTTGTGTTTGTCATAGACGTAGCGGCCGTCGCGTTCGATGCGGCGTTTGCTCTCCGTGATTGTGAGATAGTAGTCGTTGCCTTTGGTGGCTTTCACATCAAAGAAATAGGTTCTTTTCCCGGCTCTGACAGGCTTTGAGTAGACATCGTCTCCACCGCGTTCCTGTGCGCCTGCGTTTTCGTAATCCTCGTACATAATATTAAAATTTTGTTTTTGATTTTGCAAAGATAGGTTATATTTTGATTCTAAAGAATTATCTTTGCAAATATTTTTAGAAAAGTTTGAAAATACTTTAAAAATGATATCCAGAAGACTCATCAGAATCAAGGCATTCAAGACACTTTATTCAAGCGAAGCCTCTGAAATGACAGATGTCGCCGCCGCTCAGAAAAATCTTGTTGCCGCGTGCGAAAAAACGAGGGACCTCTATTATTTTCTGCTCAACATATCATCATCTCTTGTGGAAGTGGCCCGGGAACGTATCGAAGCCGGTATGAGCAAGTTCCATCCCACAGAAGAAGAATCGAACCCCAACCTCAAGTTCGTCAGGAACAGCTTCTCGCAGCTTCTTTCCGACGACCCCGAATTCGGCCGTTATTGCCAGAAGCACGCCCTTGGGTGGAACGAATACGACGTCTTTGTCCGCAAGGTCTATAACTCGATGATAACCAAGGAGTATTATCAGAACTATATGGCCTCGTCCGAAGATTCCTTCGAAGAAGACTGCAATCTTTTCTCCTGCATATTCCAGGACGAATTCGAGGATGACGAAGACCTCGCCGAAATCCTCGAGGAGCTTTCGCTGCTCTGGATAGACGACGTAGCCTATGTCCTCAATGTCATAATAGCCAATATCGAAACAACAAAAATACGCAAGAAGATAGTTCATCCTTCCGTATTCCTCAAGGAAGAGGACAAAGAATTCGCGTTGAGACTTCTGGGAGACGCTCTTATTCATTACGGTGAATATTTTGAACTCATTTCCCAAAGGCTTTCCAACTGGAACGACGACCGTCTGGTGCCCACCGATGCCGCGCTCATAGTCCTCGGCGTCACCGAAGCCGTATCGTTCCCCACAATCCCGGTCAAAGTCTCGATAAACGAATATGTCGAGATAGCCAAATACTACAGCACCCCCAACAGCCGCATCTTCGTCAACGGCATTCTCGACAATATAATCCAGGAGAAACTCTCTTCGGGCGAAATTGTCAAGCAGGGCAGGGGCCTTCTTGAAAACTGATTCTTTAATTAAAATAAAAACTTGAATATGATACAGTTAACATTCCTTCAGGCTGCTCAGTCACAGCAAGGCGGCGGCCTCTCGATGATTCTTATGCTCGTCCTCATCTTTGTTGTGATGTGGCTCTTTATGATCCGCCCGCAGCAGAAGAAACAGAAGGAGATGCAGAAATTCCGCGACGCCCTCAAGAAAGGCGACAAAGTCGTCACTGTAGGAGGAATCTACGGAACCATCCTTGAAGTCAAGGAAGGCGCTCCGACCGTAATGCTCGAAATCGACAAGGATGTCAAGATAAAGGTTGACAAAGCATCACTTGTCAAGGATTTCAGCGACGCTCAGCAGCAGTAGGAGAGGCACGCTTATGAAGAACTGGAGCATTCCGGTTGTTTCAGTGCTTCTGGCCTGCTTCGTATGGCTGGTACACGTTCTTTCGCTGGACTATTCAGCCTATTTGCAGTACAGAATCCGCCTGGTTACCTCTCTGGATGGATATGCATCCTCGGCGGTGGCCGAGGAAACTCTTTTTGCAAGGGGCAAGGCCTCCGGCTTCTACATAATGAGGGCGCGGGGCATAAACGGAAAACTGGAAGAACTTTCCATCGAAGCGGATCCCGACCTGCTCATCCCCGTTCCCGGTGAGGATGGCATCTATGTGATTGAAGTTCAGGATATTCGCGAAAAGATTGAGGAGTGTCTCGGAGACCATTTCGACATAGACTATTTCGACGAAGAATCCCTGACTTTCAGTTTCGAACGCCAGAATTGCCGACTTGTGCCGGTGGTCCTCGTCACCGACATTACGGTCAAAGAACAATATATGCAGGTGGGCGGGATATCTCTCACCCCCGATTCCGTTCTTGTCTATGGGCCTGCTTCCGAACTGGAGGCTGTCACCGAGGTCAGGACCCTTCCTGTCATACGCTACGGCCTCGACGACAACGCCCAGGGCTATGCCCAGCTGGAGAAGATCCGTGGAATGCGCCTCGGTGTCGAACGCGTGCGCTACGATGTCAAGGTTGACCGCTATGTCGAAATGAAAAAGACACTTCCGATATCGGTGGTCAATGTTCCGCTCGGCAAATCTGTGGTGCTGATTCCTTCAGAGGCCTCCCTTGCCTGCCGCATAGCTTTCGGATTGCGTTCGGAGCCGGTCTTCAATGCGCTGTCGCTCGAAATCGACTACCGCGATGTTGCATCTTCCCTCAATGCAAAGGTTATCCCCGGAGTGAAAGGCCTTTCGCCCGACGTTTATACATACGACATCACACCCGGAGTGGTCGAATGCATCTTGCTTGAAAAGAAATGACCACCTCCAAAACCATATTGTGCACAGGCGGCATAGGCAGCGGCAAATCTTTCGTTGTCAAGGCATTGAGCGTGATGGGAGTGCCTTCGTTCGATATGGATTCCTGTGCAAGGGGGCTCTACGACCGCGACCCCGGGCTCCTCGCCGGCGTTGCGGCTTTGGCCGGAGAAGACATCCTCGAGAACGGCAGGCTTGTCAGAAGCCGTCTGGCCTCCAAAATCTTTTCCTCCGTGCAGCTTCTCGCCTCGGTCGAAGCCCTGGTGCATCCGGCCGTGCTGCGCGAGTTCGAAGAGTGGAAAAACATTCAGACTTCGGCCGTTGTGGCTCTCGAATCCGCCATACTCCTGCAAAAGCCCTCTCTCAGACGCATTCCCGACTATATATTATATGTAACGGCTCCGGTAGAGGAACGCATAGCCAGAGTTATGGAACGCGACGGCGCTTCGCGCGAGGAAGTCCTAAGGCGGATGGAGGCCCAGACAGACTGCTCGGCCGAGGCCGATTTTATAATTGAAACCAATGACAGGCAGCCGATTATCCCTGCCTTGAAAGAAATAATAGAAAAAATAAAAAATGGCAAAGACAGATCTTAAAAAAATTCTCTCCGTATCGGGAGAACACGGACTTTTCGAATATGTGGCCCAGGCCCGCAATGGCGTCATCGCCCAATCCCTCATCACAGGCCAGCGGACAATGCTCGGCGCGTCGTCCAAAGTGACCTCGCTTGCAGATGTTTCCATCTATACGACATCAGAGGAGATGTCTCTTAAAGATGTCTTCACTGCAATGGCTTCCAAACTTTCTTCCGGCAAGGCGCCCGAATCCAAGAGCAAACCCGAGGACATCAAGAAGTTCTTCGGCGAAGCTGTTCCCGAGTACGATGCAGACCGCTTCTATGTGTCTCATATGAAGAAGGTTCTCGACTGGTACAACTGCCTTCAGGAATTTGCCTCACTCGATTTTGTCGAGGAAGAGGAAGAAAAACCGGCTGAAGCATAGTGAAAAGGATTCAGGTCATAACGCTTGGGTGCTCCAAGAATGTGGTTGATTCCGAGCATCTTATGCCCAAACTTCTGGCGAGGGGCTACGCCCTTGCGCCTTCGGCCGAAGATCTCTCCGGCGGAAAAGTCGATGAGGTGCTGATCAACACCTGCGGCTTCATCAAGGACGCCAAGGAAGAATCCATCCAGACCATTCTCGAAGCGGCAGACGCCAAATCGCGCGGATTCATCAGCAAGATTTCGGTCTTCGGATGCCTCTCTCAGCGCTACGGCTCAGAGCTCGCCGCGGAGATTCCGGAAGTAGATGAGTGGCAGGGAGTTATGACCTTCGATTCGATAGAGCGCACGCTCACGACTCCACGCCATTATGCCTTCCTCAAGATTGCGGAAGGTTGCGACCGGCGCTGCTCGTATTGCGCCATTCCTCTGATCCGAGGCCCTCACGTCAGTGTCCCTATGGAAAAAGTACTCGAGGAGGCGCGGATGCTGGCCGCCGGCGGTGTCAAGGAGCTCATAGTCATCGCCCAGGACACCACCTGGTACGGGCTTGACCTCTATGGCAAACGCCGTCTTGGCACTCTCCTCGAAAAACTTTCGGAGATAGAAGGCATCGAGTGGATACGCATCCACTACAGCTATCCCGACGGCTTCCCCGACGATGTCTTGAAGATAATGGCTTCAAATCCAAAGATTTGCAACTATATCGACATTCCTCTCCAGCACTCCGAGGATGCTGTCCTCAAAGCTATGCGCCGCAGTGTCGATGGCGCCGAGACCCGCCGCCTGGTGGAAAAGTTCCGCAGAGAAGTTCCCGGCGTCGTGCTCCGCACCACCCTTATGGTGGGGCATCCCGGGGAAGGCGACAAGGAGTTCGAGTCCCTGCTCCGCTTTGTCGAGGAATATAAATTCGAACGCCTCGGCGCGTTCACATATTCCGAGGAGGAAGGCACCTACGGGGCTTTGCACCTGAAAGATTCCGTGCCCGAAGAGGTCAAGCAGGAAAGGTACGAGCGGCTGATGGATACTCAGAGTTTCATCTCCGAATCGTTCAATCTTTCGCGTGTCGGTTCGACAGTCCGGGTTGTTGCAGACCGTCTGGAAGATGGAATACTCGTTTGCCGCAGTCAGAGCGAGTCGCCCGACGTCGATGGCGAAATACTTATAAAAGACAATATACAGCCCGGCACCTTCTTCGATGCCCGCATCATCGGCGCCGATGCCTACGATCTTATCGCCGAGAAGACCCCCGAACAGGTCGGGGGTGACGTTTCTATTGCGTCGGTCGGGGAGTGACGTTGTTGTTTAGCATTTTATGTAAGCGTATTAGTACGTCATGCCCGACCTGTTCGGGCATCTGAAACACTGAATATTATGAAATTTAAGTTTCGCATTTATGCGAAAACACCTATTTAGAGGCATTTATGCCGAATGTAAGTCCTTCCCCCGAGGGGAAGGATTTAGGATGGGGGACACGTGCAATTGGAGCAGCTTAAGCTGCGATGGCGCTCCTCAGAGCGCCCGGCGGTGCGGGTATGTTGCTTGCAACATACGGGAGCAAGGAGCCGCAGGGTGTTAAGGGGCGGAGCCCCTGGAATTAAAGAGAATGTGCGGTGGGAAAAAGTTTCGCAAGTACGCCGTAACGTTCGCAATAGCATATAATTACAACTTGCGAAACTTGAGCTATGAAATTACTTGAAAATAAAGTTGCCCTTATAACCGGCGCTGCGCGCGGAATAGGCAAACAGATTGCACTCAAATTCGCTTCTGAAGGTGCAGATATAGCATTCACAGACCTTGCAATAGACGAAAATGCTCTGGATACCAAAGCCGAGCTTGAGGCTTGTGGTGTCAAAGTGCTGGCTCTTGCATCAAATGCGGCGTCGTTCGAAGACGCCCACGCGGCCGTGGAAGCCGTCAAAGCCGAATTCGGCCGCATCGATGTCCTTGTGAACAATGCCGGCATCACCAAAGACGGCCTGATGCTCAGGATGTCCGAGGCTCAGTGGGATGCAGTGCTTGGTGTCAATCTCAAGAGCGCCTTCAACTTCATCCACGCAGTGAGCCCTGTGATGCTGCAGCAGCGCGGAGGGGCGATCATCAACATAAGTTCGGTCGTGGGCGTTCACGGCCACGCCGGCCAGTGCAACTATTCCGCGTCCAAAGCCGGAATGATAGGCCTCGCCAAGAGCATAGCCCAGGAGCTCGGCTCCCGCGGAGTCCGCGCAAATGTCGTGGCTCCGGGTTTCATCCTCACCGAGATGACAAGCAAACTTCCCCCGGAGATGCTTAAGCAGTGGGAATCTTCGATTCCGCTTCGCCGCGGCGGTCTTCCGGAGGAAGTTGCTAAAGTGTGTCTGTTCCTTGCATCCGACCTTGCCTCTTATGTATCGGGCGAGGTTATCCAGGTGGATGGCGGAATGAATATGTAGGAAGTTTTCTAGGCTTCCAGGCTGTCAACCAAAGCGAGAACGTTGGCGCGGTTCACCTCTATGGCGTCTGCTGCTCCGCTTACTTCGTGGTATTTGCCGGCCTTCTTGTAATATTCGATAAGAGGCTCAGTCTGAGTGTGATAGGTGGCGATGCGCTGTTTGATGGTCTCGTCCGAGGCGTCGTCTGCGCGACCTTCTATCTCCGCTCTGTGGTGGATTCGCTCGAACACGAGTTCGTCGGGAATCATAATGGAGACGATGCCCGAGACTTCCTCGCCGCGTTTTGCGAGAATCTGGTCGAGGGCTTCTGCCTGGGCAAGTGTGCGGGGAAATCCGTCGAGAAGGAAGCCGTTGAAGCCTGTGACTGTGTTGAAAGTGGATTCGATCATACCTTCCACAACTTCGTCGGGCACAAGTTTGCCGTCGGCTATGAGCGATTTGGCTTCAAGACCGAGTTTTGTGCCTGCTGCAATCTCGGCTCTGAGAAGTTCGCCGGTGGAGACGTGCTTCATATTGTATTTTGCTGCAATAGCGCTTGCGTGAGTGCCTTTGCCTGCACCCGGAGGACCGAAAAGGATGTAGTACTTCATTATTAGTCAAGTATATAGATATCTTTAAAATTTCTGCCGAGCTGGTCGTAGTCGAGGCCGAAGCCGACAATGAATTTGTTTTCGATCTCGAGGGCTACGTAGTCGAGCTCGACGTCCTGTTTGTAAACATCGGGTTTGAGGAGCATTGTGCAGTAGCGCACTTCGCGGGCTCCGGCGTCCATAAGGAGTTTCTGGATATCGACGATTGTCTTGCCGGTGTCCACAATGTCTTCGACGACGATGATTGTGCGGTTCTTGACTGATTTGTCCAGACCGAGAACCTGGCGGGTGAAGCCTGTTGAAACGGTGCCTTCGTAGGACGAAAGGCGTATGCTTGAGAGCTCGCAGTTGAAATTGAGCCGCTTGAGAAGCTCGGACGTGAACATTATGGAGCCGTTGAGGACACACATAATGATGGGTATGTCGTTGGTGTTCTTGAAGTCGCGGTTGATTTTGTCTGCAACCTTGTCAATGGCTGCTTCTAACTTCTTGTAGGGGATGTAAGGCACGAAATACTTGTCGTGAAGATGAATTTTACCCATTTTTGAAAAATAATTTGGACATTGCAAAATTAGTCATTAATTTTGTCATAGTCATAAAATCACTACGGATTTTCTGACATTTTATTAACCATTTAATTCTTAAGACTATGAGGCGGGAGATCGAGGCGATCGGAGCCATTTTTACATTAGTTTTTGCATCGTTCAACTCTTATGCGCAGGAGCCCGACACTCTTGCCCGGCAATTGACGCCGTTCCAAAAGCAGAGTCTGAGAGACTATGTCGAAGAATTCGGAGATGTCTTGTCCGTGACCGAACTCTCGAATGTCGATGGATTCACCCCCGACGAGGCCGCCTGGCTGTGGGACGAAGCCTCGAGGCTTATGTCGCGCGACAGTTCGAGGTGGAAAGGCGCCCTGACGGCCCGTGCGAAGAAAAAATATTCGCAGGAAGGTTTCTCCATAATGTCCAAATATCTTCTAGAGTCGGATTCCGGCTTCGAGGCCGGAGTTGTAGTCGATAACGATCCCGGCGAGAAGTTCCCCGATTTCGTGAGCGCCCACGTGTCTCACAAGGGCCTTGTGATAGGAGACTATTCCGCCCGCTACGGCCAGGGCCTTGTGCTCTGGAAGGCCACGGCTCTCAATGTTATGGGCGAGCCCGCATCCCTTTTGCGCCGCGCTCCTGGCATCTCCGGCTACAAATCCACCGACGAGACCAATTTTCTGCGCGGAGCGGCATATTCCCGCACTTTCGGCAGATTCGAGACTTCGGTTTTCGCTTCCTACAAGAAGGCGGATGCAAAGTCGCTCGACAGTTGCAGCGTGCACGAGGCGGTCGGCGGGTTTAATGTCGGTTTAAAGGGCCGCAACTGGAAAATAGGCCTGACCGCTGTCGGATATACCTTCGACCGTCTCGTCAAACACACTGTCCGGGACGACAACCGGCTGCGCATCTACGACGGTCTGTGGGGCAATGCGGGCGTGGACTTTATGGCCTCGCTCGGGCATTGGCGCCTTTTCGCAGAGGTGGCCTGCGATGCGCATCCGGCCTTTGCGGCCCTTGCCGGAGCCATCTGGAGCCCCGACTACAATCTGGAGGCGAGCCTGCAGCTCCGGGCATATTCTCCGGAGTACACCGCCACCCACTCTATGGGCTCGGTCTATAACGATGCCGGAGCTTCTGTAGCGGTGAAATATCTTCACGGGAACTGGAAATTCAATTTCAATGCGCAGTACGATTGGTATCCGTGGTATCGCTACAACAAGCCCGCAGGAGGGCAGTCCTACAAATTCCGGATAGTGGCGCAGAGGACTTTCGGGAGCGGCGCTCTCGTGCTCTCTCAGCTGACTTTCGGCGAGACCTTCAAGATGCGTCTCCACGCCGCCGTGCCGCTCGGACAGTTCTCCGTCGCCGCCCGCGCCGAGGCCAACATCGCCGAGATGCCCCAGCAGGTCGGGCACGGGTATTATGTGGAATTGTCCTGGAAGTCGCAGAAACTCAGCGCAGTGGCGAGGGCCACCTACTACAATACCGACGGATGGTCCACGCGAATCTATTTCTACGAAAAAAACACCCCGCAGAGTTTCGGCAGCGAGGTGTATTATGGCCGGGGTTTCGGCTGGTATGTCCTTCTGAAGTACTCTCCTTCACGCAGAATGGATTTCTGCGTCAAGGCCCGGCAGAACTATTCCGTCTTCTTTATGCGGATTTTCATACCCGGATAGATCTTGCTCTTCGAGTTGAGATTGTTGAGACTGTAAATCTTCGAAAGCGAAACTCCGTGAGCTGAAGCTATCTTGCCGAGGGTGTCGCCTTTCTTTACGATATAGATTTCGTATCCGCCGCTTGACTGTGTGTTGGATTCTTTTACAACTTGTGCGGCACTCTTTGATGAAGAAGATCCGCTGCCGGCCGAACCGTAGATGTAGAGTTTCTGACCGACACGTATTGTGTTGCTCCTCAGGCCGTTCCAGTTCTTGATATTGGTCACCGAAGTGCGGTAGCGGCGCGCTATGCCTCCGAGTGTCTCGCCCGACTTGACTTTGTGGACTATGCGCTGGCCGTCGCTTCCGCCGGTCTCCTTTATTTTCTTGATGGCCACGGTGCTGAAGAATACGCTGTCCTTGTATGCGTAGATTTCGGCTTCGTGCTCGGCGAACGCATTGGTGTAGTTGTGGGGGATGTTCAGAATGTACTCTCGCTCGACGCCGGGGATTATGTCGTGGACATACTGCGGGTTGACGTCGCGCAGCTGCTCCATCGGTATTCCTATGACATCGCTGATCTGCTGGAAGTGGAGCATCTTGTTGACATGGAAGGTATCTACGTGGGCCGGAAGGGTTATGGGAGCGGGAGTGATGTTGTGCTCACCATAGTACTGAAGGGTGTAGAGGGCGGCTATGAATGCGGGGAAGTAGCCTCGGGTTTCCCTCGGCAGATATGGATAGACCGACCAGAAATCACGCTTGCCTCCGCTGCGGCGTATGGCTTTGCTGACGTTGCCGGCTCCGCAGTTGTATGAAGCTATGGCCAGAGACCAGTCGCCGAAAATCATATAGCTGTCCTTGAGATACTGGGCGGCCGCGCGGCACGACTTTATGGGGTCGTAGCGCTCCTCTACAAACGAGTTCATATACAGGCCGTAGCGTTTTGCAGTGCTGTACATAAACTGCCACATACCCTTGGCGCGGGCGCGGGATATGGCCTTGGGGTTGAAAGCCGACTCTATGACTGCCATTGCCTTGAGCTCCTTCGGGAGATCGTACTCGTCCAGAATCTCCTCAATTATAGGTACATAGTATGTTGCGAGGCCGAGAATCTTGGGCGTTGTCTTGAGTTTTTCGGTATATAGGATTATACTGTTCTTGACATATTTGTTGAACTCCACCGGGATGAACGAATTCATCTTCTTGAGCCTCTGCACATAGATCGAATCGGGTACGTGGCTCACCAGGGAGTCTCCCTCGACGCTTTCAAAGCTGAATTCGCTGCCGTCCATCGACTTCTGTATATAATAGACGCTCAGAAGCGAATCAATCTCGTCCACGGTGTATTCGTGGTCCGGAGCAAGTTCGTCGTCCGAAATCATATCGTCACCTTCCGAATTGACGGGTTCAAGAAGTGAATGATAGTCTTCGTAAAGTGCGTCGTAGGCCTGCTGGAGAGAGTCCAGCTGATGGGTGAGGGCTTCAATCTTCTTGTCCTTTTTTGTCTGTATTTTCTGCGCGGATGCATCGGGTGCGCAATAGATTGTCAAAACGAGGATTGCAATGATTGAAGTCAGGAATTTTTTCATATCGGTTTTTAGAAATTTATTTTAAAGTTAAGGCCGAGGGCGGAACCGCTTGCGCTGCCAGGAACGTTGCAGGCGTATTCGGCGTTGATGGGGGTTATCAGCGCGGGTTCGAGTTCGACCGACGCTATGTTGTCGCTCACGTCGAAGTCGTGCATATGGGCGAATACGTTGGCGTCGATGATGTTGAGGGCATAGACAAGCACGAATCCGAGAATCGAATAGTCGCGGTAGCGACGGTAGGTGGTTTTGTACCATTCTGCCTGTGAGGCGGTTATGCCTCCTGTATAGCCCGTGTTGGCCTTGTCGCTGTCCATATCGTAGATATACTTGAAGCGTTTGTAGCCCATATCGTTGGTATGGTAGAAATAGCCGCAGGCTATGAATCCGGTGTACCAGATGGGGATTTTCCACCAGTCGCCGTTGTATGCCTGGCCGAGTCCGGGGAGCAGGGCGGAGTAGATGGCGGCTTTCGCGGGCACCGGTTTGCGGTATGACACTTTGAGATTGGCCACTCCGTCGAGAATCTGACTCCAGTAGAAGACGCCTGCCCCGATGTATCCTATTGTGCTGAGAGTCTTGTATTTGTCTTCTCCTGTTTCCTTGTATTTGTTGTTGAAGGCAATGCCTGTGCCTATTCCTGCTCCGATGCCGGCGTAGGCCACCGGGATTTTCCAGTACTGCTTGTTATAGACCTGGCCCAGCCCGGGGACTATGGCAGTTCCGAGGGCGAGGTAGCCGGGGGTGAGGGTGTCCTTGCGGGCAAAGCCGCGGACCATACGCTTGATCGAGAAACCCTGGGTGGAATCGACCGGAACTTCGGAGCCGTCCGAGCTGCTTTGCTGCGAGGTGCTTTCCGAACCGGGAGGGCCCAGCTGGCTGGACGTGGTGTTGCTGTAGTTCGTGCGGCTGGAGTTGAACTGCCCGTAGGAGTTCAGCGCAACGGCTGCAATCAGAACCAATGTCAACAGTAACTTGCGCACGGTCTATCTTTTCAGTGAGTTCAGGAATTCTTCGACCTGGGAGTCGTTCTCGAAGCGGATGGTGATGGTTCCGCCGCCTTTGGGGGCTTTCTTGAACGAGACGTTGTTGTTGAAATGTTTTCCGACTTCTTCTGCCACAGAGTAGTACAACTCGGGGAGATCTTCGGGTTCCTTGGCGGCTGCGGCTTTGGGTTTGCGGCCTGCAGAAGATACTTTCTGCTCGAGGGCGCGGACCGAAAGGTCTTCTTTGATGATGCTTTTGCAGAGGATGAGTTGTGTTTCGGGATCTTCGACTCCGAGAAGGGCTTTGGCGTGGCCCATAGAGATGAGGCCTGTCTTGATGGCTTTCTGGATTTCTTCCGGAAGCTTGAGGAGACGGAGATAGTTGGTGACAGTGGCTCTTTTCTTTCCGACTCTCAAGGCCATTGCCTCCTGGGTGAGGTTGCATTCGTCTATGAGGCGCTGGAAACTGAGGGCTGTTTCGATGGCGTCGAGATTTTCTCTTTGGATGTTCTCCACGATGGCCATTTCGAGCATCGCGGTGTCGTCTGCCTTGCGGATGTAGGCGGGTACACTCTTGAGGCCTGCTGCAATGGAAGCGCGGTAGCGGCGTTCGCCGCTGATTATCTGGTACTTGCCCGGCGAAGTCTGGCGGAGGGTGAGGGGCTGGATTATGCCCAATGCCTTGATGGATTCGGCAAGTTCGGCGAGAGCTTCGTCGTCGAATGTCGCGCGGGGCTGGTATGGATTGGGGACGATGTTCTCAATCGGAATTTCCGAGACCGATGCGGGACCTGCATATTGTGCGGATGCAGATGCGGATGCAGGAGCTTCGTCCTGATTGTATTTGGCTTCGGACAGAAGGGCTCCGAGGCCTTTTCCCAATGCTGCGCGTTTCTGTACCATTATGAATTGCGTTTGATGATTTCCTTTGCGAGAGAGAGGTAGTTTGTGGCTCCGGCGGAGATGGCGTCGTAAAGGATTGCCGGCTTGCCGTAGGACGGGGCCTCGCTCAGACGGATGTTACGGGTTATGACGGTCTCGAAGACCATATTCTGGAAATGGGTCTTGACTTCTTCGACTACCTGGTTGTGGAGTCTCAGGCGGCTGTCGAACATTGTGAACAGAAAACCTTCGATTGTGAGATCGGGGTTGAGCCTTGTCTGTACCAACCTTATGGTGTTGAGGAGTTTGCCGAGACCTTCGAGAGCGAAAAATTCGGGCTGCACGGGAATTATGATGCTGTCGGAGGCGGTCAGGGCGTTGACTGTGATGAGGCCCAACGACGGGGCGCAGTCCATTATTATGTAGTCGTATGCGTCTTTGATTGAGTCGAGGGCGGTCTTGAGGACGCTTTCGCGGTTTTCGATGTTGAGCATTTCGATTTCGGCGCCCACCAGGTTGATGTGGGAGGTTATGCACCGGAGATACTTGATTTCGGTCTCCATAATGGTGTCCTGGATTGCGCGCTGGCCGATGAGGACTTCGTACAGGGTGTTCTTGTCCGGGGAATCGGGATTGAAGCCCAGTCCGGATGTGGTGTTGGCCTGCGGATCGGCGTCTATGATCAGAGTGCGGTATTCCATCACTGCAAGCGATGCGGCAAGGTTTATCGCAGTGGTGGTTTTGCCCACTCCTCCCTTCTGATTTGCTATAGCTATTATTTTGCCCATTTTCATCGTAAATTTAGCCTACAAATTTAGCAAATACTTTTCTATATTCCAAAAATCGCTCCAATTGTCGAAATCCTACAAATCTGGCGAAAAGCCGGAATTTCAGAAGGTTGAGTCCCGCTATTCGAAATACGAGAAATGGACGTTCCCGTACTTCTTTTCTTTCTTGAAGCGGGGATGGGAGGCGAAGGAGTAGTCGGCGGGATGCTCGAGAATCAGATAGCCGCCTTCGAGGACGAGGCCGGCGGCGAAAATCTTGTCGGGAATGGCGTCTAGGCCCTCAAGTGCATAGGGAGGGTCGGCGAAGACAATATCGAACTTCCTGTCGCACAGAGGGATAAAGTCGAATACATTGTGATGCACGACCTTGATGCCCGAGGCCAGGCCCAGCGAGGCGGCGGCGCGCGAAATGAACGAAGCGTTGGCGGAGGCCATCTCCACACAGACTATGTCGGAGCATCCTCGCGATGCGAACTCGAAGGATATGCTTCCGGTGCCGCCGAAAAGATCCAGCACCGCGAGCCCTTCAAAGTCGAACTCATTAGATAAGGTATTGAACAATCCTTCCTTGGCGAAGTCAGTGGTGGGACGGGCTTTGTAGCCGGAGGGAGGATTGATTGTCTTGCCGCGAAGCGAACCGCCGATTATACGCATCAGAGCACCTCCACGCTTTTGAGATGACGGAAGAGTTCGTCGGCCAGAAACTCGGGAACATCTCCCATGAAATGCAGCACCGACAGCGCCGGATTTATCTGGAACTGCTTGAGCGCGGCAAATATGAAATATTGGATTGTGACATTGTCGGCCGCGGGAAAACTGTTGAGCAGCAAAAGTTTGTCGCCGGAGGCTATGAGAATGTCGACGCAGTCGTCCCACACCTTGGCCACTACCTTGTTGTAATAGCCTATTGTAAGCGAGACTTCAGCCATAGACTGCAGGGACGCAGCGCGGACGTCATCTCCGGTATAAACAAGAACTGCCTTGAATTGAGGCAGTTCTTTGTGTTTTACCCGAGATTTTTCTTCAAGGAGGACAACTTCCGAAAGAAGCCTTTCTGCACAATCCGGATTGAAGAACTTCTGCGGTACGAGGGTAAACTTGAACACTACTCCCAGTTACCGGCGTTGTTGTTGGGATTATCGACACTGCCGACCATAAGACCGGGATAGCGGTCTGTGTCTGTCATTTCGGCATTGAGGTTGATGATGAGCTGGGGGTCCATTCCCTTGAGAAGGGAGTTGTAAGGCATCTTGGCCTCGAAGAGGGGAACCTCGACGCCGGAAACGGTCTTGATGACTGCATCCATCTGAACCTTGTCGCCGTCCGAGAAAGGAATGACACCGATTTTGTTGATGTCGAAGTCGGGACGGTTCTGGAGAATCTCGCTGCGGGTGGGAACTTCGCTCTCGATTGTGAACACGAGCTGTTTGTCGCCTTTCTGGTAGAGGGCATAGAGTTCTTCGTTGGTGATCTTGCGGTTTTTCTTCTTGATGGCTTCAGTATGGTTGACTGCTGCGGAGTCATCCTGCGAACCGATCTGGAGGAGAACCTTCATATTGCCGTTGAGATAGAACTCCTTGAGAGAATCGACACTTGCTGTGAAGTGGTTATAGACACTCTTGTAGGCGACTTCGATTTCGCGGATGTCCTTGAGCTGCTGGACAGCTACGGCTTTGCGGACGTCGCGCTCCTTGTCGAATTTAACGGGTTTGTTGATGCTGGAATAGACCAGGTATGCCAATCCGATGATTGCGAGAGGCAAAATGATGTAGGTGAATAGCTTTTTCATATTGTGTTTGTTCTTATTTTGTCTAATTTGACCTACAAAGTTAAAAAATATATTTAACTCCTCACAATAAAATTTTAATTTTGCGCCATTATTTTCGAAAAGCGATGAAAATAGAGACCGAAAAACTGGAGAGAATTCTCTCCGACGCCCACAAAGTCATCATTATAAGCCATCTCAATCCGGACGGTGACGCCATCGGAAGCTCAACCGCCCTCCATCACTTTCTTTCCGCCCGCGGCATAACATCAAGGATAGCTGTCCCCAGCGAATACGCATACGCCCTCGGATTTATGGACCCCAAGGTCCACGCCCCCATCCTGGTTGACAGGCTGAAGCACGAAGAGACTTTGCAGACGATTGAAGAGGCCGACACACTCTTCTGCCTGGACTTCAACAGGCTCTCGCGCGCCGATGCGCTGGAGGAGGCGATCCGCGGTTCCAAGGCCGCAAAAGTGCTCATCGACCACCATCCCGAGCCCGAAAGCGGGATTTTCGACCTTGTATATTCCCGCACTGACGTGTCTTCCGCAAGCGAGCTGCTCTTCTGGATTCTGATGAACCTGCGCTCTACAAGCAGAGATGTGGGAAGGCTGCCCAAAAAGGCCGCGGAGTCGCTCTACACAGGAATGATGACCGACACCAACAATTTTTCGAACACGGTTTTCCCTTCCACTTTCGAGATGGCGTCCCTCCTGGTCAGGCGCGGCGTCAACAAGGACAAAATCCAGGAAAAGGTGCTCTGCAGCTACAATTTCCAGCGTATGAGACTTATGGGCCACCTTCTGAAGGACAAGATGAAATATGTCTCGAAGCACAACGCCGCCTATATGGTCCTGACCAACAGGGCCAAGCGCATCTACCGCTTCCGTCAGGGCGATTCCGAGGGCTTCGTGAATCTCGCCCTCAAGGCCAAGAAAGTGAAAATCAGCGCATTGTTCACCGAGGATTTTGAAGGGAAGTACGTAAGGGTGTCGCTCCGCTCGAAAGGCAAGATCGATGTCAACGAATTTTCCAAGGCCTTTTTCAACGGCGGCGGCCACGTCAACGCGGCAGGCGGCAGACTCTATATGTCCATAGACGAGGTTCCGAAGTATTTCGAGGAAGCCCTCGACAAATTTTATGGGGCATAGCTTTTGCACTCTGCGCGATTCTTAGTATATTTGCAGATTATGGCAAAACGGCTGACCTTTATATTATATACGGCTATCCTTCTGATTCTGACCTCCTGCGAGTCCGAATACCAGACCTCGCTGGCAAAGCAGGAGGAGTACATCGACTCCTACATCGCGGCGAACTACTCCGATTGCGAGGTTGTTTTCAACGACGGGGTCAATCGCATCGTGGTGAATGAAGGATCCGGCTCTCCGGCAGAAGAGGGCGACATTATGTCGATCTATTGCGCCGGTTACACCTTCGGCAGCAGCGGCCCCGAGTCGCAGTTCACCGAGCTCGATTTCTCGTTCACGCTCGGAGAAGACCCCATAATAGAAGGTCTGGAACTCGGCCTTGCGGGCGCCCGCGCAGGCGAAACCTGCGTGATACTTTTCACCGCAAAGCACGGCTACGGCCAAAGTTCGCTCGGCGTCGTCCCGGAGGCCACAGCCCTCGCATTTTTAGTCTATGTAAAGTCAGTCAGCAAACAATAACGATGAATATGAAGACAATCAGATATATTTTCCCCATCCTGTGTTTTGCGGCCCTCCTGTCGTCCTGCGCGGAAGGTTCCGTGGAAATCAACACTGAAGACGCATACAACAGGGTGATTACATCCTGGATGAGGGTCTACTATCCCGAAAGAATCTCCAACACTACAGATTCGGGAGCATACATCCTCGAGGAGGAGACAGGCACGGGCGCCAAGCCGACAGATTCATCCTATGTATTCGTACACTATGTCAAGACAGACCTTGACGGTGATATAGAAGACACCAATGAGGAAGACCTCGCGCGCCAGCTGATGCAGTTTGCCCGCACATCGTATTACGGTCCCGACATCTGGAGGCTCGGACAGGGCTACATTCCCTGCGGAGTCGAAGAAACCATTCTGGGTATGAGAGTCGGCGGCTTTGCCAAGATTGCCTGCCCGCTTGCAGCTTCCGAATGTTCATACTCCGTTTACAATGCCTTTGAAGAGACCTCCGCGAGCGACAACGAAATCTACTATCTCTACCTGGAGAAGATTGTCGAAGACATAAACGCCTATCAGATTGAGCAGATAGAGGCTTTCCGCGATTCGGTCTTTCCCGGACTCGACTCCCTTCAGGAAGGATTCTATTTCAAGAAACTCATCGAAGTGGAAATCCCCGTGGACACAAACGGCGTCAAGGATACAATTGCGGACGGCACATCCATAAACGTACGCTACATAGGCCGCCTTCTCAACGGCCAGGTCTTCGACACCAATATCCAGGACACTGCCAAGAAATACCGCATCTACAGTTCGAGCGCCGACTACGACGCCCTTGAGATCGAATACTACCAAGATAAGGACGACTGCATCAGCAACAACTCGCTTGTCGATGGATTCAGCATTGCAGTAAGCAAGATGTATTATGGCGAGTGCGCCGACACCTTCTTCTGGTCCGACCTTGGCTACGAAGCGAGCGGAAGCGAAGAGAGCATTCCCGAATACAGCCCTCTGCGCTTCACGATCTGGATAGAGGAAGACGACGATTAGAACCACATTTATGAGAAAGTTCCTTACACTGCTTTCGCTCTCCGCATACGTGCTCATCGGCGAAAGTTTCTGTCTGATAGACAGCACCCGCGTGCGCGTGACAGACGTGCGCGGCTGCGCCTGCGAGAATTTCCGCACGGTTGTGATTGAAAGCTTCGAGGAAGCACTGCGGTACCGCGTCATCGCCGCCAGGGAGGCCGTGCGGCTTCCGCTTGCCCCCGGCGACACCCTCTCCTACAGCACTTCGTCAACGCTGGAGCTTGGAGCATCCATACCTTTTTATGTAATGGAGCCCACCGTGCGCAAGGTCATCTCCGTCGAAATGCCCGCATCCCTGGACATTCCGGTCGCCACAGCCGGCACCGACTGCCGCTGTGCCATCGAAACTTCCGCCGGCACACTGACAATGACCTTCACCCGCGACAATCCCGCTCCGGTCCGGCCGGAGCCCGATATGGCGCCTCTGCGCCTCTGCGGCCCGAGGCTGGCGATAGGAAACCCGGAAGCGCCGCATTCAGACAAAACCCCCGTCTGCATAGCAGTCGTCTCGAAGAGCATTCTGGAGGAGGACGGCAGCCTCTCTGCAAACCTGCAGATCACACTCGAAGGATTCAGCGACGAAGAGATTGGGTCTTTGGCAAAGCTTGTTTCCGGCAGCGTCAAGAAAAACGTCATTTCCATCAAAGCACATTTGCCGCGCTATGCGGTAAGAGGCGACAACGAGTTGTCTTTCAAGCCATTTGCTCTAAACCGCATACTCCGGCGCTTTGTCGGTTTGCTTTCAATCGGCACATCGTTGAAAGAGCGCAGCTGGCCAGTCAGCGTAGGACGTCCCATAAAGTTGAGCATAGACGACCGCTACACAGTCCCGAAAGGATATTATCTTGCCGGAGGTTCGCGCGGCTGCCTAAGCCAGAGCTATGCCGGGATAGCCCTTGTCGAAACCATAGAGACCGGAAAGGATATCCACTCTCCCGAAGAATGGCCCGTCCTGAAGGCAAAAATCGAAGAATTCGTGAGCTACGGCGACTGGTTGACTATCTACAAACCGCAAAAATGAAACGTACACTACTGATAATTATCGCCCTTGCCGCCGCCACCTTGACAGCGCTCGCCGCGCCCCGCGACGAGAGGACCGGCAAAGTGTCTTACGAATACACTCTGGAACGTGACGGAATGATGACCTGTCACATAGTCAAGGAACTTGCAGACAGTACGATCAACGTGCCGTACAATCCCGAATATCAGGAGCTTCTGATAAGTTCGCAAATAGCCCTGCCCGACGGCGGATGCATTGCCGACTACATAATCGTATCGCAGAGCGGATTCCTTCCCCAGCTCGACGTTGTCATCCCTCTCGAGGAGAAATGGCCCATAAGCGAGCTCTCCATAACCATCACAATCCCTCAGGACAAAAATCTGATTTACTCGTTCGAGGGGACTCCCACCAAGCCGAAAGAGTCGTCGGCAGACGGAGCCCGGCAGTACAAATGGCTTTTCAAGAACATTCCCGCAATACCGCAGGATGAGGGAAATTTCCGCACGGCAGCCCTCGCCGCAACCACATTCGAATCGCAGGACGCCGCTTTGGGATATGTCACAAAACAATTTCCAAAAGCTTCCGACCTCGACTCCTCGATTGTCGCAGCCCTCAAAACAGGCGGCTCCGAAATCTCGCGCATAGAGTCGGTGGACAGGTGGCTCAAAGACCATATCGAGCTTGTGCCCTCTTCCTTGGAATCCGACGGATACAAACTCAGAAATGCCGCCTCGATTGTCCGCAGTGCATACGCCACTGTCGAAGAATACGCCGGTCTGAGAGCCGCGCTTCTTGAGGCCGCCGGCGTCAAATCCACCATTATTGCAGATTTCGGCATCGAGGGTGCCGGGCTTGCCTCTCTGAAAAGCATAAAGGCCGAAGCGTCTTCCGAGAAAAAGATTTCGTCGGTCGAAAACACCTTCAGCATCAATATGGAATTCGGAAAGGAAGACTTGAAATACGGCTATCGCGTGGTGGAACTGCCTTTTGCAGAAGGCGCCTTTGACGGTATGCCATACGCCGGGTTCCGCCCGGCCCGATCAAGAGACCTGCTTCTCGGCGGGCCTGTCAGCGAAACATACACCTATACAATTGTACTCAAAGATGGTGTGAAAGTCTCGGGATTGGGCTTCATCGACGAGGAAATTTCAAACAAGGCGGGATTCTACTCCTGCAAAGCCGGACTTTCGGGCAACGTTCTGACCGTTGTCCGCTCGCTGGATATCTACGAGGGCGAAATCAGAGCGGCAGAATTCGCTGATTTTCATTCACTTGCGGCCGCCTGGGCAGCAGGTTCGCGCATACAGCTGACGACCTTGACGGCAGAATGAATGACCTCCACTTTGACGGGTGTGCGACCCACGGTCTCGCCATCGACTTCTATGAATGAATATGGAGCGGCCTCTATCTCGAGAGTCTTGCCCATAGTGTGAACCACCTGGTCCTTGTATTGATAGATTGTGCCCTTGAAGAGCGAAGGAATCTTTTCGAGGAACTTGAGTTTGCTGAACTTCTTGACGACCGTCAAGTTGATGAGACCGTCGTCTATGATTGCATCGGGAGTCTGCATCATTCCGCCGCCGCAATATTTGCCTATGCCCATAGCCACTGAAAGCGCCGGTCCTTCGAAGAACAGGTGGCCGTCAACCCTGATTTTGAACTTGAGGCAGCGGTAGAAAAGGAAACCGTTCATAAGACATTTGTAGTACTGTCTGTCGCTTGCCTTGCCGCGTGCCTTGGCCAGGTCGAACCTGCGGCAGACGTCGGCATCGAAACCGAGGCCTCCGATGTTTATCATATAGCGGCAGTAGGGCTTGCCGTCCATCAGCGTGCTGACCTTTGCAACATCCTGATAGCGAACGTATTTGTCGGCCTTTGCTATGATATCCACGGCTGCCTTGTAGTTTTTCGGGATATTGTGCATCCGCGCCCAGTCGTTGCCCGAGCCCACGGTGATGAGGCCGAGGGTGATTTCGCTCGGGGAGACTTCCTCCTGCATAAAGAGGCCGTTGATGACTTCGTGAAGAGCGCCGTCTCCGCCAAGGACAAGTATCTTGCGGTATCCTTCCGCCACTGCTTCCTCGGCAAGTTCGATGGCGTGATACGAACGCTCGGTGCTGCGCTCCGAATATTCCACGCCCGCCCTGTTCAACAATTTTGATATTCTGGGCCAGTCTGCAAGCGCCTTTCCGCCGCCCGACATCCGACTGACAATTACTCTCCACCCTGATTTTATCATTGCGTTGGTTTTAGTTTAGCACACAAAGATAAAAATTATTTTTTAAACATCGGGCCGGCCACGCCGCCGCGCCGGCGCCACGGTCTAAGCCGTAAGCGCTGCGATGGCGATGGAGTTGAGCTTGGTGTCGATGCTGTCGGCGCGGCTCGAAAGCACGCAGGGAGCCATTGCGCCGGCCACCATTGCTGCCTGGCGTACGCCCTTGCAGAGCTGGGAGTTGCTCTTGTAGAACACGTTCGCAGACTCGATGTTGGGGAAGAGCAGGCAGTCTGCGTCTCCTGCAACCTCGCTGCGGAGCTTCTTGATCTGAGCCGCCTCGGATGAGAGCGCGACGTCGAGGGCCAGAGGGCCGTCTATTGTGCAGCCGGGAATCTGTCCGCGGTCGCCCATCTTGGCCAGAAGAGCGGCCTCGATGCAGGCGGGCATAGTCTCCATCATCTGTTCGGTGGCGGCTATAGCTGCAACTTTGGGACGCTCGATGCCGAGAGCCTTGGCTGTCTTGACAATGTATTTGGTGATGGCCACTTTCTGCTTGAAGTCGGGAGCGGGAATCACTGCCATATCGCCGAACACCAGAAGCTTGTGGTAGTTGGGGTTCTCGATTACGGACACGTGGCTGAGGACTGCCTTGGGAGGGAGAAGACCTGCTTCCTTGTTGAGGATGCCGCGCATATATTTGTCGGTGCTGCAGAGGCCCTTCATAAGGATGTCGCCCTCGCCCTGACGGACCATAAGCACTGCCTGGGCTATGGATTTGAGCTCGTCCTTGTTGTCGATGATTGTGAAGATCGAGGCGTCGATGCCTTCTGCCTCGCAGACGGCGAGAATCTTGTCCTTGTCGCCCACGAGGGTGCCTTCGACAATGCCCATCTGAACGGCTTTGCCTACTCCTGTGACTGTATGGTCGTCCACAGCCCACGCTGCGACGAGACGTTTCTTTGCTTTGGAGCGTACCTGCTCGAAGAGTTCGTCAAAATTTCTGATCATTTTCTTATTTTTTATTTACCAAATTCATTGTGTCGCGGGCTATGACAAGTTCCTCGTCTGTTGTCACAACCACTACCTTGACCTTTGAGCCGGGCTTGGAAAGGACGACGTCGTTTCCGCGGTTGGCGGCGTTGACTTCCTTGTCGAACTCTATGCCGAGCCATTCCATATCCGAAAGGACGCCCTCACGGACGGGCTGGTTGTTCTCGCCGATGCCGCCTGTCATAACCACGAGGTCGAGACCGTTCATCGCGGCGGCGTAGGCTCCGATGTATTTCTTGATGCCGTAGCAGAGGACTTTCATCGCAAGGATTGCCTTGGGATTGCCCGAAGATGCGCTGGTGACCATATCGCGGCAGTCGGGCGAAGCGCCGGTGATGCCTAGAAGGCCGCTCTGCTTGTTGATTATCTTATTGACGGCTGCCGCATCGAGACCTTCCTTCTCCTGGAGATAGAGGAGGGCTCCGGCGTCGATGTTGCCGCAGCGGGTGCCCATCGTGACGCCCTCGACGGGGGTGAAGCCCATTGAGGTGTCAACGCTCTTGCCGTTGCAGACAGCTGTGACCGAACTTCCGTTGCCGAGGTGGCAAGTCACTATCTTTGAGTTGTTGAGGTCCATACCGACGAAATCGCAGGCTTTCTTCGCCACGAATTTGTGGCTTGTGCCGTGGAAACCGTAGCGGCGGATGCGGTATTTGTCGTAATATTTATAAGGTATGGAATAGGTGTAGGCGTAGTCGGGCATAGTCTGGTGGAACGAGGTGTCGAAGACTGCCACCTGAGGGGTTCCGAACATAAGTTTCTCGACTGCTTCGATTCCGAGGAGGTTTGCAGGATTGTGAAGAGGCGCCAGGTCGCAGCACTCCTTGATTTTCTCTACTACTTCGGGGGTCACAAGGACGCTGCGGTCGAAATATTCGCCTCCGTGAGCCACTCTGTGTCCCACAGCATCGATGTCGTCCAGAGAATTGAGGGCGCCCAGATGGCGGTCTGTAAGGAGGTCGAGGACATTCTTGATGCCGGCGGTGTGGTCGGGAACCGGCTTTTCGATTGTGTATTTGTCTTTGCCGGAGACCTTGTGGGTGATGTTTCCGACGGGTTCGCCTATGCGTTCGACAACGCCCTTGGCAAGAAGAGAATTTTCGCTTTCGCTCTTCATATCAAGCACTTGATACTTGAGGGAAGAACTTCCGCAGTTGAGTACGAGAACTATCATATATGTATTAATTTTAAGATTTTGCAACTTAACTTGCAAAGTTAATCATAATTTTTCATAACTTGCGAAAAATATAGAAGCTGAGTGTATGAGGCAAGGTAGATACATTGTCCTATGCGCCGGCCTTTTTATCGCCGGCAATTTTTTTGGAGGCTTCGCGGCCTTCCCGGCTTGGGTGTATCTTTCCCTGGCCTCAGCCGCAGCCGCAATCGCCTTGATTTGCAGGCGGCTGCCCATTATGCTCCTGACCTTCTTCCTGCTTGGCGCTGCAGGCTTGCAGGCCGGAAGACTTCCGGGCGGCGAGGCGGCGACTCCTGCGCTGATGCAGTTCGCCTCGCGGCTGCAGCACGACTTTTCCGCATCCCTGGCGGCCTTCATTCCGGAGGGGGACGAGCTTGCAGTGATGCGGGCCCTGGCCATCGGCGACAAAAGTTCGCTGACGCGCGACCTCCGCCGGACCTACCGCGACAGCGGGGCGATGCACCTTCTGGCCCTGAGCGGGCTGCACGTCGGCATCATCTACGCGCTGATTGCCTCGGCGCTGTCGGTTCTGGGCAACTCGCGCCCCGCCAAAGCCGTGCGGAGCCTCGCAATCCTTTCATTCCTATGGTTTTACGCACTCATCTCGGGCCTGAGCCCTTCAATTTCCAGAGCTGTGATTATGATCACTATCTTCGAGATATCGGGCTTCGTGGGCACAAAGCGCGACGGGCCTTCGAGCGTTGCCGCCAGCGCTCTTCTCATCACACTGTTCGCTCCGGAGGCGCCCCGCAACATCGGCTTCCAGCTTTCCTATTCGGCCGTGATTGCCATCTACACAATCTATCCCCGGCTGCGCCCGCTTCTGCAGACCGGCTCGCGGCTTCTGCGCTACATCTGGGATTCCGCCTGCATTGCAATCTCCTGCCAGTGCACCTGCGGGGTTCTGGGCTGGCTCTATTTCGGAACCTTTCCGCGCTATTTCCTTCTGACCAACATTCTGGCCGTGCCGCTTGCCACCGCAATAATGTACCTTACTGCAGCCACAATGCTTTCAGTCACTATTCCGGGAGTATCGGAACTTTCGGCGAGGATGCTCCGGGGGGCAATCCATCTGCTCAACGAACTGCTCTCGATTATAGCTTCGCTGTAGCCTGTTCCTGCAGGAGGGTGCGGATTGCACTCTGGGCGCAGGCAAGTCCGAATGCGGCGGGAAGATAGCTTATGGTGCCCACCTGCGACTTTTTGTTGCTGACGCAGGCCATCTCCTCCGGGGTCATCGTGATTATAGCGTTCTCGTCGGGGAGTTCTTCGCTGAAGACCACCGGGAAACCTTTGCTTATGCCCATATGACGGAGTTTCTTGCGGACCATATAGGCCAGAGGACAGTTGAACGATTTGGAAAGGTCGGCTATGCGGATTTTGGTGATGTCGTATTTGGCTCCGGACCCCATCGAGCTGACGAGTTTCAGACCGTTATCGACACAATATTTTATAAGGTGCAGCTTGGGAGAGAGGGTGTCGATGGCGTCTATCAGGAAATCTATGTCGCGCGGCACAAGTTCTTCTACATTTTCTTCGGTGAGATATGCATCTATGACCTTCAGATCGAGCTCGGGATTGATGTCGAGAAGCCTTCGGGCCACGACTTCGGTCTTGGGCTTTCCGATTGTGGAGTCGAAGGCTATTGTCTGGCGGTTCTTGTTTGTTTCGCTGACGGTGTCGCTGTCGAGAATTATCATATGTCCGACGCCGGCGCGGGCGGTCATCTCGGCGGCGACGGCTCCGACTCCTCCCAACCCCACGACCATCACCGTAGAGCCGGCGAGTTTCTCCAACCCAACGTCACCTACAAGAATACGTGTGCGGTCGGTCCACATCATTCCTTGGATTTGGCTTCGTTCCAGAGGGTGTCCATCTCTTCGAGACTCATTTCCTTGAGCTCCTTGCCCATTTCCCTTGCGCGAAGCTCCACATAAGTGAAACGGCGGCGGAATTTCTCGTTGGTCTTCTCCAGGGCAGTGTCGGGGTTGAGGTCGTAGAGGCGGGCTGCGTTTATCAGGGAGAACAATATGTCTCCAAGTTCGTCTTCCGACGGAGCTTCCTCGAATTCTGCGATTTCTTCCTTTACTTTTGCCCAGACGTCTTCGCGCTTTTCCCAGTCGAAACCGACTGCGCGGGCTTTGTCCTGCATACGGTAGGCCTTGATTACGGAAGGGAGCGAGACCGGCACGCCGGCCAGGACGGTCTTGTTGCCGTCTTTCTCCTTCTGCTTGAGCTGTTCCCAGTTCTGGACAACTTCTCCCGCATTTGCCACTTCTGTTGTGCCATAAACGTGGGGGTGACGATATACAAGCTTGTCGCACAGGAGGTTGCAGACATCTGCAATGTCGAACTCGCCCTTTTCGTCGCCTATTTTGGCATAGAACACTATGTGCAGCAGCACGTCGCCAAGTTCCTTGGCCATATTGTGGAGGTCACCCGCCATAATGGCGTCGCTCAGTTCATAAACTTCTTCGATTGTGTTGGGACGGAGGGATTCGATTGTCTGTTTGCGGTCCCACGGGCATTTTTCCCTCAGGCAATCCATAACGTCGAGCAGCCGCTCGAAAGCTTTTAGTTGATTTTCGCGTTTCATATCCGCAAAATTACTAAATTTGCAGATTGTAAAAATCGAAATCAACAATAATTATCAATTATAGATATGAAGAACATACAATTCATTTCGGCTGAAGAGGCTGTCAAGGTAGTCAAAAGCGGCGACCACATCCATTTCAGCAGCGTAGCCAGCGCACCCCAAGTACTCATTCAGGCTCTCTGCCGCCGCGGCGAGAACGGCGAACTCCAGGATGTCCGCATCCACCATCTCCACACAGAAGGCCCCGCTCCCTACACCGAAGAGCGTTTCCAGGGCACATTCTTCCACCAGGCATTCTTCGTGGGCGGCAATGTCCGCAAGAACGTCCAGGCAGGCTGGGCAGACTATATTCCCATCTTCCTGAGCGAGACCCAGAAACTCTACCGCGCGGGCGTTCTGCCCTGCGATGTCGCTATGATCCAGGTCTCTCCCGTTGACAAACACGGCTATGTTTCTCTCGGAACATCGGTTGATGCCACTCTGGCCGCCATAGAATGCGCCAAGACCGTCATCGCAGTGATGAACCGCAACGTTCCCCGCAGCTGGGGAGACGCCATCATCCCCGCCGATATGGTCGATCTCTGGGTCGAGGACAACACTCCTCTGGAGCCCGCATCCTTCGCGGCTCCTTCCGAGATTGAGACTCAGATCGGCATCAACTGCGCAAACCTCATCGAAGACGGCGCCTGCCTCCAGATGGGCATCGGAGCCATCCCCAACGCGGTGCTCGCACAGCTGGGAGGCCACAAGAACCTCGGCATCCACACCGAAATGTTCGCAGACGGCGTGCTTCCCCTCGTGGAAAAAGGCGTCATCAACGGCGCAAACAAGAAGATAGACAAAGGCAAGATGGTCTCCACCTTCCTTATGGGCTCGCAGCAGGTCTATGACTTCATCGACGACAACCCTATGGTCGCAATGATGGACGTGGGCTACACCAACGACCCTTATATCATCGCCAAGAATCCCAAGGTATGCGCCATCAACTCCGCTCTCCAGGTCGATCTCACAGGTCAGGTCTGCGCAGACTCCCTCGGTACCAAATTCTACAGCGGCGTAGGCGGCCAGATCGACTTCACTTACGGTGCATCCCTCTCCGAAGGCGGCAAAGCCATCATCGCTATGCCTTCCGCCACCAACAAGGGCATCAGCAAGATAGCACCCGTCCTGACAGAAGGTGCAGGTGTCGTTACAACCCGCAACCACATCCACTATCTCGTAACTGAGTACGGCGCAGTCGATCTCTACGGCAAGAGCCTCCAGGAGAGAGCAAAAGCCATCATCAGCGTGGCTCATCCCGATGCCCGCGAGTCTCTCGACCGCGCAGCTTTCGAGCGTTTCGGCCCTCATTACCACATTGTGAAATAAATTTTCAAGAAAAAGTTTTGACTTTTGACCGATAATTTATACTTTTGCGGTCCATTTTAGAAAACCAATTAAAAACCTCAATAAAATGAAAAAAGGTATACATCCCGAAACCTACCGTCTTGTAGCTTTCAAGGATATGTCAAACGAGCACGTATTCATCACCCGCTCTTGCGTCAACACAAAAGAGACCATCGAGGTGAACGGAGTTGAATTCCCCGTAGTCAAGGTCGAGATCTCCAACACTTCCCACCCTTTCTACACAGGCAAGATGAAACTCGTCGATACTGCAGGTCGCGTCGACAAATTCTACAGCCGCTACGGTCAGAAGAAGAAATAATTTTCTTCCTTCCCAATCAATACAAAAAGGAATCCCGCTTTGGGGTTCCTTTTTTTACAAAAGATTTTGCTTGACTGCGGCAGAATTTTAGTTATCTTTGTATAAAGTTTCAATCTTATACTATATAGGTATGCTACTATCAAAGGAAATCGCCGTTTATCTCAACCTTACGGGTTGCAAACTTAAGCAGTACACTGCCAACCAGCTCAGGAAGAACCACATAAACCTTACTCCCGAGCAGTTTCTGACCATAGACATTCTCTGGAACCAGGGGGCTATGTCGCAGACGGCTCTCGCCGAGGCTATGCAGAAAGACAAGAATTCTGTGACCAAACTTGTCGATGCTCTTGAGGCCAAGGGGCTGGTGGTGCGCAACCGCGACAAGTCGGACAGACGTTCCAACATAGTGTCCCCCACCGAGAAAGCCCAGCAGATGAAGGACTCCACCAAACGTTTCGGAGTCTCGATGCTCGACGAGGTGTTGGAAAACATCGACGAAGACGAACTCCGCTCGTTTCTCTCCACCCTCAAGAAAATAACCGACGCGATGGACGATTGACGATTGTCGATTGTCGGCGCTGCAACTTAAATTTTTTTGTTTTAATTGTTTTTTTCTATCTTTGCAAAAGAATAAATAATGGTTTTACAAAAGGGTCCCTTTGAGGGGGATTCTTTTTAATTTTTGTGTTATGGCAGAAGTTCACTATATGACTCAGGAAGGACTCGACAAACTGCGCGAAGAACTCGCCCAGCTGGTTGCCGAACGTCCCGTTATTTCAAAAGCTATCGCCGAGGCCCGCGACAAGGGCGACCTCTCGGAAAACGCCGAATACGACGCCGCTCGCGAGGCCCAAGGCCTTCTGGAGCTCAAAATCAGCAAGTTGCAGGGCGTGATCAACAACGCCAAGGTGGTTGACGAATCCCGCATCAATACCGAGCAGGTCCAGATGCTCAACAAAGTCAAAATCAAGAACGTCGCAAACGGGATGGTGATGGAATACACCCTCGTGGGCGAAAGCGAGGCCAATTTCAAGGAAGGCAAGCTTGCCGCCACCACTCCCATCGGCCGTGCCCTTATGGGCCACCGCAAGGGAGACCTTGTTGATGTGCAGGTCCCTTCGGGCCTTATGAAATTCGAAATCATAGACATCTCAATCTAATGGCTACTATCTTTTCTAAAATAGCGGCAGGCGAGATCCCTTCCTACAAAATCGCCGAAAGCGCCGACTACTACGCATTTCTGGATATCAATCCTCTCGCAGAGGGCCATACTCTGGTCATTCCCCGCAATGTAGAGGCAGACTATATCTTCGACCTCGACTCTCCCACCTATGCCGGCCTCTGGGAGTTCGCTTCCAAAGTGGCCAAAGCCATCAAGGCCGCAATTCCCTGCAAGAGGGTAGGGGTGGCAGTTCTCGGAATGGAAGTGCCTCATACACACATACATCTGGTTCCTCTTCAGAGCGAAGGCGACCTCGATTTCAGAAAGCCCAAGAAAGAACTTTCTCCGGAGCGTTTTGCTGAAATAGCCCAGGCCATCAACACAGAATTCAATAAGATCAAATAAATGAAAAAGATTCTCCTTTTTGCTGCTGTCGCAGTTCTCGCCATTTCCTGCAGCAAGACTCCTACGGCAAAAATCAGCGCCACAATAGAAGGCGCCGCCGATACTTCGGTGGTTCTCCAGAAACTCCTCTTCAACAAACTCCTGGCAGTAGATACAATCAAGACCGATGCCTCCGGACATTTCGACTATAAGGTCAAACTCTCCGGCAATGCCCCGTATTTCTATTATATCTATCTGGGCGACAATCAGTTGGCTGCTCTTGTTCTTCTCGATGGAGACAATGTCGCCCTCAAGGCTTCAACTGTCGGCGGCTACACTGTCGAAGGTTCCGAGGAGTCTGTAAAATTCCAGGAGCTAAACACAATGTACGGCAAGGCCTTCAACAAACTCGACGCCCTTGTCAAGGGCGAGGCTCCCTCGGCCCAGATAAGCCGTGCATACATCGACTATCGCCGTGAGGTCACCAAGTTCATAATGAACAACCCATATTCGATAAGTTCGGCTGTCGCCACATTCCAGAAATTCAACGACAATCTCCCCGTTTTCAGCGAGAACGCCGATGCCCTGATTTTCCGGAGAGTCTGCGATTCGCTTTCAACAGTCTATCCCACAAGCGAATATGTGGCTGCGCTCAGAGACGAGATTGCTGCTCGTCAGGCAAATTTCGATTTCCAGAACAAGCTCAGCAGCATTGCCGAGATAGGTTTTCCCGATATATCTATGCCTGACATCAACGGTCAGATGCAGACACTTTCAAGTCTGAAGGGCAAGACCATCATCCTTTCATTCTGGAGCGTGGGTCAGGACGAACACAAGGTGTTCAATCAGGATCTTCTCAAACTTTACGAAAAATACAGCTCCAAAGGACTCGAAATCTATCAGGTGTCTCTCGACATTGACAAATCTCTGTGGGCTTCGACCGTCAAGAGTCAGAAACTCCCCTGGATCAATGTCAACGACGGCCTCGGCACCCAGTCTCCCTCGGTTGCCTCATACAACCTCCGGCAGATTCCCGCAATGTTCATAATCGACAAAAACGGCGAGCTTGTAGCGCAGAACGTCTATGCAATGGACGAATTGGAAAAATTCCTGAAGAGCAATTTATAGAATTGACTTCTTGCTGATCCCGGGGGTGAAGTCCTTGAGATAGAAGGGTTCGAAGTACGCTACGTCTTCGAACTCTTTCTTTTTGTAGGCTTCGAGGGCCAGAGGGGCCATTGCCAAGGCCTGAGGGTAGCATTCCTGGAAGAAGGCGTTGGGGTGCCTGCAGATGTCGCGGAACTTGGTCACGCCTGTGCCTATGAAGAGGGTGGGACCGTCGGCGAGAAGGTCGGAGAAGGAGGATTCGTCCAGGATTAGGGAGATGGGCGTGATGCCCGATAGAGTATAGACCTCCATACGCCGGGCATCGATGAAGGGGACGATGTGGCGGGCCTTGCAGGGATGCGAAAGTCCTTGCTGTACAAGGATTTGCAATGTATCGACCGATAGGAGGGGCTTGCCGGAGCCGAAGCACAGACCTTTGGCGGTGGAGACTCCCACCCGAAGGCCGGTGTATGAGCCGGGACCCCGGCTGACGGCCACCGCATCCACGTCGGACATAGTCAGACCTGTCTCGCCCAGGATTTCTTCTGTCAAAGGCACAAGACGTGAGGCGTGAACCTTGGGCGAAGCGTCGCTTCGCGATGCCAAAATATCTGTGGAGCGGCTAAGCGCCACGCTGCAGCAGTCTGTAGAGGTCTCGATCAACAAGATGGTTTCCATAAATTTAATCCTTGCATTTAACTTTCTGTCCGTCTGACAAATCCTTGCTTATGGCAGAAAGCGGCCCCGTCACTATGCGCTCTCCGTCCGAGAGCCCGCGAAGCGCTTCTATCGAAGCAAGGCTTTGTATTCCGGTTTCAATTTCACGTTTTTCAACGGTGCAATCGTCAAGCACGACCCACACAAATTCCCTTTTTCCTTGGGCAAAAACGCTGCCCGGCGGAATCAGAATGCAGTCTGCACGGCTCTCGGTGACAATCGAGGCGGAGGCCGACATTCCGGGGAGCAAAGTGGCGTCGCAGGAGTCAATTGCAATCCGGACCTCAAAGTTAGTCAGCTTTTCGAAGCTTGCGTCAATATTTTGAGCAGAATTTGCGATTTTCGACACAAATCCGCTGAAAACCCTGTGCGGATAGGCGTCTATGTCGATGGCGACGCTGTCGCGGGGCTTTATCCTTACTACATCGTTCTCCCCGATCTCGACAACGAGTTCCATATTTGTGAGGTCCGCAATCCTGAGCATCTCGGTGCCGGCCATCTGGCTGGTGCCGACCACTCTTTCGCCAAGTTCGACGCCCAGGCGCGAGACCGTGCCGCTCATAGGGGCGCAGATTGTGGTCTTGGCGAGACTCTCACGGGCTTCGCGCAGCTCCGCCGCCCCGCTTTGGATGGTGAACTTGGAAGCCTTGACAGCCTGCAAGGCAATGTTGTACGAGGTCTCCGAAGCATCGTATTCGGCCTGCGAAATGGCTTGCTGTTCAAGCAGTTTCTTGCTTCTCCCGAAGTCCAGGGATGCTTTTGATAGTTCCGCTTCGTACCTGCAATGCTGGGCACGGAGCGACGCCAGGGCGGCTTCGGCCCGCTCGAGGCGCGAACGGTATAGGTCCTGCTTTATAAGTATGAGGGTGTCTCCGCGAAGGACGCTGTCGCCTTCCTTGCATCGGAGTTCCACTATCTCTCCCGAGACATCGGGCGAAATCTTGACCTCCGTCACCGGCCTTATCTTGCCGCTCGTGGGTATCGATTCGGTCAGGTCCCCTACGCGGGCCGGGGCACATTCCACCATCGGAACATCCTCGCTGCGGCCGGAAATGATTATAATCAAGACGACCAGAGCTGCGGCCGCACCGACTGTGGCCCTGCGTTTCGGCAAAAGATTTTTCTTTATAACATCGTAATTCATAGTGTGATAGGTATTCCTCTCCAGTAGTCTGCAATTTTAAGCTGAAAGATATATTGCCAGCGCGCGCTTATTTCTTCGGCCCGGGCCGAAAGATATTCGCTGCGCGACTGCGCGAACTCGGCGGCGGTGATGCTTCCGCTGCGGAACTTGGCTTCGGACGAATGCAGAAGCGCTTTTGCGGCCTCGAGGTGGGCTTTGCCGGCAGCCGCCATATTGTAGAGATTCGCGGCCTCGATGAAAGCCGCCTGCACAGTCGAGGCCATATCCGTGAGCCTGCGCTGCTTTTCGAGCGAAGCGCGCTTGTGCTCCAGGGCGGTCTTACGTATTCCCGCCGCGGCCGCGCCTCCGTCCAGAATCGGCACCACCAGCTGAAGCTCCACGGTGGACGATTGCCCGCCGGGATAGGCCTTCGACCAGATTTGCTCGCCGCTCACCGCAATGTATGGCGCCGCGGCCCCCTTGGCGGCGGAGGACTCCCGCTTGCGCGCTTCTTCGGCCTTGCCGAGCGAGCGAATCTCCGGTCTGGCCCCGGCAAAGTCGAGAATTTCGCTGTAGCCGTAGGCCGGAGGGGCGGGGAGCGTGTCGCCCAGAGCGCAGAAAGCCGTAAAAGCCTCGTTGTAAGGGAGGTCGAGCAGCTGCAGGAGCGCCATCCGGCTGTTTTTGAGCTCGCCCTCGGCCTTGACCATATCCGAATATTCGCCGGCGCACTGCGACTCCACTGTCCGGAGCGAACTCAAGGGCTCCCTCCCGGCGTCCACAAGCGCCACCAGCCTTTCTTTTTCTTTGAGTATGCAGGCGAATTCTTCTCTTGCGCAGTCCACAAGGTCCTGCGAAAGCAGCAGTTTGAGATAGCCCTTAGCCACCCTCAGCGACACTTCGCCGCGCAGGGCGTCCTCTTCGAATCTGGCGGAGGCAAGATCCAGACGCCTGGCAAGCAGCTGATTGTGTCTGGAAAACGAGTCGAAAACGACCCAGTTCCCCTCGAGAGCCACCTCCCAGGCGTGTGAATCCGCGTCTTCGCCATACCAGATGTCGCTCCTCCCTCCGCTTGCCGAGACTTGCGGAAAGAAAGAAGCCAATGCCTGCTTTCGCGCGGCCTCGCTTTCCGCCACGGAGACATTCTGCTGAAGGATTGCGATATTGTGTGCATTCGCATAGCCTATGCAGTCCTCCAGGGACCATAGTTCCTGAGCCGGACAAAGCCAGGAGATGCAGGCTATCGGTATGATTGACAGTCGTTTCATAGGTTATAAGGTTCTCTCCCCTTTGCGGAGAGAGAACCGACGTTTTGATTGCTAAACCGTGGGTTTCAGAAAACTGAAAAGCGAGGTGAAGAGCCTTGCGATAAAACCGAATATGTATCCGATTGTATAGAGGGCATCCTGCGCTCTTTTGTCAACGCCGCCAAGAACTATTGCGGCTTCATCTATCCCTACAGGGTGGAATCCTTGAAGTGTGAGTTCGCTGTACATAGCATCGCCCTCCTTCTATTCAAACAGTTTGGCTCCGGTCAATCCGTCGATGAAGCCCTGGATAATCTTCGGGACATAGTCCCCGACAAAATCAAACATATTGCGGATCTTTTCCACAATGTTCTGCCACGTTTTGTTCGCGCCACCTGCTACCTGGAGTTCGGAAGAATCAAATCCCAATTCACGAAATCCTGAAGCATTCATTAAAATTTCTTCCATAATGTTGAGTTTTGAAAAGTTTTTTTTCCGTGACTTGAAAAGGGGCGCACGGAATCTGCCCTATGAACGCGCATTCATTTTCACTACATTGTCCGCTATCCTCACGTTGTCGCTTTTGTGAGTTATCATAAGTATGGTCTTGCCTTCGCTGCGAAGACTGCATAACTTCCTGAGTATGAATTCCTGCGAAGCTTCGTCGAGAGACGATGTGGCCTCGTCGAGGATTATGACCTGCGGGTTGTGGTAGAGCACTCTCGCCAGGGCTATCCTCTGCCTCTGCCCTCCCGACAGCGCCGACCCCAGCGATCCCACGTTGGTAAGCAGCCCCAGCGGCAGTTTCTTTATAAAGTCCAGGAGCCCCAAGTCGGTGAGGATTTGAGATACGAGGGGGATATCCGGCTCGGGGTCCCGGCAGGTTATGTTTTCGAGAATGTTGCCTCCCAGAAGAGGTGCCTCCTGAGGCACTATCGAGATGAAATTCCGCCAGAGCGAAAGGTCGATGGTCCCTATGGGAATGCCGCCGAGGGTTATGCAGCCGCTTTGAGGTGAATAATCCCTCATAAGCAGGGCGGCGACCGAACTTTTGCCGCATCCGCTTTCTCCCTGCAGCGCCGTGATTTTGCCGGCGGGGATGTTCATCGAGAATCCGCTCATCAGCAGAGGGCTTCCGGGATATGAGAATTCGATGTTTTCCAGATTTATGTCGGCCTCCCTGTCGGGCTCGTATTCCAGGAATCCGAGGCTTTCGCCTTCAAGGTCGGTGATTTCGCAGAGCCTTTCGGCAGATATGAGGGCGTCGGTCCACGAGTCGCTGATGCCGGCAAGCCTGCCCAGCGGAGCGGAAAAGTATGCTGTGAGGGAGTAGAAAGACACCAGCGCGCCCACCGACAGTCCTCCTTTGAAAATATACAGAGATCCTGCAGTCAGAAGCACAAGGGTCATCATCTTTGAAACGGCGTCCGCCCATGAGGCGAAGATTCCAAGATATCTGCCACCGCGGAGCATCTTGCCCACAAGGTCGTAATACTGCCTTCTGATGTTGCCCAGAAAAGCATCTTCGCCGCCGAAATACTTTATGACCTTGACTGCGGTGATGCTTTCGACAACCTTCTCCTCAAACGCTGCCGAGCTCTCGGTTATCCGGCGGTTCGCCTTTTTGTTCACCCTCTTGGCGATAGCATATAATGCAAGGTATAACGGAATGAAAGTCAGCATCATAAGTGCAAGTCGCCAATGAGTGGTGAACATCAGGGTGAATGAAACCAAAAGAATGAGTATGCTTGTCGCGATGTCGGAGATTCCTTCTGTCAGGAAGTTTCTTACCTTCGAGACGTCTCCGATGCGCGAATTGAGTTCTCCTGCTCCCCTCCTGCCGAAAAATCCAGTCGGCAGCCTGAAAAGATGCGAAATGTAGTCCAGCACCATCTTCCCGTCGAGCCTGAGGCCAAGACGCAGCGAATAGATCATTCTTCCATATCCCAGAAAAAGAGTGCAGATCATTATGGCGGCCATAAGGCTGCCTGTTCTTATAAGCTCCTCCGAGTCGCCGAGAGGAAGAACTCTGTCTATTATATGCTGCAGAAACAGCGCGGTGCTTATGCCTGCGGCTATATACACGAGCGAACTTGCAATCATCGCGGCGTATTCCCTCTTGTCGAGCAGGCGCGCGTAGCGCAGCAGCGGCGAAGCTTTGCCTTCGCTTTCCCACTGCTTGTCCGAATCGGGGTCGGGGGACATAGTGATGACATACCCTGTCCATTGCTTTTCCAGCTCGGATATAGGTATCCTGACGTGCGCCCCTGCGGCGGGGTCCATAATTGTCGCCTTCCGACGGCCCATACCATACAACACGACAAAGTGAAGGTCCCCGTTGCCGTTGACTATATGCATAATCAGGGGTTCGCGCATCGAAGACAGAGGAGCGAGACATTTCTCCTCCGACTTGAAGGCTCGCGCCGTGAATCCCGTCTCCCTGCACGAATCAATCATACCCTTTATTGTCGTGCCGGCCGGAGACGTTCCGGATGCTTCCCTGATGACGGCAATGGGGATGAACTTGCCGTAGTGTCGCGCTATGGACGCTATGCAAGCCGCTCCGCAATCGCTTTCGTCGTGTTGTCTGATATCGGTTTTCATAATCTTGTTCCTTATATTATAAAAAGGGAGCGCTCCTGCCTGACTCGTGTCTTCCTGCCCATAAAGACATCCGGCGCCCCGGCTCCCCGTTTTTCTATTCAAGCATCAAGACCGAGACGACCGACAGCGCGAGTGTCGCCATTATAAGTAATGTGAAGAAGAACCGGGAATGTAAGGGGATTTCAGGCAACATCCCGTCCACTGCAAGGTCGATCTCGGTCAAGGGCCATATTTTTCTGTCGTTTTTCATAGTGCAAAGTTGAGGCTTTCGAAGCAGACAGACGTGCTTCAAATCACAGAACTTTTTGCACCTGGCGCAGATTTACTGAAATTTGGAAATCAGAAAAGCTGCTTGAAATACGGAAAAATAAATTTGGAAAAATCCAGCAGCGGGGAATAGATTTTCGATTCGGCGATTTTGTCCTTGGGGATGAACTCTATCAGCGAGTTGGCCGAGTCGAGAAGGAAAACTGTCGAGGATATCGCAATGAGAAATACAAAAAAAGAAAGGATGAGCCCGAGCAGGCGGTTGAGCCATCCGAGAAGTGTAATTTTTAAAATCTTCTCGACAACTTTGCCAAGAAGGCTCAAAATGAGTGCGATTGCAAAAAAGATGAGGATGAAGGCAATCAGTTTTACGGCAAAGGGACTGTCGGGAATATACTTGGCGAGCCAGGCTGCGAAAGCTCCCGAAAATTTGAGCGAAAGCGTTATGCCAAAGTAGATTACACAGATGCTGACAATCTGCCTGACAAGGCCTCTCTTGAGCCCGAACCATATGCAGGGCAGAAAGCAGACCACAAGAATTATATCTATGATTCCCATTGAAAATCCTTTTTGATTATTTCCCAAAAGTACAGTAATAATTGTATCTTTGCAAATTCATTTTTAAAGACACGGATATGAAATTTGCCGAATACAAGAAACTTGATTTAGTGGAAACCAACCGCGAGGTTCTCGAGAAATGGAAAAAAGAAGATACTTTCAAGGAGTCCCTGCGTCTTAGCGAAGGGGCGCCCCGATTCATCTTCCACGAAGGCCCGCCTTCCGCCAACGGCAAGCCCGGCATCCATCACGTTATGGCCCGCTCCATCAAGGATGCAGTCTGCCGCTACAAAACCCAGACGGGCTACCGCGTGGAACGTCGCGCCGGCTGGGACACCCACGGACTCCCGGTTGAACTGGGTGTCGAGAAGATGCTCGGCATCACCAAAGAAGACATCGGCAAGAAGATTTCCGTTGACGACTACAACAACGCCTGCCGCCGCGAGGTTATGAAATACACCGCCGAGTGGCGCAAGCTCACCGAGCAGATAGGATATTGGGTGGATATGGACAATCCATACATCACCTACGACAACCGCTACATCGAAACCCTCTGGTATCTTCTCAAGGATATTTACAAGAAAGGATACCTATATAAAGGATATACAATCCAGCCCTATTCTCCCGCAGCAGGCACCGGCCTGAGTTCCCACGAACTCAACCAGCCCGGCTGCTACCGCGATGTCAAGGACACCACCGCCACAGTGCAGTTCAAGGTCATCCGCAACGCCAAGAGCGAGTTCCTCTTTGAAGGCACCGACAATCCTGTCTATATATTGGCCTGGACCACAACCCCTTGGACCCTTCCTTCCAACACCGCTCTCTGCGTCGGCCCCAAGATAGAATATGTCCGCGTCGAAAGTGTGAACCCTTATACCAAGGAGCCCGCAACCTATGTTGTGGCGAAGGCCCTTCTGGGTGCACATTTCGGTGAGAAGAATCCCTACCGCGTGATAGGCGAACCCGTGCTTGGCCCGGTTTTGAAAGACATTGAGTATGAGCAGCTTATCCCTTGGATGAAGGCCGACGAAGGTGCTTTCAGGGTCATCCTCGGCGACTATGTCACAACCGAAGACGGCACCGGCATCGTACATATTGCCCCGACTTTCGGAGCCGACGACGACAAGGTTGCAAAGGCGGCCGGCGTACCCCCTTTCTTCGTTGTGGACAAGGACGGTTCGCTCCAGCCTATGGTGGACCGCACCGGAAAGCTGTATCGCATCGAGGACCTCGACCCCGAGTTCGCATCTTCGCGGGTCAACGCCGACCTCTATGCTCCATTTGCCGGTCGTTATGTCAAGAACGCCTACGATGCGTCGCTCGCTCCCGATGCCCCCACTCTCGATGTTGACATCTGCGTGGACCTCAAGAGTCAGAGCAAAGCATTCAGCATCGCGAAGCACACCCACAGCTATCCCCACTGCTGGCGCACCGACAAACCCGTGCTGTACTATCCTCTGGACAGCTGGTTCATCCGCTCCACTGCCGTGCAGGACAAGATGATAGAGCTCAACAAGACCATCAAATGGAAACCCGAGAGCACCGGCAGCGGCCGCTTCGGCAAATGGCTCGAGAACCTTCAGGACTGGAACCTCAGCCGCAGCCGCTACTGGGGCACTCCGCTTCCCATCTGGCGCACGGAAGACGGCCTCTGTGAGAAGTGCATAGGCAGCGTAGCAGAGCTTTACGAAGAAATAGAAAAAGCTGTGGCAGCGGGAGTTATGCAGAGCAATCCATTTGCTGAGAAAGGTTTTGTGCCCGGCGATTTCTCAAAGGAAAACTACGAAAAGATAGATCTCCACAGGCCCTATGTGGACGACATATATCTGGTGAGCGACGACGGCCGCCCTATGCTGCGCGAAAAAGACCTCATCGACGTATGGTTCGACTCCGGTTCGATGCCTTACGCTCAGGAAGGCCTGGCAAAGCTCGGACAGCCGGAGTTCGGTCAGACCGCCGACTTTATCGCCGAAGGCGTCGATCAGACCCGCGGATGGTTCTTCACCCTCCACGCCATCAACACTATGGTCAGCGGCAAATGCGCTTTCAAGAGCGTGATTTCCAATGGCTTGGTGCTCGACAAGGACGGCAACAAGATGAGCAAGCGTCTGGGCAACGCTGTCGATCCGTTCAAGGCTCTCGACGACTATGGCGCAGACTCCCTGCGCTGGTATATGCTCACCAACGCCCAGCCCTGGGACAATCTCAAGTTCGACGAGGCTGGAGTTGACGAGGTTCGCCGCAAGTTCTTCGGCACTCTCTACAATACATATTCGTTCTTTGCACTTTATGCAAATGTAGATGGCTTCGACCCTGCCGCTCAGGATTCTGTTCCTGCCGGCGAGCGTGCCGAAATCGACCGCTGGCTGCTTTCGCTCCAGAACACCCTCATCAAGAAGGTGGAAGCCTGCTACGAAGACTACGACATAACAACCGCCGGCCGTCTGATTCAGGACTTTGTCTGCGACAATCTCTCCAACTGGTATGTCCGACTCAACCGCAAGAGATTCTGGGGAGGCGGAATGACTCCTTCCAAACTCGCTGCATATCAGACTCTTTACGATGCTTTGAAGACTGTGGCTGTTCTGGCGGCACCTATCGCTCCTTTCTATATGGACCGCCTCTGGTGCGACCTCGTGCCTTCGGCTGGCAGCGTGCATTTGCAGAGTATGCCTGCGGCCGACCCTTCCTGCATAGACTCCGACCTCGAGCAGCGTATGGATCTTGCCCAGAGAAGTTCTTCTATGGTCCTCGCCCTTCGCCGCAAGGTCAACATCAAGGTCCGTCAGCCGCTTGCAAAGATTATTATCCCTGTTCTCGACCCTGCCGTAGAAGCTCAGCTCGAGAAGGTCAAGAATCTCGTTCTGGGCGAGGTCAATGTCAAGGAAGCCGAATTCATACACGATACAACCGGCCTGATCACCAAGAAGATAAAGCCCAATTTCAAGACTCTCGGCAAGCGCTATGGAGCACGTATGAAGGAGATTGCCTCGTTCTTCGCCCAAATGGACCAGCAGACAATCGGCGCCATCGAAAGGGCGGGGGACTACACGCTGCCTCTCTCCGGCGGACCGGTCGATCTCACTCCCGAAGACTATCAGATAATTTCCGAGGATATGCCGGGCTGGCTCGTGGCTTCAGAAGGAACTCTCACCGTTGCTCTCGATGTGACAGTGACCGACCAGCTCCGTCGCGAGGGCACTGCCCGCGAACTCATCAACCGTATCCAGAACATCCGCAAAGACAGCGGCTTTGAGGTCACAGACCGGGTTGAAGTCGTTGTGGAAGACCGCCCCGAAGTTTCGGAGTCTCTCGCTCAGTTCGGGGAATACGTTTGCTCACAGACACTTGCAGTGTCGATTTCGGTTGCGGCTGCTCCCCGGGGAGCCGTCAAGGCGGAGTGGGACGACGGAGAGATTTTGATTTCAGTAAAGAAAATTTAGGTTTTCTCGAAAATTAGCGCTAAATTTATAGATTAATTTTTACGACTATGGCAACTATCAAAGAAGAACCTAAAGAGAAGGTACGCTACAGCGACGAAGAACTTCAGGAATTCAAGCAACTGATTCTCGAGAAGCTCGAAAAAGCACGCGAAGAATACGATATGCTCAAGGCCGCTATCACCCATAGCGCCTCAAACGACACTGAGGACACATCCCCCTCGTTCAAGGTGCTCGAAGAAGGTTCGTCCACCCAGGCCAAGGAGGAAGCCAGCCAGCTTGCAGCCCGCCAGTACAAATTCATCCAGAATCTGGAGGCGGCCCTTGTCCGTATCGAGAACAAAACCTACGGCATCTGCCGCGTAACCGGCAAACTCATTCCCAAGGAGCGCCTCAGACTCGTTCCTCACGCAACCTTGAGCGTCGAGGCCAAAAATCTTCAGAACAGATAGAAATGAAGATCGGCAAAGGCGCGCAGCTGACAATATTTGTTTCTCTACTGCTTGTCCTTGACCAGGTTTCAAAAATCCTGGTCAAGACGTCTATGCAGATTGGCCAGAGTATCCACGTCTTTGGCGACTGGTTCCAGATTCTCTACATCGAGAACAACGGAATGGCCTTCGGAATGCAGTTCGGAGGCTCTGTCGGCAAACTCATCCTGAGTCTCTGCCGCGTTGCGCTTGTCATCCTGATTTTCATATATATAAGAAAGTTGCTCAAGAAAGAAGGCACCCCGACGGGAGTTCTCTTCGGTCTTGCCGCCATTATGTGCGGAGCCCTCGGCAACATAATCGACTGTCTCTTCTATGGCGTCATCTTCGACTACGCTCCCCTCTGCTTCGGGCGCGTGGTCGATATGCTCTATTTCCCCATAATAGACACAACCCTTCCCGCCGGCTTCCCCATCTGGGGCGGCGAGCACATAATCTTCTTCCGCCCGATTTTCAACATAGCCGACAGCTGCATCACCTGCGGAGCCATCTATCTGGTCCTCTTCAAGTGGCGTTTCTTCGCCAAACAGTAGTATGAAAATTTTTTCTTTGATACTTTCAGCATTTTTGCTGCTGCAGACCCTTTGCGGCGGATATACCGGCGAACGTGTGCCTACCAAGGCGGAAATCGCGATTTTCAATAAAGTCGTCGGAGTGGGTGAGACCCGATATACCCCTCTGGCCGTTTCGACCCAGGTCGTGGCCGGAACGAACTACAAATTCCGTTGCAGTTATGAGGACAAGGTCCATAATGTCTCCGGCAATTGCAATATAGTAATTTACAATGATTTGCAGGGCAATTGCACCCTTACGTCAATAGACCCTTTGGAGCCGGAAAATGTCTCGGCAGAAGAACCGTGCTGCTGCACTCAATCCTGTTGCACCCCCGACCGACGATAACAATCTCGTCAGAACCCGGGAAAGATTTCCGCGGTTTTTGAGTATCTTTGTAAGATATGAATTTTCTGGAATCAATAGCTGAGATTTTCGCGCGGCGGGAAGACCTACGGGACATCTGTTTTGTTTTCCCAAACAGGCGTTCGTCGGCGTTTTTCGGCCGGTATCTGGGGCTCTCGGCGGGAAGACCCGTCTTTCTTCCGCGGATGGTCACCATCGACTCTCTCTTCGAGGAACTTTCCGGTCTCCATAAGGCCGACCCCATCGAATCGCTTTACATTCTCTACAATTCGTATGTGGAAGTCCGCAAGAATCTCAAAGCCGACGACGTCCCCGAATCCTTCGACGAGTTCGTCTATTGGGGCGACATTCTGCTGCGCGACTTCGACGACATAGACAAATATCTGGCCGATGCAGACAAACTCCTTCTCAACATCAAGCAGCTCAAGGACTTGAGCATAGACTATGATTTCCTCTCAGACGACCAGAAGCAGGCCATCGCCGCCTTCTGCGAGAATTTCAACCCCGACGACATAAAGGAAAGTCCCGACGACAAAAAACGTCTCTTCAACGAGACCTGGAACATCCTCCAGCCCCTTTACAAAGCATTCCGGGCAAAACTCGAGTCCGAAGGCAAAGCATACCCCGGAATGATGTACCGCCGTGTGGCCGAATTTTCCGATTTGGGATCGAAACTCCGCGAGAAATTCAGCGAGATAGTCTTTGTGGGTCTCAGCGCCCTCAACGAATGCGAGAAAGAGCTGCTTTCTGCGGCCCAAAAAGAAGGAATCGGAGATTTCTACTGGGACTTCTATGGAGAAAAAGTCCGCGACCCCGAAAACAAATCCAGCCTGTTTGTCTGCGAGAATGCGCGCAAATTCCCGTCCAGACTGGCTCTGAAAGATATAGAAGAATCTAAGAATCAGCAGATTGAGGTCATAAAAGTCCCCTCGTCCGTGGGTCAGACACGTGTGGTAAAGCAGATTCTCGACGACCTCGAGGAGGACGGATCCCTCGAAGACCCTGTCGATACCGCCATAGTCCTTCCCGACGAATCGCTGCTTTTCCCTATGCTCGGGGCCATCCCGCCATACATCGGCAAAGTCAATGTCACAATGGGATATTCTCTCGGCGCAAGCTCGGTGGAAAGCCTTTTCGGATGCATCGAAAGGCTTCACACAGACTTCAGACCCGGCCGCGGATTTTATCACAAGGACGTGGTGGAACTTCTTGAGCATCCTCTGATAAAAACACTGAACCTCAGTGAAGAATCCGGCAAACTCAGGGATGAAATAATCGGCCGGAACATAGTATTCGTGTCGCCGGAAAAAGCCGGCGGCCGGGCCGAAAGCTTCAAGATACTTTTCCGCGAGGTCTCGGGAGTAAGGGAAATCATTGACTATCAGCTCAATCTGATAAATCACATACAATCCTTCCAGTCGGGCATAGACCGCGAGTTTCTGTGGTACTACTACAAAGCCATAGAGCGCATCTACGGCCTCCCGCTGGACTTCGACACAATGGTGCCGCGCACATACTACAAACTCCTGCACCAGTGCACTTCGCTACTTTCCATACCGTTCAGCGGCGAGCCTCTGAGCGGACTTCAGATAATGGGGCCTCTCGAAACCCGCGCCCTCGACTTCAAGAACGTCATAATGCTCTCTGTCAGCGAGGGATCCTTCCCTTCAAAGAGCGTCAGTGCGTCTTTCATCCCCTACAACCTGCGCCGCGGATTCGGCCTGCCGACCTACGAATACCAGGACTCCATCTGGGCCTACCACTTCTACCGCTCCATCTGCCGCGCGGAGCGCGTATTCCTTATCTATGACTCCCGCACGGAAGGTATGCAGAGCGGCGAAGAGAGCCGCTACATCAAGCAGCTCAAATATCACTACGATCTGCCGGTGGTCGAGAAGACAGTCTCGTACAATCTTGATTCTTCGGCCGTGGGGCAGATCCAAATGTCTGTTGAAAAAGACAAATCTGTCTTGAATATCAAGCATTTCTCGGCCTCGTCGCTCAACTGCTATCTCGACTGCCCCCTTAAGTTCCACTACCAATATGTCAAGCAGATCAAGGAGCAGGACGAAGTTGCGGAAGAACTCGATGCCGGTCTCTTCGGCTCTGTATATCACGCAGTTATGGAACATCTCTACAATCCTTATGTAGGAGAGGACATTTCATCCCGGCTGCTGAAAAGACTTCGCGCCGACGGCACTGCCATTGACAAACTTATAACCGAAGCTTTCGCCAAGGAGGCCGGAATCACAGAGATCGCCGGACAGAATCTTATTCTCCAACAGCTCATCAAACGCTATGTGGAGCGTACGCTTGAAGTCGATGAGAACATTTCACCCTTCGTCCTTGTGGGGACAGAAAAGGACTCTTCGGCCGACATTCCCCTTTCCGGAGGCCGCACGGCTCATCTTTACGGCAAGATAGACCGCCTCGACAGCAACCGTCAGGGCATCGTGAGGGTTGTGGACTACAAAACCGGCAGCGTCAAGGGCAAGGACGACTGCTCCGACGTGGACAAGATTTTCGACGCTCCTTCAGACAAGCGCCCGAGCGTTGCCTTCCAACTGTATCTCTATGCACTTATGGAGGACAAACGCCACATCAGCACATATTCTCTTCGTTCAATTTTTGAGGATATCCCTGATACAAAGCTGATTGATGACGAAAAACTCGATCAGTTCAAGGTCCGTCTGACCGCGCTCATCGAAGAAATTCTCGATTTGAGCCGGCCTTTTACCGGCAGGGAAGAAAACGACAAAGTTTGTGAATACTGTAATTTCAAAAGGTTATGTCGCAGGCAGTAAAACTATTGAAGGCTTCTGCCGGCGCCGGCAAGACCTACAGGCTCACCCGGGAGTACATCCGTCTTCTTCTCGAAGGCGACGAGTCGAGCTATAAGCATATTCTGGCCGTGACCTTCACCAACAAGGCCACAGAAGAGATGAAGTCCCGAATAATCGAGGAACTTCACAAGATGGCTAAAGACACTTCGCTCGGAGACAAGTCGGTCAAGGCACGCAGCCGGCTGACAAAAATTCTGAACGATTACAGTTGCTTCTCAGTCACCACCATAGACAAGTTCTTCCAGGGCGTGATGCGCTCGTTCGCCCGCGAGATAGGCCAGTATGCCTCATATAAGGTCGAACTCGACACTGACGCTGTGGTGTCCGGGACCGTCGACTTGCTTCTGGACTCACTGGACAATCCTTCCAACAAAGATTTGCTCGAATGGCTCAAAGTATATTCCCTCAGGCAGATAGAAGACGGTGCTTCGTGGAATATGACAAAACCTCTCTCCGACATATCCAAACTGTTCTTCAAAGAAGACTTCAAGATTCTTATGAAGAATTCTCCCGGCATAATTGAAAACAGAGATGCGATAAAAGACCTTGACGCCAAGGTGCGCGGCATAAAGAAGGACTTTGAAAGCGAAGCCCGCCGGATTGGCAAGGAAGCCCTCCGGGTGATGTCCGAAAACGGCCTTGCGCCCGAAGATTTCAAGGGCAAGAGCCGCGGGCCGTTTATTGTTTTCAAGAAGCTGGCTGCGGGCTTGCCGACTGCGCCATCCCCCAAGCTCCGCGAAAGTTTCGCCGGTCACGAAATAGCTGAGCTTCAGACACTTGTGGAGGAAGTTCTGACAGTGTTCGAAAACAGATACAGCCAATATGTAAGCGCCAAACTCATACATCAGAACCTCTATCTGCTAGGAATTTATTCCGACCTTTACAAGCAGCTCGAGAGCTATCTCAAAGAGAACAACGTTGTGCTCCTTAGTGAATCCACAGACCTCCTGGGCCGTATAATCGACGGAAACGACACTCCCTTCATCTACGAGAAGACCGGCGTGCGATTCGAACATATAATGCTCGACGAATCGCAGGACACTTCCCGTCTGCAATGGAAGAATTTTGTTCCGCTTTTCCGCGAGAACATAGGCTCCGGAAACGAAAATCTTGTGGTAGGAGACATCAAGCAGAGCATCTACCGCTGGAGGGGTTCCGACTGGAGGCTTATGAGCGATTATATCTTCGACGATCTTGGGAGCCGGAATATACTCGAGGAAACACTGCAGGAGAACTGGCGAAGCTGCCGCTCAATAGTCGGATTCAACAACAATCTTTTTTTGAAAGCCGGCGATTGCCTTGCCCTCGAGGAAGCGGAAATCGGCCGGCAGGTCGGCCAAATTTATGGCGACTGCCGGCAGACTGTGCCGGATGCGCACTCCGGGTGGCCCGAAGGCCGTGTCAAGGTTGGTTTTCTGGATAAGGCGGACTGGAAGCATAATGCGCTTGAAAGGATGTACGCCGACATAAAAGAACTTCTTGCAGCAGGATACAGATACGAAGACATCACCGTGCTGGTGCGCCGGAATGCAGAAGGAGCCGACGTTGCTTCATATCTTATGGGCAAGAGCATAGGAGTAATAACAGAAGATTCCCTGCTCATAGAAGCGTCCGACATTGTCTCGCGACTTCTGGAGATTCTGCGCAGGAAGGCCGACCCCGCCGATGCCGTATGCGGAATTATGCTGGAAGGATGTCTCGACAAGGTGGATAGCTCCGACATAAAGGGTTCTCTTTATGATGTTTGCGAGGCCTGGCTCAGAGACGGGGATCTTTTTGAAATCAAATCGGGAGATGTGCCTTTTGTCAATGCATTTATGGACTGTGTGGTCTCTTATCAGGACAAATACGGCTCGTCGCTCCGCGGATTTCTCAAATGGTGGGACGAATCGGGACACAAGAAGAGCATCTGCGCTCCCGAAGGCCGCGACGCAGTCCGGATAATGACCATACACAAGTCGAAAGGGCTTGGGCTTGAGGCAGTTATAATCCCGTTTATGGAAGAGAAGTTTGCCGGCATCCCCGACACCATATGGTGCAACGCCACCGGAGAGTTCTCAGATGTAGGGATAATTCCTATGAAGGCGGCAGGGGAAATGGAAGATTCATTGTTCAAGGACCGGTATCTCGAAGAAAGGCTCTACAGCCATATAGACAGCGTCAATACGGCTTATGTGGCCCTGACCCGCCCTGTGAGTCAGCTTGTCATATACGCTCCGAAGCCCTCCAAACCCAATGATTTCAAGATCACATCTTTCGCCAATCTTATGTTTTCTGTCTTGAAAGATTCGCTTGACGAATCGGGGGCATATGTCGTGGGCTCCATAGGCGGCTTCACTCCCAAGAAGCAGTCGGTCGCCTCGGACAGTCTCAGAATGGACGGATTTTTCTCCGCGCCGATAGAAGGCAGGCTGACTTTGGCTCTTGGAGGCGATTCGTTTTTCGAAGAAGGGAACAAATCGGCCCGCAGGCGGGGAATCGAGCTTCACGAGATACTTTCGCGGGTGGACAGAGCCGAAGACCTCCGCGAGGCGTGCAGAGACGATGACGAAAGCTACGGACTGCTCAAACCGCATCTGGACGAGGTGGCTTCCCGCCATTGGTTCGACGGCACATACATTTCCTTGAAGGAATCTTCGATAGTGAGTGGCGATGGAGAGGTGCAACGTCCCGACAGGATACTTATCGACGAATCCTCGTCGAAAGCCATAATCATAGACTATAAATTCGGAGAGCGGCGCGGGCACTATAAGAAACAGGTTCAGCATTATGCCTCGCTGCTTCGTGAGATGGGCTACCGCGACGTGGAGTCGTATCTATGGTATGTTCTTGAAGATAATGTAGAAAAAATGCAATGAATAAGGTAACTTTCTTGGGCACAGGCACTTCTCAGGGGCTCCCGATGATAGGGTGCTCCTGCCCTGTATGCAGGTCGGCTGACCCTCGCGACTCGCGTCTTCGCAGCAGCATTCTGGTGGAATACGCCGGCAAAAAGATTCTGGTGGATGCGGGTCCCGATTTCCGCCAGCAGATGCTTCGCGCCGGTTCGCCCCATCTCGACGCCATACTACTTACCCACGGCCACGTGGACCACACCGGCGGCCTGGACGATGTCAGAGCTCTCAACTATCTGGAAAAGAGGTCGTTCCCCATATATTGCGAGAAGCAGGTCGAAGAGTCGCTGCGCAAGCAGTTCTACTACGCCTTCAGCGACTACAAATATCCGGGGATTCCCGAGTACGACATCCGTACAATCACTTCGCTTCCGTTTGACGTTGACGGCGTGGAGATTGTACCCATACGGGCGATGCACTACAAACTCCCCGTGCTCGGCTTCCGCTTCGGCGATTTCGCCTACGTCACAGACGCCAACTACATCCCGGAGGCGGAATTCGAAAAACTTCGCGGCCTCAAGTACTTCGTAATCAACACGGTGAAAATGACCCCGCACATCTCGCACTACTCCCTCCCCGAAGCAGTGGAAGTCTGCCGCAGGGTAGGAGCTGAAAAATCTTTCCTGACCCACCTCTCCCATTTGCTTCCTTGCCACGCCGAGCTGAACGCCTTACTCCCTCCCGAAATATCCCCCGCCTACGACGGCCTCGAACTAAGCTACGGCAACTTACCGAGAAACTGAAACGGCGTCCACGTCATGCCCGACCTGTCATACCACGTCACCCCCGACCCCGTTCGGGGGTCTTCACAAAAATATTCTTTATAACTCGAAAAAAGTGTTAACTTCGCAAGGTAGAAGTGA
>R18__coassemble_1227_pt1 | contig 55853 bp, 36 predicted proteins | sample R18__metabat2_high_PE_032 | metagenome-assembled genome bin R18
GTCAAGCTTCTGGGAAATCCCGGCGAGACATATAAATACAAGATTTACAGCGGCGGCAGCGTCAAATCCGGAAAAATCTCGTTCCCGGGAGAAAAGCTGCAGCTTTCGCCTTTCCGGCACATAGCCTATGCTGAGCAGTGCGAGGCTCCCGCCGACCAGTTCCAGCTCTATTATGCAACTGCCTATGCCGCAGACAACAACGCCCTGGAAGTCAGGTGCCTTGAACGCTCCGGCGAGACCTCGATTCCGCAGGTCAAGGCCGCCAGGGATGCATTTTTCGGCCAGCACACTTTCGTGGAGCGCGGCGTCTGGGACAAGAATCTCTTCGACGACGACCCTAACACCTTCTATAACATAGCCTTCCGCTGGGGCGATATGCGTATCGACGCCTGGTCTATGTTCCTGCTCGACCTCGGCGAGACTATGGAGCTGGATTCCATTGAGATAGAGACAGATACCGAATATTCGCTCTCGCCCAAGCGCACCAAGGAGGGCACCAAGGTGTACGTCTCCAACAATCTCACAGACTGGACCGAAATCACTATGGTCAACGAGCTCAAGTCGGTCATTGACCTCTCCAAGGCCGGCCCGTTCCGCTGGCTCAAGTTCAACGACTGCCCCATCAGGATAGCCGAAGTACGCGGCTTCAAGGACGGCAAGAGCGTCTGCCGCGACAAATGGAAAGTCAACAACCTCTTCGGAGAGTGGGACGACCAGCTCGAGATGGCATCCACCGCGTGGAAGGCCACATTCACCCTCGACGAGATTCCGCAGAACGCGTATCTGAGCGTAGCCTGCAACGGCGAACACGGACGCGACGGCGTATGGGCGGCTTTCAAAATCGACGGAGAATATGTGGGATGTCCCGACAGGGCTCCTTCGTATGCGTCCAACACCTGGGAGTGCCCGGTTAACAGAACAGACGGCAACTACACCTACTACCTGCCCCTGACCCCCGATATGAAAGGCAAGTCCATCGAAGCCTGGGTGCTCGCCCCCGCCAACCTCTACACCGGCAACCCCCTCGACGTCGAAGTCCGTATGGGCGTCTATCCCCTCCCCTTCGAGGCCCAAGAGCTGACTCTGTAACCTTTTCGTACACTACGCAGCTTGAGCTGCGTAGTGTACGAATTGATTCAACCTGAGGTGATGCCCCGGCGGGTTGGCGGAGCTATTATTAATGACGATAATTTTCGGAACTGCGAATTTTTTATTAAGTTTGCAAGATGCTGAAAAGGAAAAAAATATTGAAGAGGAACGTCAGGGCGCGGATGCGGTATGTTCTGACCATTGCAGTCACGTTCCTTGTGTCGTGCTGCCTTGCCGGGTTGGCTCTTCATTCGTTCATAAAACATCAGCTTAGCCGTGACCTCGAGAGGGAGACATCGCGTATGGAACTTTTCGTCCAGAGGCAGATCGACGTTTTCAAGGACAATGTCCAGGGGCAGGTCTATTCCCATATCGATTGTCTTTTCGATACGCTGAGAGTTTACGACCTTTGCCGCGAGGTTGTGAATTCCAATGTCGATATTTGCGATATGGCTGTGGAGTATGCTGAGGATTTCTTCCCAGACCGGCATCTCTTTATGCCTTTCTGGATGGAATATGAAGACGAACTGATGCACGGCGACAACGTCACTGACAAGGAAAGCTACTTCTACAATTATGCAGAGACCGACGGCATCTTCAAGAGTTGTATGACAAAAAAGAAGAATGTCTGGAGCAATCCTTATATCGAGCCCTACGAATCCACCAACAGCATTCTGATGGACTATGCGTTCCCCGTATTCGACAAGGGAGGCGAGGTAATGGCAGTGGTTGTCATAACCAACCGCATAGCTATGTGGGAAGATATGCTTAGCGCCTTCGAGATGTACGACGGCGGACATCTTCATCTGTGGGTTGACATCAACACTTTAGTCAATTATTCTCCCGATGAGATTTCGACCGTCGATGTGCTCAACGAGCATAAGGTGGGGTCGGGCGCGGCATACGATTTTCTGAGGGAAGTGAGCCGCACACACGAGGCTTCGTCGTTTTTGGAAAGAAGCGGGGTGAACACCTTGTATTATGCATCGTATGTCCCTGAAATAAAGATGGTTGCGGTGTACGATTTACCTGCTTTGGAGTTCTATGGAAGGCTTCATCAGGTAGTGGTTCTGATAATTTTGATAGTCCTGGCCGGCGGCATCACAATCTTCCGCGCATACCGCAAGCTCGAGGCCGTTGAAATGAATATGGAAATCAATGCGAGAGCTATGCAAAACGAGATGGAAGCCGCGGCGTCAATCCAAAAGCAGATGCTTCCGGGCGAGAGCGCAAATCTCGGCGGCCTTGAAATCAAGGCCAAACTTCTGCCTGCCAAGGTCGTGGGAGGCGACTTCTACGACTTCCTCGAGCACGACGGCCGCGTATTTTTCTGCATTGGCGACGTCTCGGGCAAAGGCACCCCGGCGGCCCTCCTGACAGCCCGCGCCGTCACTCTCTTCCGCACAATTGCAAGAGTAGCATCAACTCCTTCGGAGATAGCGCGTTACATAAACGAAAATCTCTGCGAAGGCAACGACGATATGATGTTCGCCACAATGCTCATAGGCGCATTCAGCCCCGCAGAAGGCAGGCTGGTTTTCTGCAACGCCGCGCACAACCCCGCAGTGATATGGAACAGTGGCAAGGCGGAATTCCTGCAGCTGCGCCGCACCGTGCCTGTGGCCATCCAAAGCGGATTTGACTTTACAGACGAAGTCGTGCCGGTGGAGGGCCCCTGGCGCCTTCTGGCCTACACAGACGGCATCACCGAGGCAATGGACAAAACCCATAAACTCTATGGCGAACAGCGGCTTATGGATTTCTGCCGGGCGCATCCCTCAGACACGCAAGGACTTAACGAACAGCTGCTCAAAGACGTCGAGGCATTTGTGGATGGCTTCGAGCAGAGCGACGACATCACACTTTTGGACGTGAAATTTTAAAAAAATACAACACTATGATCAAGGTGACTTTTACAAACGACGCCCCCGAAAAAATCGAGGCGCAAATCAAAGGAGAACTCAATTCGGATGCAATAGACAGCTTCAACGAGCAGATTGCTCCGCTTTTTGACAATGCCGGGCGCGAAATCCTGCTGGACCTTGCCGCTCTGGAATTCATCTCCTCGGCCGGTCTGAGAGCCATCCTCCAAATCAACAAGAAGGCCCAGGCCAATGGAGGCGGCGTGACACTGACAAACGTCAAGCCCGAGATAAAGCAAGTGCTTGACCTTGTGGGATTTGCTAACTTTATGAAAGTATGCTGACCTATCCTCTTTCCCAGTCGCAACTGGGAATTTTTCTCTCCGGACGCAGCCCCGAGCCCGGCAAGAACTATGAGCTCAATTTCCTTTACCGTCTGCCTCGGCAGATAGATATCGACAGATTTCAGTCTGCCGTCGAGGCGGTTGTAGCCGCTCACCCGTATCTTCTCTCACGCATAACGCTCGAGGACGGGCTCCCGAAATTTGAAAGGGACGAGAACGAAGTCTTCAAAGTCAGCCGCAAAAGCATAAAGTCCATCGAAGAAGTCCGCGAAAGTTTTCGCGAGCCCGTGCAACTTGTAGGCGGGCCGCTCCTTCGTATGGAAATCTACGAAACCTCCGATGGAAACTATTTCTTCTTCGACGTCAATCATATAGTTTTCGACGGGTGGTCTATACTTGTGTTCAAGAAGGAGCTTGCAAGGGCTTACAATGGGGAAAAGCTTGAGACTGAGGCTTATAGCGGAGCGGATATAGCGCTTCGCGAAGAAAATGAGCGCTCCTCGGAGGCTTATGCCGAGGCGCGCGACTGGTATGCCGGAGAGTTTGCGGAGGCAGGGGAGGTGGATTCGATGCCGCTGCCCGACGCCCCCGACGCCCTCGCCAACTCCGACGCCGGAGCGCCGGAACAGGGCCCCCGCGAATACCTGCACACCGCAACGCTGCCTGAGGGCGCACGCAAGCCCGACGCCGCCTTCTGGAACACCGCCTTCGGCCTGACTCTCGCCGCCTGGACTGCCGAAAGCCGCGCCGCGTTCTCCACCATCTGGCACGGCCGTAGAGAAGGGGACGAGGCCGCTATGGCTATGTGCGTCCACACCCTTCCGGTGCTTCTGAAGGCCGCCGGAAGCTGCGATGTCGATGCTCTGCTGAGCTCTATGAAGGCGCAGTTGCAGGGCGCCCGGCAGCACAGCATCTATTCTTTCGGCGACTGCGCCGCGGAGCTGGAAGCCCGCTCGGACGTGAATTTCGCCTGGCAGGGAGACCTTGTGGCCGAAAATCTCGGTTCTATGGAAATCGGCGGCTGCCCTCTGGAGCCCGAAGACCTCCGCACCCCGCCTCCCGGAATCCGCCTGTGCTGCGAGCTTTTCAGAAAGGGAGGAGAATACACCTTGCGCATCAGCTACGATGCCGCGGACTACACTCCGGTTCTGATAGAAAATTTTGCAAGAAGCTTCTTCTGCGCCGCATCCTCGCTTATGGCCGCACGCACTGTGGCCGATGTGCAATATGCTGATGCCGAGCAGATTGTCGCGCTCGATGGCTTCAATGCCGGATATGCTCCCGCCGAAAGCCCCGAAACGGTTGTCAGCCTTTTCAGAAAAGCGGCCAAGGCTCACCCCGACAACATTGCGGTAATCTACAAGGACAACAAACTGACATACAGAGAGTTGGATGAGATTTCCGACGTCGCTGCGCTCAATATCCGCTCCCGCCTTGCGCAGACCTCCGAAGAGCCGGTGGTGAGCATCCTCATCCACCGCGGAGAAAATATGGCTGTAGCCTCGCTGGCCGCCCTCAAGGCCGGATGCGCCTATCAGCCTCTGGACTCCAGCTATCCGAAGGAGCGTCTCAACTTTATGGTCAAGGACTCCGCGGCTGCGCTTCTTGTTGCAGATGAGGATCTTACAGAGCTTGTGGACGAATACCGCGGGCCGGTTCTTCTGACTCGAGACCTTGCGTCTCCCGTCGCTGAGCCCTGCCGCCTCCCGGAAGTCACTCCCGAGTCCCTGTTCATACTTCTCTATACTTCGGGCTCCACAGGAGTCCCCAAAGGAGTGATGCTCGAGCACCGCAATCTGGTCGCTTTCTGCGGATGGTATTGCAGGCACTACGCTCTGACCCCCGATTCCGTGGTTTCGGCCTATGCCAGCTACGGTTTCGACGCCGATATGATGGACCTTTATCCGGCGCTCATCTGCGGGGCGGCAGTCTGCATAGTTCCCGAGGAGATGCGTCTGGACCTTGTCGGCCTCAATGAATATCTCGAAAAGAACAAAGTGTCGCACGCCTTCATAACCACCCAGGTGGGTGTGCAGTTCCTTCTCAATACAGACAACCATAGTCTCAAACACCTCACAGTGGGAGGCGAGAAGCTTGTGAGCGTGGAGCCCCCCGCCGGATATGCCTTACACAATGCTTATGGCCCGACCGAGTGTACCATCTTTTCGACCATCAAGCACGTCGAGCTTTGCGAACCGAACATTCCGATAGGCACTCCTCTGGATACAGTCAAGTGCTATGTCGTAGATAAGAATCTCAGACGTCTTCCCGCAGGAGCTGCAGGAGAACTGATAATTTGCGGAGAGCAGGTGGCGCGGGGCTATCTCAACCGCCCCGACAAGACTGCCGAAGCTTTCTTCGAGTTTGGTGACCAGCGGGCCTATCACAGCGGCGACATTGTCCGCTACCGTCCCTGCGGCGACATAGAGTTTGTGGGCCGCCGCGACGGTCAGGTCAAGATCCGCGGCTTCAGAGTCGAACTCAAGGAGGTCGAAGCCGTCATCCGCGAATTTCCCCTCATCAAGGATGTCACTGTCCAGGCTTTCGACGACCCCAACGGCGGAAAATTCATAGCTGCATACATTGTGTCTGATTCTCAGATAGATATAAATGCTCTCAACGATTTTATCCGTGGAGAGAAACCTCCATATATGGTTCCTGCCGCGACTATGCAGATAGAGAGCATCCCTCTCAACGTGAACCAGAAGGTGGACAAGAAGAAACTTCCTGCTGTCCAGGCCGGCAGCGCCGGCCCTTCCGGCGAGGGACGTGCCGCCGCCGCTCCGCTCAACCGCCTCGAGCAGCAGATCAAGGAGATAGTCTCGGGAGTCATCCACTCGGAAGATTTCGCCATCACCGACCCTCTCAATCTGTTCGGCCTGACGTCGCTCAGCAGCATAATGCTCTCCACACGCCTCTACAAGAAGTTCGGTGTGCAGATAGCAAGCCGCGAGCTTATGCACGGGGCTACTCTGCAGGACATCGAAAACGTGGTTCTGGAGTCCCTGCTTTCGGGCGGTTCCCCCGCCCCTGCGGCGGCTGAGCCTCGGGCCGATGCCGCTCCGCGCGTCACGAGCGCCCCTCTGTCCTTCGCCCAGCAGGGAGTCTATGCCGAATGTATGGCAAATCAGGACAGCGTCATCTACAATATGCCCTGCTCTTACACTATGCCCTCCGGCATATCCGAAGAGCAGCTTCGCGATGCCCTCGGAAAAGTAGTGGAGGCACATCCTTATATCACCTCCATATTTGTGACTTCGCCCGACGGAAACGCAGTCCAGCAGCCCTCCCCCGATTTCAAGCTCGAAATCCCCTGCACGGATGTCCCTGCCCAAGACTACGACAACTACCGCCAGCAGTTCGTGCGCCCCTTCAATCTCTCCAAAGGACCTCTCTTCAGATTCGAGATTGTCCGTAGCGGCGGCGCCCTGCATCTGCTAATGGACCTGCATCATCTTGTCGGAGACGGCTCCTCGGAGAATATCCTGCTTCACGACATCTGCGATGCCCTCTGTGGAAAGACCCTCCAGACAGAAGACTACGACTACTACAGTTTTGTCTCGGACCAGCGTCCCGACGAAGGTGCCGACGAGTATTTCGACGGGCTCCTTGGCGGAGTCGAAGAGGTTTCAATGCTTCTTCCCGACATATTCGAAGACTCGCCGGAGCATACCACCGGCACTGTAAGGATTCCTCTGGGCCGCCTCCACAGCGCCGAAGGAGTCAGCACCGCGACATATTACCTTGCTTCCACCTTGCTCACTGTGGGCCGCTATCTTGCTGAAGATGAGGTGTCTATTGCCACCATTTCGGGCGGCAGGAGCAATGTCCGCATAGCAGACAGCGTAGGAATGTTCGTGAATACTCTGCCAATTGTAGGCGGCGTCTCCAAAGATCAGAAAACAGCCGGGTTCCTTGGCAGCGTGGCAGGGCTCTACGACCTGGCGATATCCCACGAGAACAATGCTTTCGCCCGCATAGCGAGCCGATACGACTTCAAGCCCCAGATTTCCTATGCATACCAGGTGGGCGTGGTCGAGCCTCTCTCGGTCGGCGGCAAGGCCTGGACAGCGGAGTCGCCTCTCGCTCTCGATGTGCCGAAGATTCCTGTCGGAATTTATATCAACGGCACGACAGAAGACGGCGAACTTCAGATTGACTACGACACCGCCCTCTACAGCGAAACTTTCATACGTCATTTCGCCCGCAGTCTCAAGAATGTCTCTGACGGCCTTGCATCTGCCGAAGCATTGTCCGGGATTTCGCTTACCGACGCCGAAGACTGCCGGTTGCTGGATTCTTTCAACTGCGAACTCTATACGGAGTTTGACCATACTGACACTGTGGTGTCACTTTTCCGCAAACAGGTCGAACGCCATCCCGACAAGACTGCCGCAGTCTTCAAAGAGAAGCGCTATACCTACAGGCAGCTCGATGAGGCCACAGACCGCCTTGCGGCCTATATCCACTCACGTCTGACCGCCATAACCGGCAAGGATTCCCTCGCCGAAGAGGTTGTCTCCATAATTGTGGACCGCAGCGAATATATATTCCTGCTCCCTCTTGCCGCCCTCAAGGCAGGCTGCGCCTATGAACCTCTCGACCCGAGCTATCCGAGCGAGCGGCTCAACTATATGACTCAGGATGCCGGAGCAAAACTTCTGATTGCGCAGCCGGAGTTCCGCGAACTGCTCAGCGAATATGGCGGCGAAGCCATCCTTACATCGGAACTGGACGATATTCCGTCGCTGCCTGTTCCCGATGTCAAGGTTTCGCCTTCCGACCTTGCCATTATGCTCTATACTTCCGGCTCCACAGGCAAACCCAAGGGAGTCCAGATCGAGCACGGCAACATCGTATGTTTTGCAAGCGGCACAGCCAATTTCCGCAAGGCCGGCGTCCCCGTTGACTATTATTCCGAAGATTGCGTGGCTGCGGCCTATGCATCGTTCGGCTTCGATGTCTGTATGATGGACATCTTCTGCACGCTTCTCGGCGGTGGAACCCTTGTGGTGATACCCGAGGAACTCCGCCTGGAACTCGGCGCTCTCGCCGATTATATGCAGCAGGAGAAAGTCACCCAGATATTCATGACCACCCAGGTCGGAGTGCAGTTCCTCCAGAACTTCCCCGATATCCAGCACTTGCGCTATGTTGCAATGGGCGGCGAGAAACTCCCCGCAGTAGATCCTTCGGGCTTGAGCTACACCATCATAAACGGCTATGGCCCCACAGAAAACACCTGCGGAGTGAGCCTCTTCCCGATTGCCCGCTGGGAGAAGAACATCCCTCTGGGACATCCCGCGCCGACAATCCAGGGCTATATCCTCGACAAGAGCGGCCACAGACTGCCTCCCGGAGCCTGCGGAGAATATTGCGTGGCAGGCGGCCAGGTGTCGCGCGGATACCTCGGCCTGCCCGAAAAGACCGCGCAAGTCTATGAAGACTGCCCCTTCTACGAAGGTATCCGTATGTATCACACAGGCGATGTGGTCCGCTACCGCGAAAACGGCGATGTCGAATTTGTGGGCCGCAAGGACGGTATGGTCAAGATACGCGGCTTCCGCATCGAACTGGGCGAGGTCGAGTCCGCAATCAAACAGTTCGAAGGCATCAAAGGATGCACCGTGCAGGCCTACGACTACGACGGAGGCGGAAAATATCTTGCCGCATTCGTCGTGAGCGAATCGAAGGTCGATGTGGAGGCGCTCACTCAGTTTGTCAAGGCAAGCAAACCTCCATATATGGTGCCTGCCGTGATAATGCAGATAGACTCCATTCCTCTGACAGTCAATCAGAAAGTGGACAAGAAGGCTCTCCCCAGGCCTCAGATGAAGGCCGCTTCGTTTGTGGCTCCCAAGGGTAAGGTCGAGCGGGATTTCTGCGAGATTTTTGCCGAAGTCCTCGGTCAGGAGAAGGTCTCCGCCGCCGCCGATTTCTTCGAGATAGGAGGTTCGAGCATCATAGCCCTCAAGGTTGTCGTCTCTGCCGGCAAGCGTGGATATTCCATAGTCTATAACGACATATTCTCGTATCCCACAGCTCAGGATATTGCAGCTTATATCTCTCAGAATCAGGGAGATGCTTCGGACGAACCTGACGGAGCCGACTTTGACGCCGTTCCTGCCGCGCAGTGCGACTCCTTCTACGGCCCGAACACCACCGAAATCGGGCCCGACGGTTTCGACTACAGCGCAATCAATGCCCTTCTGAGAGGAAATACCCTCGAGAATTTCCTTGGAGGCGAGCGCCGGGAACTTGGCGACGTGCTTCTTGTAGGCGCAACCGGTTTCTTGGGCATACACGTGCTCAAAGACCTCATCTCCAACTATGACTGCCGCATCTATTGCTTCATAAGGGGCAAAGGCGGAGTCGATGCCACAACCCGTCTGCAGCATCAGCTCTACTATTTCTTCGACGATTCGTTCAAGGACCTTTTCGGCCGGAGGATTTTCATAGTCGAAGGCGACGCCACAGACAAGGAATTTGTAAGGAGTGTGGATGCTCACGTAAGCACTGTCGTGAACTGTGCCGCGTGTGTCAAGCATTTCTCCAAGGGCAACGAGATAGAGCTCATAAACGTCGAGTCCGTGCGAAACCTTGTGATGTGGTGCCTGGCCCACAATGCCGCACTGGTCCACGTTTCCACCGGAAGCGTTATGGGAAGCGCCGTGGGCGATGTCCCGCCCAAGGGCCTGCAGTTCAACGAGCACGTGCTCTACTGGGGACAGTCCATCGACAGCAACCAGTACATCCATTCGAAGTTTATGGCCGAACGCCTGATTTATGAGGCCATACTTCACCACGGACTCTCGGCCAAGGTCGTGAGAGTGGGCAACCTCGCGCCGCGCAACACTGACGGAGAGTTCCAGATGAACTTCAAGACCAACAACTTTATGGCTACCATCGGCGCTTATGAGGCTCTGGGAATGATTCCTTACGAAGCTCTCGACGCGCAGTCGGAGTTCTCGCCCATAGACTTTGTGGCCCGCAGCATCCTTCTTCTGGCTACAACCCCCAAGGAATGCGTCTGCTTTATGTCTTCCAACCAGCACAGGGTGCTCATAGGCGACATCGTCCGCGTTGTAGGCTCTCTGGCTTCTCCCATCAGACCTGTCGAGTCGCAGGAGTTCGCTTCGGCAGTCCAGTCCGCATTGAGCGATCCTCTCAAGGTGGACAAGATGCGTCCCCTGATAGCTTACAATTCCGGAAACGGGAAGGAAAGGCTTCTGGGAGTGGACGATCTGAATGTGGAGTACACCTCGCAGCTGCTCTATCGCCTCGGCTTCCACTGGCCGGAGACGGGCGTGGACTATATAACAAAATTTGTAAAGACTATTTCGGGTTTCAATTTCTTTGACTGATGCAGTATATCGACATCTTCAAGGCTCAGGTTGAGCGTGCTCCGCAGAGCATAGCCCTCTCGGACGAGGGCGGTTCCATAAGCTATGTCGAACTCGACCGTATGACTGACTTTCTGGCCTCGCGCATCATAGAGGCAGGGATAGAAGAGGATTCCTTCATAGGAGTCTATGTTGCTCATACCAAGGAGATTATGGTCGGAGCGCTGGCCGTCCTCAAGGCCGGGTGCACATTTGTTCCGCTCGACGATTCGTATCCGAGGGAAAGACTCGACTTTATGGCGCAGGACTGCTCTATGCAGGGGGTCTTGACTCTGGAGTCTCTCTGGGACAACAATCCTATGGATATGCCCGAGGACAGAGTTTTCTTTATCGGCGGCGAAATGTCCGATGTGCCCGTAAGGAGACGCTCCCGTGGAGATGTCGCATTCGTACTCTATACTTCCGGAACCACCGGCAGGCCCAAAGGAGTGGTCCATACGCAGGATTCGCTTGTTTCTATGCTGGACTGGACTTTGAAACATATTCCGGTTCCAATGACCGCAGGGAGCCACGGCGGACTTGTGTCGGGCTATACCTTCATAGCCGCCGCCCTGATAATGTTCTCGACCCTTGCCGCCGGAGGCACCCTTTATCCGGCCGGCCCCTCGCAGCGCCTGGATATGAGGGAACTCTATAAGTTCATAGTTGACAATGAGATAACCCATATATTCCTTTCGTCGTCGCTTGCCGCGGCGATGGTGGAGTCTTACGATTTGAGCGGCACCTGCATAATGGCCGGAGGCGAGAAGCTGCGACCGTTCAAGCCTATAGGAGGCGCAATGCTGGTCAACAGCTACGGCAGCACGGAAGGCGTGGCTGTCTGTTCTTGCCCGGTCCGTGGCGACGAGGCCGAAATCCCCATCGGCCGCACAACTCCCGGCGTAGTGGCGCGGGTGATCGACGACGAAGGCCGCGATGTGCCTGACGGCCAGGTCGGTGAACTTATCTACAAAGCCGGATTCCTGGCCCGCGGCTATCTCAATCTTCCCGAGCAGACGGCCGCCAAATTCCGCGATGGCTACTATCACACCGGCGACAGAGTGCGCCGCGACGCCGACGGACTCGTCTATTGTCTCGGCCGCACCGACTTTATGGTCAAAATCCGCGGATTCCGTGTCGAGACGGGCGAGGTCGAGGCGCAGGTCACCGCGGCGTGCCCCGGCCTGGGCCAGGTGGCTGTGGTTGTGCGCAATGTCGGAGGCGCCGAGCATCTTTGCTGCTGCTACGAAGCTCCCGCGCCGCTTTCAGACGAAGATGTTGAGGCCCTGAAGGAGAAAATCTCCGGAAAGCTTGCCGCTTATATGGTGCCCGACTATTTTGTCCACGTTCCCCAAATGGAGCGCAACGCCAATGGCAAGGTGATGCGCGACAAACTTCCCGCGCCGGTCCTGAAACGCCGCAAATATGTTTCCCCGATGACGGAGCTGGAGCAGAGGGTGGCCGATGAAGCCGGAAACCTTCTGGGTCTCAAGGAACCCATATCGATGGACGAAAGTTTCCTGGATCTGGGCGGAGACTCCCTGAAGGCCTTGCAGCTGTCGCAGAGACTTTCGGACCAGGGCATATCTGTCCAGCCAAGCAACATCCTGAGGCTCAAGATGATATCCGATATCGCAGCTTCCGCTCGCGTGGATTGGTCCAGACTCTGGACTGTGCAGCAGTGGCAGGCAGTTCAGGACGATTTTGCCTCGAAGGGTCTGACCATAGAGAAGGTGCTGCCGCTTACTCCCGCGCAGGACGATATTCTGATAAGCCACGTCCTTGACCCTGTGTCTTCGCCCCTTCGCAAAGTGTATCTTTTTGATACACAATCTGTTGTGTCTCGGGAAGCCTTGGCGGACACTCTGTCTGCAATTGCTTCGGAGTTCGAGACTCTGCGCACTTCGGTCGTATTCCACGGAGTCACCGTCTTCCAGCAGATTGTCTCCGACAGATCCATACCCTTCGAATGTATCGACGATGAATCGCGCCTTGGCGAAATCTATCACCGGCAGATGCAGATACCCTTCGATCCCCAGTATATGTGCCCTATGTGCGTGTCACGGGTCGGACGGCGCCTGGTGGTTACAATCCACGAGATGGGGCAGGGGATGGCGGCCTCCAGGGAGTATCTTCTCTCATTCTTCAAGTCATTGGGCGACAAATATCCCGAGGACGAAGCATTACGGGAGTGGATTGAACTTCTCTCTATGGCAGGAGGAGGCGATACTGCGGCTGCTATGCAAACTCCTTCGGCGAATGTCCTTTCCGGCATCGGAAACCCCGACGATGTGATGGTCTATTCTTCTTCGCCCGAGCTCCCCAAGATGATGTTCGTCCACACTGCAAACACCGGCAGCGAAGCCTACTATCGTCTTGCCGACAAGATATGCTCCCACTATTCCTTCTCGGTGATAAATTCCTGGAACATATATCATCCCGAAGAGGCAGTCTATGGCATTGCGAACATTGCCCGAAAGTACATTGAACTTCTGCGTGAGAGGCAGCCTTCGGGCCCTTATCGCCTTGGCGGATGGTGCTACGGCGGAATCATTGCCTACGAGATGGCCTGCCAGCTCCAGAAAGAAGGAGAGGAGGTGGCGTCGCTGATTCTTTTCGACACCCACCTTATGGGAGGCAATGTGAAGCTGGAACATCTCACAGAGGAATCCCTTGCTGAGACCGACCGCTCTTATTTCGAGACCTGCCACCTCTTTGAGGAGATGCGCCAAAAGGGTATGCTTCAGAATCTTATACGCAATTTCGAACACGTGAGCTACGACATAGTGCACTATCAGCCATCGCGCTACAAAGGACATATACTCTATTTCAAGCCCGAGGTGACCCCTGCGGGGCTTGGCGCCGCCGGAAACGCATATCACAGGGCTATGCTCGACCTCAAGGCCGGCAATCTGGAGAGTTATGTCGCGGATCCTTCCGATATAGAAGTGGTTATGCTTCCTCACGAGCACGACCTTATGATGGACGACGTCTGTCTGGAGATTTCGGCTCCTATAATAAATTCTCTTGTGGACTAGACCTCTGCCGGAGTGATACGGCCGATTAGAGAAGGGTCGAAGGGCCGCTGCAGAAGTATATAGTTGTCTGTGTAGCCCTGCATCTGCCCGTCGTGGTTGGTGCTTTCCCAGAGCACGGGGAGGATGCGGCCGCGGTTGGCGGCAATGAACTCCGAGTGGAGCTTCTCGCAAAGCGTCTGCAGGCGTGCTTCGCGGGCCGATTTGACGCAGTCCTGCACCTGGTCTTTGCGCCCGGCGGCGGGAGTGCCGGCGCGGCGGGAGTAGGGGAATATGTGCAGATAGGCCGGGCGGAGCTCTTCGAGAAACTTGTATGTCGCCTCGAAATCTTCGTCTGTCTCGCCGGGGAAGCCCACAATCACGTCTATTCCCAGAAAAACCTTTGTGCAGCGCTCCTCCGGCTTTTCCATAAGCTCCCTGATGCGCGCTATTTTGGATGCGAAAAATGCGGTGTCGTAGCGGCGGCGCATCTCGCGAAGGGTCTTGTCGCAGCCCGACTGTATGGGGATGTGGAAGTGGGGCAGGAACTTGGTGCCGCCTGCAATCCACTCCAGGATTTCGTCTGTCAGGAGGTTGGGCTCGATCGAGGAAATGCGGTAGCGCTCAATGCCTTCCACGGCGTCGAGGGCTTTAACGAGATCGAGGAAGCTTTCGCCTGTTGTGCGTCCGAAGTCGCCGGTGTTGACTCCTGTGAGGACTATTTCCTTGATGCCATCTGCGGCAATCTCGCGTGCTTGGGACACAAGGTCGGCGATGGGTATGCTTCTGCTTCCTCCGCGTGCGTAAGGCACTGTGCAGTAGGCACAAAAGTAACTGCACCCGTCCTGGACCTTGAGAAACGACCTTGTGCGTTCGCCCGAGGAATAGGCGGGGAAAATCGCGTTTATCTCGGGAAGCGGGCAGGAGTAGGCGGATTTGGCCTTATGCTCCGCTCTGTGCTGTTGCACAAGTTTGAAAAGTTCGCCCTTGAATTGCGCTCCGGCCACAATATCCACTCCTTCGATCTTGAGAATTTCTTCGGGCTTGAGCTGGGCGTAGCATCCGGTGACGGCTATTACGGCCTCGGGCGAAAGTTTGTGCAGCCTGCGTATGAGGTTGCGGCATTTTTTGTCGGCGTGCTCCGTGACCGAGCAGGTGTTTATGATATATACGTCTGCCGGAGAAGTCTGAGGCACAGCTACATAGCCGGCGGCGGAGAACTGCCTGGCCAAGGTTGAGGTCTCGGCGAAATTGAGCTTGCAGCCCAGGGTTATATAGGCTATGGTCCCCTGCATATCAGCAGTTCAGCGTTACGCTCGAAATTTCTGTGGGGCCTCCGACCGGCGGATTGTATTTCGATATGGTGATGCTCGCAGAACCGATCTGAGGGAAATGGCCGCGTATGCTCTCGAGAGTCCTCCTTGCTACATTTTCCAGCAGATTGGAGGGTTTTGACATTTCCACGGCTATCAGCTCGTAGATTTTTGAGTAGTCTATTGCATCTTCCAGATTGTCAGAGAGTTCGGCTGCACCGGAGTCGTAGGTGTATTTGAAATCTACACGGAAACGGTTGCCGTCGCGGCGCTCGCTTTCGAGACATCCGTGATGTGCAAAGAATTCCATATTTTCGAGCTTAATCTCCATATTCTGCTGCGCGTGAAAGGGGAGCGATGTCGAGCGGGGCGAAGAGTCCCTCCTTGAATTTGTAGTGGCCGGTGATTGCTATCATTGCGGCGTTGTCGGTTGTGAACCGCAGTTCCGGGAGGAAGGTGGTCCAGCCGCGCTTGACGCCTTCCTCGACTATGCGATTGCGAAGCCCGCTGTTGGCCGAGACTCCTCCGGCAATGGCTATCTGCCTGATGCCGGTCTGCTTGGCGGCCAGAATGAGTTTCTTGAGGAGTATGTCGATGAGGTCTTTCTGGAACGAAGCGCAGATGTCGGCCTTGTTCTCCTCCATAAACGAGGGGTTCTCGGCCAGGCGGTCTCTCAGGAAATACAGTAGCGAAGTCTTGATGCCGCTGAAGCTGTAGTTCAGGCCGTCGATGTTCGGTTTGGCGAATCTGAATGCTTTCTCGTTGCCTTCCTTGGCCAGACGGTCTATTATCGGCCCGCCGGGATAGCCCAGCCCCATAAACTTGGCGCATTTGTCGAAGGCTTCGCCCACGGCGTCGTCGATGGTGTGGCCGAGTATCTCGAAGTGGAGGGGATCGTCTATGCGGACTATCTGGGTGTGGCCTCCCGAGACCAGAAGACACAGGAAAGGAAACTCCGGCTGACGGTTGTCCCTGCCCTCGACCTTGACAAAATGCGAGAGGATATGTCCTTGAAGATGATTGACTTCGATGATGGGCTTGCCCGAGGCCAGAGCCAGACCTTTGGTGAATGAGGTCCCCACCAGAAGCGAACCCAGAAGCCCGGGGCCGCGGGTGAAGGCGATGGCATCGACGTCCGCCATAGTGACTCCGGCTTGTTTCAAAGCTTCGGAAACCACCGGCAGGATGTTCTGCTGGTGAGCCCGCGACGCGAGTTCGGGTATGACTCCGCCATATCTCCGGTGGACCTCCTGCGAGGCCATAACGTTGGACAGAAGATATTCGTCGCGCAGAACGGCCGCCGAAGTGTCGTCGCACGAAGACTCGATTCCAAGAACAGTCACAGACATACGCTCATAAATTTCGGCAAAATTACAAAATCAATCGTCATTTCCGTCGCTCGGATGTCATTTTTTTCTAACTTTACATTTTGTGCACAAAACTCTTCAATAAATATGAAAAAATTCGCAACACTGATTTTACTGCTTGTCTCCATCGCATCTGCCACAGCGCAGATCCGCATAAGCACCGACAAGACCGACCTCATTCTGCAGGTCAATCCCGAAGGCCGCCTCTATCAGACCTATCTGGGTGCGAAGTTCCAGGACGAAAAGGAAATCGGCAATCTCAAATGGGATGAATATGCCTATGAAGACGGCCTGGACTGCAAACGTGGAGGCGAAGCCTACAGCACCGAAGGGAACGAAGACTACTTCGAGCCGGCTCTCGGAATTGTCCACAGCGACGGCAACCGCTCCACATATCTTTATTATAAATCTCACGAGCAAAAAAGCATCCCGGGTGGAGAAGAGACCATAATCACGCTTCAGGACAAGGTCTATCCCGTCACCGTGAAACTCCACTATGCGGCTTATGCCAAGGAGAACATCATCAAGACCTGGACAGAAATAAGCCACAGCGAGAAAAAGCCTGTGACGCTGACGCGGTATGCCTCGGCTATGCTCTATCTCAAGCGCGGCTCCTATTTCCTGACCGAATATCACGGCGACTGGGCAATGGAAGCGCGGCCGGAAGTGGAGTGTCTTCAGTATGGCAAGAAAGAAATCGAGACGAAGCAGGGCACGCGTGCCGCAGAGTTCACCTATCCTTTATTCAAGATAGGTATGGACGGTGCGGCGCAGGAGGACTCCGGCGAAGTGCTTCTGGGCACCATAGGCTGGAACGGCAACTTCCGCTTCACTTTCGAGGTTGACAACCACAACGTGCTGCGCATCCTTCCCGGCATCAACCCCTTCGCCTCGGACTACAAACTTGCGCCGGGCGAGGTCTTCCGCACTCCGGAGTTCTACTTCACCCTCTCCGCAGAAGGCACAGGCGAGGGCAGCCGCAGCTTCCACGACTGGGCCCGCGCCTATCAGCTTAAGATGGGCGGGGCGACCCGTATGACGCTGCTCAACAACTGGGAGAACACCTATTTCGACTTTGACCAGCAGAAGCTCTCCGGCATAATGAAGGAAGCCAAGAAGCTTGGCGTGGATATGTTCCTCCTGGACGACGGCTGGTTCGGCAACGGAGACGATGCACGTAGCGGTGATTCTGCGGGGCTCGGCGACTGGGAGCACAATGCCGAGAAACTCCCCGACGGCGTTCCGGGCCTTGTCAGGGCCGCAAAGGATGCCGGAGTCAAGTTCGGCATCTGGATTGAGCCAGAGATGGTCAATCCGCAGTCAAAGCTCTTCCGCAAGCATCCCGACTGGGCGATGACCCAGCCCGCCAGGGAGGCATATCATTTCCGCAACCAGCTTGCGCTCGATATGGCCAACCCTAAAGTTCAGGACTATGTCTTCGGCGTCGTGGACAATCTGATGAAGGAGAATCCCGAACTTGCGTTCTTCAAGTGGGACTGCAATTCTCCCATTACCAACAAGTTCTCGCCCTATCTGGGCAAAGACCAGTCGCAGATGTATATAGACCACGCCAGAGGCGTTTACAACGTGATGGAGCGGGTCAGCGCCAAGTATCCCGGCCTTCCGATGATGCTGTGCTCGGGCGGCGGCGGACGCTGCGACTACGAATCGCTCAAGCATTTCACCGAATTCTGGCTGTCGGACAACACCAATCCGGTGGAGCGCTGCTTCATACAGTGGAGCTTCTCCGAATTTTTCCCCGCCAAGGCGATGTGCGCCCACGTGACCTCGTGGAACCGCGATGCAAGTGTCAAATTCCGCGTGGATGTGGCTTCGATGTGCAAGCTCGGCTTCGACATCGGTTTCCAGGACCTCACGGAGTCGGAAATCGAATATTGCCGCAGGGCCGTCGCTTCGTGGAACCGCCTCAAACCTGTAATCCTCGAAGGCGCTCAGTACAGGCTCGTTTCTCCCTTCGAGTCCGAGCATATGGCTGTGCAGTATGTGTCGCAGGACCTTTGCAGCGCAGTGGTCTTTGCCTACAACCTGTTCCCCAGATTCGGCGAAGAACCCCTGAGGGTCAAGTTCAAGGGACTTTCTCCCGACAAGTACTACAAGGTGTGCGAGATAAACCTCGAAAGCGGCGAGGATGAGAGCGACTACGACTTCGACGGGCAGTCGTTCTCGGGCCATTACCTTATGAATGTCGGTCTCAACATCCTCGGGGCAGGACATATGTCCAGCAACGTTCTGGAACTGAATGCATTATAATAATAATTCCACAATCTCTCCGATATGCTCGAATCGCTCAAAGAAAAAGTATGCAAGGCCAATCTGGATCTTGTAAAACACGGACTTGTAATCTTCACCTGGGGCAATGTGTCGGCCATCGACCGCGAAAAGGGACTTGTCGTCATCAAGCCCAGCGGCGTCGGCTACGACAATATGAAACCTTCCGATATGGTGGTGGTCTCTCTCGATGGAGATGTGGTCGAGGGTGACCTCAATCCTTCGTCCGACACTCCCACCCACCTGGTGCTCTACAAAGCATTCCCCGAAATCGGGGGCGTGGTCCACACCCATTCCACATTCGCCACCGCCTGGGCCCAGGCCGGGAAAGACATTCCCAACATAGGCACCACCCACGCCGACTATTTCCACGATGCAATCCCCTGCACGGCCGATATGACCGAAGCCCAGGTCAAGGGACAGTACGAACTCGAGACCGGCAATGTCATTGTGCAGCGTTTCAAGGACATCAATCCAGTCCACACTCCGGGAGTGCTGGTCAAGAACCACGGCCCCTTCAGCTGGGGCAAGGACGCCGAAGAGGCCGTGCACAACGCCGTCGTGATGGAGCAGGTGGCCAAGATGGCTTCCATATCTTTCGCCGTCAACCCGTCACTCACGATGAATCCTCTGCTTGTGGAAAAACACTTCAGCCGCAAGCACGGCCCCTCCGCATATTATGGACAGAAAAAAAACGGTTGAAAATTGATCAGTAGAATTTCCACCATCATATCCGGACTCGTTTCAGTGCCTTTGGCTTTACTGGCAGGGTTGCTGCTGACATCCTGCTCAAAAGACGATGAGCCCTCTGGAGACAAGTCTCATAGCACTGTCAACGTGATAATAGATACAGATCTTGGCAACTGCACCGACGATCTGTTCGCCCTGCAGGCAGCATTCGCTTTCAGGGCAAAGGGGGAGTGCAACATATTGGGTGTGATGCAGGGCTGCGGAGAAGAGAAGTGCCATAAGCTTGCCGATGCCCTTATGCACTATTACAAGGCTGACGACATACCGCTGGGACTGGTCAGCGGCGGAAATCTGCACCCCGTTGAATGCACGCCATATTACGAGATAGCCGACTTGGTGAACGCTGACAACACATTGCTCTTCCCGCCTACGGACATCCCGCTCTCGCAAAGGCTGTCTGGTATGAAATTGTACCGGAAGCTGCTGGGTGAAGCTGCAGATGGGAGCGTGAACATAATATGCGTGGGTATGCTTACCAATTTGGGACAACTTATGGACTCTGAGGCTGACGAATACTCCTCTCTGAGCGGAATGGAGCTGATACGGCGCAAGGTGAAGGCCGTTGACATTTGCGCCGGATGTTTTTCTGCTATCCCGCTGCGCTATCCCGACGAAAACGGCAATACACAGTTCCTTGATGTCGAATACAACGTCGGCGGCGACATTCCCCTGGCAAAGAAAGTGATGGAAGAGTGGCCCACGCCCCTTCATATCTACCCTATTGAAGCGGGACTGTCATTTCCTTCTGTTCACGACAGGATCCTGGAACAGTACTCCTGGCAACCGGAGAGTCCCATATATCAGACATACAGCAGGTACAACGAATGGGAAAAAGGCGATGTGGGACAGTATCTGTGGGATGCTGTGGCTACGCTGCACTGCATCCTGGGCGAAGATTACTTTTCCTGCACGGATCCTTGCGCCGTGCGTGTCGATGAGGAAGGCCACACCACGCTCGTGGCATCCGACAAAGCCGGCAGCACCGACCGCACCGACCGCCACATCATAGGTAACGGCAACAGCAGCTATGTCGTCCTCATCTGGGACAAGTTGGACGAAATCTCCGCCTACAGGCCGTGAAACTCTGCGGTTGGAGTCATTATTTTAACGTGACTTTGCAGGACGAGAGGAAGTAGTCGGCGTCCTCGAAGCCGAGGGATTCCGGTTTGCGCCCTTCTTCGTACGCCATGGCGGAGTAATACAGCCCGTGCAGCAAACCAGCGCTGCGAGAGTTAACATACGCTTCATAAGGTGCTGTTTTCGGTTAATTTCCTGTGAAGTTAGGAATTATGTTTGAAAGTGTCGAAAATAGTGTCATTTTCGACAGGTCTCGGTGACGGGCTTGCCTCCTTTCGTTGAGGTGATGGCAATGCCGATAGCCCGCGCGCCTTATTTCAAACTGAATTCGCGGGTTGTCTCGTAGCTGTTCCAGTGGCGCAGGCGCAGAGTGAGGGCGCTCTGGTCGTAGACATTGCTCCACTGGGTGTCCTCCACCATTCCGTTGTCCCAGACAAGGTCTTTCCAGTGAACGTCGCACAGGCACTGCTGTGCTTCTTCCGCTGTCAGGATTCCGCCACGTTCGTCAAGATACTTGGATGCCACGTCGTAGCGCCACCAGCTGCGGCTGTGGGGATTGCCAACTACCGGATCCGGCTCCGTGGTGTAGTACTTGGGCGCAAGCAGATGGTTTGTCATCAGCATCCAGTTCTTCTGGGAATCCTTTCGCAGGATCATCGTTTTCCAGCCGTCGAAGAGGTCGAATTCGATGGCGGCGCAGTTGCCGGAGGCATCCGCCACCAGATAGTGATAGCCGCCGCCTACCTTTTGGTCGTGGCGCACGTCCACGCACCTGACAAGTTCCAGAGCCTCGTCCACCGTTGCGCAGCGGTCCAGAATCAGGCGCATCAGGATGCTGGTGCCCGCAACAGGTTTGCCGCTGTTCTGCCAGGCGGCCTGCTTGGGAAGCGCCATTATGGAGATGCACAGGCCCTTCTCGTTCATTCCGTCCATAGGGGCATAGACGGCGGCAAGGCACAGCGCCTTTGACGTCAAACTTGCGGGCAGCTTGTCCGGCTTGTAGCCGAGATGCGAAAGATCGCAAGTGGACAGTGACGCGTAGCCGTCCTTCGGAGTGGAGCGCAGCACGAGAGTGGGATTCTTGAAAAAGTCGTAGTTGCGGCCGAAGAGGTAGCCTTCGCCGCCGGAGTTCTTTGCCTGGAATGATGTGCAGGCAAAGCCGTTGCCGGTTTGCTTGCCGCCCAGGTCCGGCTTGTACAGCCCGCGCGACAGCCTTCCTATGACAAACTCCACGAGCTTGGTGTTGGCGTCGATGTTCGCCTCCAACACTTTGTCCAGGTCGTATGGAGCCTTGTAGTCCGCGTAATAAAGATACTGGTCTTCTTCGCAGACCTGTTCTATGCTCAGGATGGTGCGCAGCTCGCCCTGCCATATGCAGACAACTACTAGAACAAGGGCTGCTACAGCCCCGGCAAATATTTTCAGAAAGGTTCTCATATATACTTGCAAAAGTAGAGAATTTTGAAAAGAAATACAATAATCTTTGCACGTATGAAAACGCCTCTTAGTGACCGGTGACTTGTCTCTCGTCGCAAGAATCAACTATATCTAATAGCCGGCCAGAAGCCACAGCTCTTCCAAATGAGCGATCCGCCGCAAGGACGAGAGCCCGAACGGCGGATTTTTTGTGTACTCACGAGTCGTGTAGAGATTCTGGGGCATATCAAATCTCAAACGTGACCATAAGCGAGAATATTGTTATCTTTGCATAATTTTCAAACAAGATGTTTCATATGAAAAAGTTTTTAACGGCAATCGCCTTTGCGCTCTTCCTGGTGGTCATCCCCGGATGCGATAAAGAAAACGATCCGTCTGACCCTGTGAAAATCGACCACGTGATAATGTATTACACAGTGGGCGGCGGCAATCTGGACGAGAACCAGGTCAAAGACCTCCTTTATATGTATGAGGTCATCTCCGACAACAACATCACCAACGTTGCCGTCAGCGCTTTTTTCAAGCCTTCGCCATCGTATTACGAGGATTATCCCGGCATCCTTCATTTCACGACAGACGTCAACAGGATGTCTTCATTGACTGTCGCCGACGTTAAAAACGTCTCTTTCAAAACTCTGGAAAAAGTCACCGACGTCACGCTTATGGATAATGCCGACGTAGTCTTCAACACGTCCGCATATCTTTCCAAGTGCATCGGAATTATGAAGGAAGAGTACCCCGATGCCGCGAACTACACGCTGGTGGTCTCCAATCACGGCGGTGCCTACGACTATATGGACGAGATATGGTCTGACACCGAAGACACCAAGGCCATAGGCTACGGCGACGAGAGTTCCACCGGCGCCAGCTATGCTCCTTTGGGAGCTTCAACCCTGCTGAGGGGCGTCGAAAAGGGCGGGGTGGATTTCTGCACCTTTGTCACTGACGCCTGCATAATGGCCACTCAGGAGAACATCGCTGAATATCGCAAGGCCTTCCGGTATGCGATGCTCTCGGCCGAGGTGACTACCGGCGACATTATGCAGCATATCGTAAAGAATCTGGCCAAAACCGGCAGTGATCTTTCCGGCCTCAAGTCCGCATACAAGAACGTGGTCGACGCCTATGTGGCCGCCAATGAAAGAGAAGTCACGTCGTTCGGCTTTTACGACCTTTCCAAGGCCGGGGTGGCCGAAGACATCGTCGCTGATTTCGTGCAGACGGCCATTGACCTCAATGAAAACATACTCGGCGAAAGCGCCCTTGCCTACGCCGTGAACGGCTGCCTGTGCAATTCCGTCGCCGATGACGACGAAGGACTCGAACTGTGGCGGAAAATCCGTGCGGCCTTGAGCGACGGCAACATCACGGAGCAGGTCATCGATGAGATGATTGCTCTGGAAGGCGAATCCACGTCGCAGTTCCAGGTTTACGACTTTATGGTCAAGTACTGCGAGGCCTACGCAGATGACGGGCTCTCCACCGAGAAACACGACCCCGCCACCCTCACGAAACTCGAAGGTCTTTGCGACAGTTACCTCAAGGCCGTAAAGGATATGGCATACATCAATTGCACCAAGAGCAATACCGGCTACGACGATCCTTACCTCCACACGTCGGTTTCCACCAATCTGTATTCGCTCCACAAGGACGCCTTCGTTCCCTGGTCATACGAGCATCCTCTCAACGGCAGCGCAATCGTCAGCTCCCTCATAGCGGACGGCGACCTGCCGGAGAATTACACCGACGAGGAGCTCGAATATTACAGGCAGGCCTTCATAAATTTCGCGTCGTCATCGGACTTCAGCAAGAAAACGAATTGGGCCGGGCTGCTGCAGATCTCCGAGACCAATCCTTCGGTCTTCTACAACCCCTCCCGCAGCTACGGCGTAAAGGAATAAAAACACCGCGAGTCTCGTGCTAGTAAGCCTCGGGGTGTTTTGGTCAAAGTTGGACACCCGTCACCATCGAACCGAGCATGTAGCCGGCCAGAAGCCACAGCTCTTCCCGATGAGCGACTCCCTGCCGGGGCGACAGCCCTGACAGGGAGTTTTTCTATGCGTCACGTGCGTCACGTATGAATCTAAGACTTCTTGAGCCGTACTTTTCGGAAAAAGTTCAACCAACCATACCACTGAATGCGGACTTTACGAGAGACTGTGTCGTATCGATCAATATTTTCCATCCATAGAGGAAGGCCCGGATTCATCCAGCTGATTACCTGGACTATCAAAGCATGCAGGGAGTTAAGTTTGGAGAGACTCCAACTTATTGATTCATTATGAAAGACGCGATTCCTCAAGGCTCTGATGGTATTGAGCGGTGCTGAAATATTCTTCCTCTGCCGTTGAGTTTTTGGGAGATTTGGAAATGCTCTTCGCAAATCTTTCCAGAGATATTTCTCGTACTCAGCATTGAAAAGGGACACCCAGAAACCCATCGTGAGTTCTCCGTTGATTTTATCTGCTGTCACTGTCTCTCCACGTGCCTTGATATGGTTGCTTGCAGTTGAAACGTATTTATACAGGGAACATAGAATTTGGATCAGACTTGAAGTTTAAGTACCACTCTTTCGTTCCCGTCATCCTCTCGAGCTCACGGATGACCGCATTTCGCAGGGTAACCTCAAAGACCGACAGAGATGGTTCAAGAGATTCTGCGAGACGGATATTCTGCTCGTAATGACGGATTGCCTTTGCTTCGTTTCCAGGATATCTGTCAAAATACGGCTGCATTCTGGCGGACGAGAATGCTTTTTCAAAAAATATTTTGCCAAATTTCAAATTCTTCATATATTTGCATCGCAGTCCCGGTCGTTCCTCTCCCAGACTTAAGTGCTGGTGATGAATCCGGGTTTTTTCTTTTTACAAGGATACTCATCTTTCGGCAGTATTCAACATTCCGTAGCCAACGGCTATGCTGGCCACGAACAGCAGGCTGCTCGCGATATGGTCCACGCTGAAGTTGAGGCACTCGTGTGTCTCACGGATGATGGCGCGCACCTGCTCCGGAAACACCTCAACCGGAAAGGGAATCATCTCGTAGTGCGGCACGTTCGGCGGGATCACGCCGTACTCCTGGCACTTGTAGAAGAAACTTTCCAGAGTGATTTCCCTCGTGCTGGAGAGGAAGCCCTCGAACTTGCGGCGATTGTCGGCCAGGAGCGGCCATCCATCCTCCCCGAGTGTGCTCAAGGCCATCGCAATTGTGCGCCAGTCGTCATAACCATCGAGCGCCACCTTCCGCACCGCATAGCCAAAGTTGCATACCAATATATGGTATGGTGGAACGATAACGTTCACAGTGTCAGAGAGCAGGCAATCGACAATGTCATTTCCGGAGGCAAACGGTGAATTCGCTTCCGACTATGACGCCGGCCAGAATTGCGGCGCAGCCGATTGCTGACTGCAGTGTCAGGCTTTCGCCAAGGATTATCATTGCCGAGACGAGGGTGAACATGGCGTCGGGGTGCGAATCGTACTGCGGAATATACGGCTTTTGCACCCGCGTCAAGTATAACTTCAATTACGAAATTTATTGCTAAATTCGCGAAAGTTATTGGCATATGCGTTACAAAAATCATTTTATAGCAATTATGGCCGTCATTCTTTGTGCCGGCCTTATTTCGTGTTCCCCGGCGCAGTCCGAACTCGAAACATTCCTCGCTACGCAAGGAACACATTGGGACACAATACAATGCGACATTGATACAGAGTCTCCGGAAAGGCCCGACAGTTGGCGGGGAGGCAACAAAAGAGGATACTATTCGGGGGCGCTGATGGGCAACGGTCTTCTGGGCACCAATATGTACAGGGCCGAATCGCCCGATACATATCGCCTCAATGTGGGCCGAAGCGATGTGACCGAGCAGCGCGACGGATACGACTTCTATAAGAAAGGCCGTCTGGCCATCGGATATTTCACTCTCGCCACGGTCGGCCACGTTCAGAAGGAAGAGATGGATCTTTCAATCTATAACGCCGAGACTTCCGGACGGTTGACCACCGACAGGGGCAGCATAGATTTTTCCACTTATGTCCACGCCCTCGAGAATTATATAATATTCGAGACCGAGGCCGAGGGGGAAGAAAAAGATTACAAATGGGGCTTCGTTCCCTTCAAGGCCGTCTCGCCGAGAGCCCTCACCCGCGACAACAATCCCGACTGGTATCTCAACGCCGAAGGATGCTCCAATCCCGAGCCGTACACTCTTGAACGCAATGGAGTGAAATTTCTTATCCAGCCTCTTGCTAAAGACTTGAGTTTCAAAGAAATGGCCAAATATTACGCAGTGGCCTGGAAGGAAATTTCAAACAAAAAGAGCCGAAGAATACTGGCTGCTGTAAGTTTCGAAGACACCGAAGAACAAGCCATCGCCGAAGCCCTCGAAACAATCGGCAAAGCCCTTTCGTCAAGCCCCGAAAAACTTAGAAAATCGCATCGCAAGTGGTGGCACAACTTCTACGAAAACGTCGCCTTCCTGAACTTCCCAGACCCTGAAATAGAGCGTTTCTACTGGATGCAGTACTACAAATTCGCTTCAACAGGCCGTCCCGGCAAGCCCATAGTGGATCTTCAAGGCGTCTGGCCGATTTGGGACACCCCCTGGCCGGCCATCTGGATGAATCTCAACATCCAGCTCACCTACAGTTTCCTCGCCAAGGCAAATATGGGCGAATTCGCCCAGCCCCTGTGGGATGCCCTTTGGGAGCATCGCGACAATCTCACCCGCAACGTCACCGACATCCCCGGACAGGAAAGCTGGACAGACGCGGCCGTTATTGCACGCACCTGTTCGTACGACCTCTACAGCCCGCTCGACCCTTCGACGGCGGCCTTCAACTGCTACGAAGTGGGCAATCTCGCGTGGACACTTTTCTACTGGTATCAGCAGTGCCTGGCATACGGCGACGACGAGGCTATGCGCGAACGGCTCTTCCCCCTTCTGAAAGCGTCGGTCGGTCTGTTTTTCCATATCCGCAAGACAAACCCCGACGGCACATATTCGCTTCCCGTCACCGCATCTCCCGAATATCCTGTGCCAAGCGTCGGGCCCAACAGCAACTACGACATTGCCAATCTCAGACAGGCGCTGACCGAACTCATCTGCATAGACAAAAAATTCGCAATAAACGACCCTATGCTGCCGGAGTGGGAGGATTTCCTCGCCAAAATGCCTGATTTCCAGTACAGTGAAGAAACCGGCTTCAAGGTGAGCGAAACCACGGAGTTCCTGATGACCGACCACCGCCACTACTCCCATCTGTTTATGATCTATCCCTATCATATGCTCGACTGGAACAAGCCCGAAGAGCGCGTCAAGGCCGAACAGAGCATCGCGCACTGGCAGGGCGACGAGGGATATTCGTGCACAGGCAAGGCGGCGATGCTCGCAAGTGAAGGTCTGGGCGATGCCGCTCTGGAACAATTGCAGGTATTCTTCAAGGACTTTGTGCAGCCCAACACCCTTTATGCGGAAGCGGGTCCGGTGATTGAAACGCCCTTTGCCGCCGCCTCCACTCTGCACGAGCTTTATCTTCAGGACTGGGGCGACCGGCTCCGCATCTTCTACGGCTGCCCTTCGGCGTGGAAAGACGCTTCGTTCAGAAATATGCGGGCCGCCGGCGCATTCCTGGTCTCGGCCGAGCGCAAAGACGGCCGGACCGCGAAAGTGGAAATCTTCAGCGAGAAAGGCGGCCCCTGCCGCGTCCAGACAGATATTCTGCCCGATGAACTCAAGGCCGAATGCAAAGGCAAGCCCGTGAAATTCACGGTTCTTCCCAGCCCCGAGCTCAGCAACCGTCCGGGTTCCCTCATAGAGTTCGATACCACCCCGGGCAGCACTGTCTCCATCTCCGCAGGCCACCCTGCCGGCAGGAATACAGGCAACCTGTAGAAAACACCCCCTTTTTCGACAAGATACCCCTCGTTTTGCCGGGATTTTGTTGAAAAAGCCCCTCAAATCAGCACTTGGTAGCTCTTGGCAGCCCACCAAATGTCGAAAAGAGGCCTTAAATCTGCAAGATCCCTCTAAAAGGCCACCCATCTTGTCGAAAAAGGCAGCCAAAACGACACCTCCTACCAGATTTAAGTTTTATGGCAAATTTTTATGTACCTTTGCATTCATAAAGAAAATCGGTGCAATCAAATAATCTGAAAATGAACCTCAAGAAATCTTTCCCAATCCTGCTTTGCGCATTTGTCTCGGCAATGGCATTGTCATCATCCTGCGGCAACGCTTCGTACGACTATCCTTATCAGAACCCCCAGCTCCCTCTTGAAGAGAGGCTTGACAATCTTATGTCACTCCTGACTCTCGAAGAGAAGCTCAGCCTTATGATAGACCAGCAGCCCGCAATCGAGCGTATCGGACTTCCCGCATTCGAACTCGGAGGCGAAGCCTGCCACGGACTCAGGGGAGACGGCGTGACAGTATTCCCGCAGGCTATAGCTATGGCGGCGACTTTCGATGCTCCCCAGCAGCAGGAAATATTTTCTGCCGTGTCGGACGAAGCCCGCGCAAGCCGGAATGCATACGGCACCACCATCTGCTTCTGGTGCCCCAATATAAATATAGTGCGCGATCCCCGCTGGGGCCGCAGCCAGGAGACCTACGGCGAAGACCCTTATCTTACAGGAGTTATGGGCTCGGCAGTAGTGCGCGGATTGCAGGGCGACGACCCTAAATATCTCAAGGCGGCGGCCTGCGCAAAGCATTTTTCCGTCCACAGCGGTCCGGAGCCGATAAGGCACAGATTTGCCCCGGCAATCTACGACCGGGACCTTTGGGAGACCTATATGCCCGCCTTCAAGGACCTTGTAACCAAAGCCGATGTTAGCCAGGTGATGTGTGCATACACCAAATTCGACGGCAAACCCTGCTGCGGCAGCGACAAGCTCCTCACCGGCATCCTCCGTAACGAATGGGGCTTTGACGGAATGGTTGTCTCCGACTGCGGTGCAATAGCCGACTTCTTTATGCAGAACCACCACGAAACCCATAGCGACGGAGCCGCCGCAAGCGCTGCCGCAGTGCTCAGCGGCGACAATATCGAATGTGGTGAACTTGGCGGGCAGAACGTCTATGTCCATCTTTCTGAAAGCCTCGAGCAGGGGCTGCTCGGCGAAAGCGACATCGATGCCGCACTCCGCCCTGCGCTTCGAGCTTGGTGACCTCGACCCCGCAAAGATGCTTCCCTGGCACAAACTCGGTCCCAAGACAATCAGCAGCCCCGAGCACAACGCTCTGGCGCTCAAGGCGGCAAGAGAATCAATGGTCCTTCTCGCCAACGACGGCACTCTTCCTCTTTCCAAAGATCTCAAGAAGATTCTTGTCGTAGGCCCCAACGCCGACGACACCGAGATGCATCTTGGAAACTACAACGGACAGCCTGTAAAAGAGACCAATATCTCCATTCTGGAGGGCATCCGCCGCGCAGTCCCCGGGGCTGAAGTCTCTTATGTCCGCGGCTGCGGTCACGCCGGCATCGAAGGCTGCTCGTTTATTGTAGGAGATGAGGACAATGGACTCAAATGCGAGTATTATGACAACACGACTTTCAGCGGCGAGCCGATTCACACCTCGGGCGCCGGATACATAGTTCTCAACACCAGCGATGGAGTCGAAACCGATCTTCCCGAAAAATTCTCGGTACACTACACCGGTCATATCAAAAACACCAGCGGCCACGAGATGCTCTATGTGCTCCGCAGCAACGGCAAATACCGTTTCAAAGTGGACGGATGCCTCATAGCGCAGCAGACAAAGTCTGACCAAAGCATCCGCTGGGATTCAGTTCCCGATATGACCGAATCATTCTTTGTCGAGGCCGGTAAGGATTTCGATATCGATATTGAGTTCGTGAAGGATTTCGACGGTCCCGCACATCTGTATTTCGATGTTGCATCCACATATTCTCTTCCCGAAGAGGAAGTGAATGTCGGCGATGCCGATGTTGTCATTGCTGTCACAGGCCTTTCGTCATATCTTGAAAATGAGCAGCTTCCGGCCATTACCGACGGATTCTACGGCGGCGACCGCACCAAGATCGAACTTCCCGACGTCCAGCAGAGGCTGCTCGCCAGAGTTCACGAAAGCGGCAAACCTGTAGTGGTTGTCAACTGCTCGGGCAGCGCTGTCTCGTTCTCCGAAGTCGAAGATCAGTACAACGCCCTTCTCCAGGCCTGGTACGGAGGTCAGGCAATGGGCACTGCTGTTGCCGATGTCCTCTTCGGCGACTACAACCCCGCCGGCAGGCTTCCTGTAACATTCTACGCAAGCACCTCGCAGCTTCCCGATTTCACGGACTACAATATGGAGGGCCGCACCTACAGATATTTCCACGACAAACCCGAGTTCCCCTTCGGTTATGGCCTGAGCTACACCACATTCGCTTATGGCGAAGCTTCGCTGTCGTCCGATTCGATGTCCGAAGGTGAGACCGTGACCGTTTCAATTCCGGTGAGCAACACGGGCAAGAGAGCAGGCGACGAAGTCGTCCAGGTATATGTCAAGTGCCTCGATCTTCCTACGGCTCCAATCAAGTCGCTCAGAGGCTTCAGCCGCGTGAATATCAAGCCCGGGGAAACTGCCGATGTCGAAATCACTCTCGACAGAGAGTCTTTCGAGTTCTTCGACAACGCCCTCGGCAAGATGGCATTCCACAGCGGAAACTATCGCATACTCTACGGAGGCTCTTCTGCCGATGCAGATTTGAAATCGCTGGATTTCAAGACGTTATAATTCGAGAAGGTCCCGGCGAGAATCAGCGGCGAGACAGTTGTATCTCGCTGTCGAAGAACCTATTTCGAGAGTGTAGTACACCGGATCTTCGGTGTCGTGTATGCAGGCAAGGGTGAGGAATCTCACGTCTTTGAATATTGTCTCTTCGAAGGAATGGTCGTGACCGGAGAGCACAAGGCTCACTCCGCTGTCCTTGAAGAGTTTGGCTAGGTCGTAGCCTTCTTCAAGCTTGAAATTGCCTGAGTGCCCCTGCGAATTGTCTTTCTTGAAGAAATGTGTATGCGTAAAGACGATGATGTTTCTGTAATTTCCTTTCGCTTTGGAAAGGACATCCCCGAGCCAGGCTCTTTGGTCTGTGCCGAGGGTGCCCGACGAAGAGTCAATCGACACATAAAGGTCTGTGCCATCAGTAGGAGTGATTACCTCGAAAGTGTATGAAGCGCTTCCTATCTCGCTGCTGATGCGCGACCATTGCCCGAAATAGATGTCGTGGTTGCCGGGAGTGTAGAAAAGAGTCTTGCCGGAATCTTCGATGGGAGCGACAGTCTCGAAGAAACAGTCGTAATAGTCTTCCCCATTGACTGCGTCGCCAAGGAACAATGCAAACGGTGCCGAATCCGAATCTGCGGCGCAGGCATCGACAAAACTTGACAGGCCCTGTCCCGGCCCGTCGAGATGGGCGTCGGTGCAGACGTAGAAATAATAATTGTCTGTCGGGACTTTAATTGTCTTGAAGCCGTGTACGGCGTTGTATGCATTGGATTCGGCGAAGCGTTCGTCGGCTGAAGGGCTGGAACCGAAAAACATTCCCTTGATGTCGTAGCGCTCACAGGCCGCAATCAGCAGACAAAACAATACCGATGCCGGCAAAATCCTTGTAATGAGCCGTTTATCTTTCATAGCCGAAAGTGTATCTGATGCCGGTCCTGATATCCACACCCCAGAACTCGGCGTTCAGGTGGAATGCTCCGGCAGGTTTGAGGTCAGCTCTCAAAAGAATGGAGAGGCGATTTGAAATATCGTAGTGGGCGTGTGCGAAATACATCGGCTGCCAGGTGCGTTCGTACTCGTAGTCGGTGTAGTTGGCCAGTCCGGCGCCGGCGTTCCACGCGCAGTCCGCGGGGCGGACATTGAAGTACACCTTATAGAGGAGATTGACGGGCTCGGTGATGTTTTCGGATGCGGAGCCGGACGTTCTTTCCGTATCGATTGAAAAATGGGATGTAATTCCCACCTGAACGCTCACATAGTCCATACGGTAACCGGCACTTGCGGCAAGATTGAGGTCTCCGATGCCGTAATTCGAGTAATTGCGGTAATGGACTGTGCCGTCGATGAATATCTCGCCTGTTTTCAAGGGAAACTTGGGCCTTGCCGTTCCTGCGACAGAGAAGACTCCGGGACTGAGATATTCGGCTGCTCCCAACGCTTCGAAATGTCGCCTGACCGGAAAAACTCCCGAAATGTCGGCTCCGCCGTGACTCTGCCAGGTTTCGTTCCATCCGTACATTCCCATAACTGAGACGCTGCTTTTCTCCTGCGCCGTCAGCGACAGGACGGACATCAGTAAAATGGAGATTGCCGCTGATAGTCTTTGTACCATAATGCAAAGGTAGCGATTTTATTGCAGAACCACCCACCTTGTCGGCACGAAATCTTTCTTGAAAATTTGTCTTGCATATCAGACGCAGATTACATAATTTTGTGAAACATTTGCCGCGGGCGGATGGAGATTTGAGGGGCTTGGACAAGGCAAATATCTCAATCCCTGTTGCTTCGGGCGGCTTTGCAGAGCTGGTTATAAACTTAAGCAACAGTCATATGTCACAAGCAAAACATTATTATCATTGCGCTTCCAAGATCCCCGCAAAACGAGGGGTATCGTGTCGAAAAAGGGGGTGTTTTCTACATTTCCCCGGGTTGGCTACTCTTGTGAATTATTCTCAAATACGAGGTTGGCGACTGATTTGGAATAGACAGGGACTTTGCCCTTGAGGTCGAAATAGTTGTCGGTTATGCGGATTGTGCCGTGTACCGGAGAAGAGTCCACGGTATTTGTCGGTTCGATGGATATCACTGCACCGCCCGGGCTTCCGTTGTATGCACAATCTATGAAACGGTTGTTTTCGATGAGGACATCCTTGACAGCTCCGCTCTCGTACCAGTCGTTGGCATCTCCGCTTATGAAGATTGCGCTCATACCCGTTTTCAGATAAGTGTTTCCGGAAATCACAACTTTGCGCGGAGTGGTGACAAGGGTGCCGCGGGTGCTGGTACGGGTAAAGAAATTGTCGGTGATTTCCACTTCGGGTGTGCGTGACAGATTCTCCACAACGTATTTTTCTTCGGACGCATCGCCCGGGACATCGCCGCTGATGCGCAATCTGACTTCGCGGTCGGACAATCTTTCAACAGATTCCACAGTCGCAACGGACTTTGTCTGAAGGGAATTGGCGTTCACGAAAGAGACAGTGTCGCCCGGCCAGAAGGCCTGCATCCCATAGGTCTGATGGTGCATAAAGCGAAGCACGGCTTCTTGTGGAGAGATTTTCTCCCGAAGAGCCAGATATGTGCCGTGTACATTGATGGGGTCGTCTTGTGCTCCGCTGAATCTGCATCCCGAGACAGTCACCTTTCCCGAGCATCCGCTGAAGTGCAGGAAATCGGCAGACGAGGCAAGAATTCTGTCGCCCGACGGCTCGAAAGCGCTGTTTTCCACAGTCACATTATGACAGAACTGGCTGATCACTCCGATTGCGTGCAGATAATGTACTCCAAGACCGCTCAGAGTTATGTTTTCGCTCTCGAGATTCAATATTCCGACTTCGTCTCGGATGTGATCTCTTACCGTCAATGTGTTACCTACCTTAAAAGATTGAGTATCAGAGATTTCAAATCTGACCAGACCGGGTTTGATTTCGACGGAGCAGGCCTGCATAAGCTTCGACCAGTTGTCGCTGTAGCACATATGGCCGCTCTCCGGGTCGAACTCTATGCAATGGGGATGTTCTGTCTTCCATCCTTCACCGACAAGTTCGATTTTCTTTTCAGGAGATATTTTGTACCACGAATCCTTCTTGAATCTGAGAGTTACGCTTTGTGACTCGACGACTTCGACGACCATCTCGGAGCCTCCCGGACGCTTACAGTCAATCTCCAGATTTTTTATGCAGATGTTTTTTGAGTGAATGACAGCCATCATTGTCTGTTTTCCGTGGAAGATCAGTTGTGCTCCGTCGCCTTCTATAGTCAGCCCGTCTATGTCTTCTATCAGAAGACCTATGTTCTTGAACTTGGAGGGGCACTCCGACTCGCTGCTTGTGTTCGAAACAAAAATCTCTCTGGAAGTGGCGGACTCAGGATATATATCGTAGCGGCCCTTTCCGAGTCTCAAGATATGTATCCCCTTGTTGCGGCAAGCCTCAAAGGCTTCCTTGAATGCAGGGCCTGCGTCCTTCCCGGAATCCGGCACTGCTCCGAAATCGCGGATACACAGCTCTGCAGAAACGCCCGTAGCGCTATGATTGGGGTACACCTGCGCGAAAGATACAAAACCTGATGCCAACAGCGCGGCGACAAGAAGAGTTTTGATTTTCATATTCCTTGGTTTTGTTTGTACTGTCGGATGCGAAGTTAGCCAAAATTTCAGTAAGTTTAGAAATCCTGCCAGAGAGCTTCGGCCTTTTCGGGGTTGATGGCTCCGTCGTACGTCAGGACACGGTATTTGAGCTGATATGACTTGCCCGGCTCGAGTATCCAGTCTTTGGTTTTTGCGGGGCAGAAGTTCATATAGACATCTCCTGTCGTCCAGATTCGCATAGGTTCGGGAGTGTTGTAATTGCCGGGATGAGAGAGAAACAATATGCCAGAAGCGCCGGCGGGGCCGTTCCCGTTGGTGTAGAGCCAGCGGCCCGTGCTGGCATCTATCTGCGCGCGGTCGAGGCCTTCGGAACTCATCATTTCGGTGTCTTCGTATTTCCAGTCGGGAGTAGCCCTGATGCTGAAGCCTTGATAGCGGTAAGCCTTGATGGTCACGGCTTTGTCGGTAGCGGGAGTGAGAGTCGAAGTGAAGTCCCACAGGTATCCGTCGGCGGTTTCCACGGCTCTGACCTCCCAGAGTTCGTTCATAATGACTGTTTCCGAGCCGGGGGTGAAGGCAATATGTTCGAGAGTTGCATCGAAGCCTGCCTCATCACGGCTCTGATACGTCTTGACAACTTCCTTGGCGCGCACTGTGCCGAGACTGTCGCCCAGATTCCACAAATCATAGGTCCGGCCGTCGTATTCCACGCGGGTCCAGGGGTTCCAGATGCCGTAGTGGTGGCGATGGTCTTCGGGCTGGATGTTGGTGATGACTTTTCCAGAAGGAGTGTAGGCCGGATGGATATATCCGCTGCGGTCGTAAAGATGGCTTACGCCTTCGGGCGCAGGTGTCACGGCATAATTGTATGTGAGTATGGGCTTGCCGGAGGAAGTCCTGATCGTAATGGCGCCGCCGTCGTCCTGCACGGTCATACCCGCAGGCGTGCAGGCGATGGAAGACATCGCAACTGCGACAAATGCAATACCGATAGCGGCCTTGAGTCCGGCCTTCAGAAATGATTTTTTGTTCATTCTGCAAATATAGTTAGAATTGTGTAGTTGTGGAATGATATGTTATTTACGAATTTCGTATCTTTGAAGATGCTTGATAAAATTCATATCGTCATATTTGCAGCACTCTCGCTGCTGCATCTTGTCTGGGGACTGAATGCTCCCGACGCTGTAAGTGCAATCACAAAGGGTCTGCCTATAGCTTTTTTGCTTGTGATGGCAATTCTGCGTGTCCGCGGCAGTCATAAACTCGTAATCGGAGCGCTGTTTTTCTCCCTTTGCGGAGACATCGTTTCGGAGCTCCATCTGGGGCATCATCTGCCGCTGCTGCTTCAGATTGTGTTTTTTGCCGTCGCGCAAATATGCTATATTTTCGAGTTTCGAAAATACCGGCCTGTCAGCAATCGCCGTAAATCTCTTACCAACAACACATTAAGCAGCGTTGTACCATTCTTCTGCTGCGGCTATGCACTTCTGGTTGTCGGAAACATTGTCTGCGCGTCGCTTCAGAAACGGCCTCACAAGGCGTGGTTCGTCTCCGGCGCAGTAATCTTCGCGATTTCGGACTCCACAATTCTTGTGAGAATGATTGTCCACGGCTTTCCCTGCTCCGGCATCATAATAATGTCAACATACTATCTTGCACAATTCCTTCTCAACCGGCATTGTGCCGAATAACCGCTATGAAAAATCACATCATTATTTCAGCATTGATGCTGTCTTTGATTTCGTGCCGTAACGAGACGGCATATGTCTTTTCTTACTTCGACACAGTACACGAAGAAGCCGGACTGTGTCTTGCTTACAGCTATGATGGCTACAGCTGGACAGCCCTGAACGGCAATCTGCCGGTTCTTGCCCCGACAGTAGGAGCCGACAAACTTCTGCGCGATCCAAGCATCTGCCAGGCACCCGACGGCACTTTCCATATGGTTTGGACCACCGGTTGGCACGACAATATTATCGGATATGCCTCAAGCCCCGACCTTATACACTGGAGTGCGCAGAAAGCCATTCCCGTAATGAAGGACTATCCCGATGTCCGGAACTGTTGGGCCCCCGAACTGTTTTACTGCAATCAAGAGAAATGCTATTACATAATCTGGGCGAGCACTGTCCCCGGCTCAAATGAAATCGACCGTTCCGGAAGCGCGGAAGAACCGGGAGGCGGACACAAAATCTATTGCACCACGACCACTGATTTCGAATCGTTCACGCCGACCCGTCTCTATTTCAACTCTCCTTACACGAGCATTGATGCGGCCGTTGTCCGGGACCCCCTCACGGACGAGTATATAATGGTGATAAAAGACGATCCGCAGTATCTTGATATGCACGTCACCCGCACGCGGAATATGGCTGAAGGATTCCCCATCACAATGGTGAGCGTCATCCACGATGAAGACAACAAGGAGGGCCCTTCCCCTTTGTTTCTAAACGACACAGACCTTATTGTCTTTTTTGACAGGTATATGAAACACGAGTACGGAGCCGTCCTGAGCCGTGACCACGGAGACTCCTGGACAGATGTCAGCGACAAAATCAGTATGCCCGAAGGTATGAGTCACGGCACGGCCATCAAGGTCAACCGCAAAGTAATCGAAAATCTCATCTCAACCTGGGGCCCTGTAGGCAACCTGTAGAAAACACCCCCTTTTTCGACAAGATACCCCTCGTTTTGCCGGGATTTTGTTGAAAAAGCCCCTCAAATCAGCACTTGGTAGCCCTTAGCAGCCCACCAAGTGTCGAAAAGAGGCCTTAAATCTGCAAGATCCCCCCAAAGGGCCACCCATCTTGTCGAAAAAGGCAGCCAAAACGACACTTTCAAACATAATTCCTAACTTTACAGGAAATTAACTGAAAACAGCACCTTATGAAGCGTGGTATATTAACTCTCGCAGCGCTGGTTTGCTGCACGGCTCTGGCAGCTTCGCCCGCGGGCGACAAACAACTTCTCAACAACGGCTGGCGCTTTGCCCTCGGAAACGCTTCCGATATGATGGCGGACTTCACCCACGGCACGGAATACTTCACATACTACTGCAAGGTCAAGACCACCAACCAGGGCACGGCTCCGATAATGCCCGAGTTCGACGATTCCGCCTGGCAGAGCGTCAATCTCCCACACGACTGGGTGGTGGACCTTCCCTTCAGCGGCGAAGCAAGCCACAGCCACGGCTACAAATGCATAGGCTGGAAGTACCCCGAAAATTCGGTGGGATGGTACCGCAAGACCATTTTCGTGCCGGAGGAGTGGCGCGGCGAGCAGGTTTCTGTGGAGTTCGAGGGCATCTTCCGCAACAGCCAGGTCTTCTGCAACGGCTGCTATCTAGGCACTGAGCTCAGCGGCTACAGCTCAGCCACTTATGACCTCACCAACTATCTTGAATACGGCAAGGACAACATCGTCTGCGTAAGGGCCGACGCCTCCACCGAGGAAGGCTGGTTCTACGAAGGCGCGGGCATCTACCGCAATGTGTGGCTCCACCGCTCGGGCCCGGCCGCAATCGAGCCCTACTCACTTTCCATTGCAGACGGAGGCCAAGCATCCTACAAGCTGAAGATGGCATACGGTGCAGACCCCGCCAAAGTCTCTGAGCATCAGACTATTCTGGATGCAGAGGGTAGGGAAGTGGCTTCTCCCGACCACCTCTGGAGCCTCGACGACCCCTATCTCTACACCCTCAAGCTCGAGCTTTTCTACGACGGGCAGCCCAGCGCCACCTACCTCGAGCGCTTCGGCGTCCGCAAGGTGGAGTTCAGCCCCGCCCAAGGCTTTCTGCTCAACGGCGAAAGAGTTCAGCTCAAGGGCTGCGACCTGCATCTCGACGCCGCCGGAGTCGGAGTCGGAGTGCCCGACGAACTTTGGCGCTACAAACTCGAGCAGCTGCGCAAATACGGCTTCAACGCCGTCCGCTGTTCCCACAACCCCGCGAGCCCTGCGATGCTCGACCTCTGCGACGAGCTCGGATTTGTGGTCATAGACGAGCAGCGTCAGTTCGCGACCGGCACCGAGCAGAAAGCCCAGCTGCGCAATATGATAGAGCGCGACCGCAACCACCCTTGCGTGATCCTCTGGAGTATGGGCAACGAAGAATGGGCAGTGGAGTACAACGAGCACGGAACCCTCATCGCGCGCGAACTCAGCGCCTTCGCCCGCCAAATAGACCCCACGCGTCAGACCACCTACGGTTCCTGCAGCGGACAGTTCCCCAACAAAGGAGTGGATGTGTTTGGATATAACTATGTGATTCAGAACGATATAAGCGGTATGCAGAAGGAGTTCCCATCTCGCACCGGAGTAGGCACGGAAGAAACCACCGGCTGCGGAACCCGCGGCAAATATGCGACCGATTCTCTCGAAGGATGGATGCTCTCGCACAACCGCTTCGGAGTTGACAACCGGCCGATGGCCGGCATCGGCAGCTATGTCTGCTCGGCAGACGGCGCAGAAGGCACTATGAAGATGCCGATGACCTCCGACGGCAAGGTTCTCAATGTCATAGAGCGCGGATGGAAATACTATCACGCTCATCCGGAACTCGGTGGTCTTTTCTACTGGACCGGCTTTGACTATCGCGGCGAATCGAACCCTATGGTATGGCCCGCAACCGGCTCCGAATTCGGAATCCTCGACTATTGCGGTTTTCCCAAGGACGAAGCCTGGTATCTCAAATCGGTGTGGTGCGACGAGCCCTTGCTCAAACTATCTCCGCACTGGAACTCCCCCGTTCCCGAAGGCGAGCCGATAGAAGTCTGGGCCTACACCAATTGCGAGAAAGTCACCCTCTACCTCAACGGCCGCAGTCTCGGTACAGTCAAAGTCGAGCCCGACGGCATAGCCCGTTGGAAGACTGTCTATAAACCCGGCAAACTCGAGGCTGTGGGCAAATCCGCCGGCGGCCGCACTCTCCGCGCCATTGTGGAGACGACAGGAGAGGCGACAGGCGTGGAACTCAAACCCTGGAAGACTTTCCTGAAGGCTGACGGTCAGGATATTACAGTCATAGATATCTACGCTCGCGACTCAAAGGGACGTTTTGTCCCCGACGCTGCAAGGCCTCTCGAAGTTAACGTCGAAGGTGCCGAATTCCTCGGCTGGGGCAACGGCAACCCCGGATTCAAGTCAGTCGAAAGACCTTTAACTGGCGGGAGCCTCGAGATAGAAACCTTCAGCGGCTGCGCGCAAATCATTGTTCGCTCCATCGAGGGCAACCGCTCGGGCGCGACCGTCTCCGTCGGCTCTCAGACCGTCGAACTCAGCATTGGAGATTAGTTCCGCAAATGGGACACGGCCGCTAGCGTCCGCCTTTGAACGACATTGCTCTGGCGGAGTTGGTGAAGATGCTGGGGTTGGCAGTCATAGTCTCCAGAAGCGTGCCCCAACCGGTAGCGGCGTCAAAATCTGTGGAATGAACGTAGTTTGTAAATATTTCACGATATTGGTCAAGCTCCTCCTGGGTGGGCTTTTGTGAAATCTCGGACGCTGCCGTCCACAGCCCAGGGAATGAATCCTTCTGCATTGAGGGAGTAGAGATTGGTACCTATCGAAGTGTACTCGTAGGGGTCGTTGTACTCCGTATCTGTAGTAGTGCAGTTGATGTATGCCATCTCCTTGGTGAAATTGCTTTTCATTTGCCTGTTTTTATTTCAGAGGGCAAAGGTAATATAAATTCCGCAAGAAAATCGCTACCTTTGCAATATGATAAAGCACATTCAAATCGAACACAAACCGACCGACGCCAAAAGCGACACAAGCAATTTCTCGATGGAGAAGGCTCGCAAGGTCAATGAATTTCACCGCAGTTTCGAAGAGTACAGCGTCACTCCTCTGGCAGACCTTAAGAATCTCGCTGGAGAACTGGGCGTTGGAAGCATAATGGTCAAGGACGAGAGTCCGCGCTTCGGCCTCAACGCATTCAAGGTCCTGGGAGGAAGTTATGCCATAGGGCAGTATATTGCTTCAAAGTACGGCGATGACTCCGCCGCTCCGGCTCCCGGCGCCATCACTTTCGTGACCGCCACAGACGGCAATCACGGCCGCGGAGTGGCCTGGACAGCAAACCGGCTCGGTCAGAAATGCGTGGTATATATGCCTCAGGGCACTGCAGAAGAAAGGCTTCTCAACATCAGAAAGCTGGGAGCAGACGCCTCCATCCTCGATATGAACTACGACGACTGCGTCCGCAAGGCCTACGAGCACGTCGAAAAGGACGGCTGGGTGCTGATTCAGGACACCGCCTGGCCCGGATACGAAGAAGTTCCTCTTCACATTATGCAGGGCTACACCACTATGGCATATGAAGTTGTGTCCCAAATGGGTGGCGTCAAGCCGACTCACATCTTCCTCCAGGCCGGAGTCGGCGCTATGGCAGGCGCAATGACAGCATTCTATGCCGACCTCTACAAAGGAGCCGACAAACCGGTAATAACGATAGTCGAGCCCTCCAAGGCAGACTGCATATTCAGAACCGCCGAGGCCGACGACGGCAAGCTGCATTACGTGACAGGCATAATGGACTCCATAATGGCCGGCCTGTGCTGCGGCGAGCCCTGCTCGATAGGATGGGATATAATACGAAGCCACGCCGACCACTTCATCTCGATGGACGATGTCTATGCGGCTCAGGGAATGAGAGTTCTGGGCAATCCCCTCCCCGGCGACCCCCGCGTCATATCGGGCGAAAGCGGCGCAAGCACAATGGGCTTTGTCTCCGAACTCCTCAGAAGGCCGGAGCTGGCAAGTCTCAAGGAAAAGATTGGCTTGAACAAGGATTCCGTAATCCTCTGCATTTCCACAGAAGGCGCCACCGACAGGGAAATGTATCGCAAGATAGTCTGGGACGGAGCCTATCATCTTTAAATAAAAACAACCTATGTGGGACTCCCTTTGCAATATTACCGAATTCCTATGGGGAACTCCGCTGATAATACTTATGATCGGCGTAGGTCTCTATCTATCAATAGGTTCCAGTTTTTTTCAGATAAGCGGCATACGCACTTGGTGGCGTAGTACCGTAGGGGAAATATCACATAAGAAGAAAAGCGGAGGGTCGGGCGAGCTCACTCCTTTCCAGACCCTTTCCACCGTGCTTGCCGGCACCGTGGGCTCGGGCAACATTGCCGGAGTGGCCGCTGCCATAGCTATCGGCGGCCCCGGAGCGGTGTTCTGGATGTGGATCATAGCCATAGTGGGAATGATGACCAAAATGGCGGAGGTCACTCTGGCGGTGGCGTTCCGCAAACAGAACAGCTCCGGAGAGTATTTTGGCGGCCCGATGCACTATATGAAGGCGGGTCTCGGCCGCGTGGGCGCCGTGCTGGCCGCAATCTACGCAGTCGCTCTTCTGGTGATGGTATGCACTGACGCCTGTTTCGTGCAGGTCAACACCCTCGCTTCGTGTGTAAACGATGTTTTCGGCGTGCCTATGCTCGCTTCCGGCATTGTCGTGGTCGTGTCGAGCTTCATTCTGGTGCAGACCGGCGGAGTGCGCACAATCGGCAAGTTCTGCGAAAAGATGGTGCCCGCAATGATAATGGTCTATATTCTGGCCTGCATCGGGGTGGTGGTCTGCAATGCCGCGCGCATTCCCGAAGCCTTCGGGCTCATCTTCAAATATGCATTCGCGCCCGCACCTGCAATCGGAGGTTTCGCGGGCTCCACGCTCTCTCTGGCAATGGCCCGCGGCGCTTCGAGGGGCATTTTCTCGAACGAGGCCGGAATGGGCACCGCCGCCACAGTCCACGCCACCGCCCGGACCGACCACCCCGCCCATCAGGGAATGTACGGAGTGCTGGAGGTCTTTGTCACAATCATAATCTGCACGCTCACAGCCCTTACGGTGCTCTGCTCCGGGGTCTGGTGCAACGGCCACACAGGCGTGGAACTCACCTTCGACGGCTTCAGAAGCGTCTGGGGCGGTGCCGGAGCGGCGATTCTGGCCATCGCAGTGCTGCTGTTCACCTATTCGAGCTACATCGGCTTTTTCGTGGAGTTCCGCACCTGCGTGGAGTACATCTTCGGCCGCCGGGCGCTCAAATGGCTGAAATACATCTTCTTCCTTCTGCCTGTGCTCGCCGTGACACTCGAAGTTGAGCAGGTCTGGGACCTTGCCGATATGGCGGTGGGCTTCATCGTCATCCCCAATATGATAGCCCTTGCCGCCCTGAGCCCAAGATTCTTTGAAATCTTCCGGTCGTGGAAGAAGTTTTGAAATATAATTTTTATTGACTATGGACAGAAGAAAATTCATTAAAGATTCCGCTATGGCGGTTGCCGCAGGCTCGGCAATGACGATTCCGGCTATGAATGCCCTTGCAGAACCCCGTAAGGGGCTCTCAGTTGCAAAAGACTTCAAATATAACGGCGACGGCTCGTTCAAGGTGCTCCAAATCACCGACACTCATATTGTTTTCGGCGATCCGAGAAGCGAACGTGCATACGAGAATGTGGCAAAAATGTTGGAACTTGAGAAGCCCGACCTGGTGATTCATACCGGTGATGTGATTTTCGGCGCTCCGGCCGAGGAAGGCTTGCGCAAGGTTCTGGGCATCATTGCCGAGCACAAGATTCCCTTTGCCGTGGCTCTGGGCAACCACGACAGCGAGTTCGGCCTGTCACGCACGGAGGTTCTGGACGTGATACGCACCATTCCCTACAATATCAACACTCCGGCCGACAAAGGCATCTCGAAGGCCACCAACGACGTGATTACACTTTCCGGCCCGGATGGTGTTGACAGGGTGCTGTATATATTTGACTCCGGCCGTTTTATGGGCATCGACGGATGCGGCTACGACAACGTCCGTATGGACCAGATTCAATGGTACGATTCCATCAGCCGGGAGTTCACCGCACGCAACGGAGGGAAGCCGGTCAATTCTCTTGCGTTTTTCCATATTCCCCCGGCAGAGTTCGACTATTGCCTGAGGATGGCCGGCGATGACGGCTGGAACTTCATAGGACATATGGGAGAACACATCGGCTGTTCCAAACTCAATTCGGGCCTCTTTCAGGCGATGAAAATCAACGGTGACATCCAGGCCATCGTGTGCGGTCACGAGCACAACAACGATTTTGTGATGCAGTATATGGGAGTGATGCTCATCTACGGCCGTTTCAGCGGCTGCGACATCGTATATAACGATCTCAAGCCCAATGGGGCCAGAGTGTTCGAGTTTGTCCGCGGCCGGCGCGGCTTCTCAACCTGGGTAAGGCTTTGCTCCGGTGAGATCGAAAACAAGGTATTTCTGGATCCGCCTATGGCCGCAAACTTCCGGGAGCATCTCGAGCCGGAAGAAGATTGATCTGTTATGTTATGTAGAAAAGAATAATTATGAAGAAATCAATGTTTGCGGCCGTTCTTATGGCCATCGTTTCAATCGGCTGCACCTCGCAGCAGGAAAAAGCCTATCTGTTTTCGTATTTTGCCGATGAGGGGGCGGGGCTCCTGATGGCCTACAGCTACGACGGACTCTCGTGGACCGACCTTTCGGGCGGCAAGCCTATGATGAAGCCCGTCCTCGGGCCCGACCAGCTTCTGAGAGACCCCAGCATATGCAAAGGTCCCGACGGACTCTTCCATATGGTCTGGACCACCGGCTGGCACGACCGCATCATCGGCCACGCAACTTCCAAGGACCTCATCTCCTGGAGTTCCCAGCAGGAAATTCCCGTGATGCAGCACGAGCCTGATGCTCGCAACTGCTGGGCTCCCGAAATCACTTACGACGCTTCCACAGGCAAATACTTCATCTACTGGGCCACAACAATTCCCGGCCGTCACAGCGCCGTGGCTGAAAGCGAGAACGAGAAGGGCCTCAACCACCGCATCTACTGCATCACCACAAGCGATTTCAAAGAAATCTCCGAGACGAAGATGTACTTCAATCCCGACTTTTCGGTGATCGATGCCGCCATAGTCAAGAGCCCCCTTTCGGGAGATTTCATAATGACCCTCAAGAACGAGAATCCCAATCCTCCCGAGAAAAACATCCGCACCACAAGGTCGCGCAGTCTTGAAGAAGGCTTCCCCACAGAGGTTTCCGCCCCGATTACGGGCGACTACTGGGCAGAAGGCCCGTCGCCCATTTTCATTGGTGGAGCTCTCTATGTCTATTTCGACAAATATATGGAAGGAAAATACGGCGCAGTGCGCAGCTTCGACGACGGCCGGACCTGGGAAGACATCTCCGACCTCGTGCATTTCCCAGAAGGCACCCGCCACGGCACCGTCTTCGAGGTCGAACGCAGCGTGCTCGACAATCTTCTCAAGACATTCTGACGCATCGCGCTGTCGAATTTGCAACCCGGAAGGCTAGCATTCGGGGCGGACTTCGAAGCCAATCTTTTGGGCAAACGCTGCGGCTTCCTTCGCGAAGTCGCCGTAGAAGGTGACTCTGTGCCAGATGTAGTGGTCCCACTGGCGATAGATCTTCTCGTAGTCGCCATCGACCTCGACTATTATTTTAGTGCGGCAGGCGCGGTCGTCCTTGGAGTTGCCCGTGACGGTGCCTGTGTGGACAGCCATAGTGCCCTCTCCGAAATTGAATTTCAAAGTCGTTACAGGATATCCTATCGGGGCGATGACTCGCACCGACGCGCCGTCGCGGTCTTCGGAATGGGTGAGAATCTCGTAGGGAGACTCGGGACCGTCCTCTCCGAAATACTTGCGTGTGGAAACGCAGTGTGAATATATTATCGAACGCGAAGAAGAGTCAAGAACAGGGTCGGAAATATAACCCATACGGCCTGTCATCGCGCCGAAGACCATCATCGTGAGAGTTGAATCGATATCGTTTTCGCATATTCCGAGCAAACCTTCGTCCTGGAGCTGCATAAATCCAAGGCAAGGGTATGCGCAAAGTTTCTTGGAATAGACTCCGGTGAGGCAGTCGATGGTTATGGAGTCTGCATTATGCTTCTTGAGTATGCCTTTCATTGCATAGTACAGTCTTGCTGCGTCGAAAATGGTCTCGTCGGGCACGTCCTTGATGCTGTCGGCCTTGGATTTCCATTCGTTGCAAAGTGCTCTCGCGGCGGCTTTGTCCACCCGGGCAGTCTCCTCGTTGACTTCGTCGAGCGTAACTCTCTCTATTTCAACCCCGAGGAGTTCTTTCACCTTCCTGACATAGTCTTCGTCAATCTCCCTTTCGACGGAAAGAATCTTTCTGCCTTTGAGTTTCTTGAGAGTTTCTTCGGGAGAGAGGACTTTAAGGTTGTCGGCTTTCTTCTTCGCAACCGGAGTCTTGGGAGTCACCTCAAGTCTGATGGCATTTGCCGCCTTGACTACATCGCTGCAGCTGCCGCCGTTAAGGCGGGAGAATGCGGTCGCGACTTTGGCCACATCCTCGAAATTTACAGCCGAGATGAAAGCAAAGTTTGCCGCACCTTCTCTAAGATATTTGGCGAGACGCTGCACATAGACTCCGTCGCCGCCGTAAGGCATCTGCGCATAGAGAACAGGTTTGTCGGTGTTATCTAGTATTCCGCCCAGAGCATCCACGCCTGTATTGAGCTGTATGACAATGTAGCCGTCGATGCCGCCTTTGGCATTGTCCTTTTCAAGGATGGCGGCGGACTGCTCCTCTCCAGACGATTTGGCGGGAACGAATTCGACGTCGGGTACGGTGGCGTTCAGACAGTCTGTCATCGCCTTCATCTCGGCCCTCATATCGTATCCGATATTGGGCCAGTCTGGGGTGACCTGGACGTCCTGCTGCAGTCCGAAGACTACTTTTACTTTGGGACAATTCTTCTTGTTCTGGGTGCCTGCACCGCTGCACGACACCATATAAGGTGCGAGGGCGGCAGCTCCGGCCATAGTGCAGCAACTGCACAGGAATCTTCTGCGGGTGTAGCAGCTTTTCTTCGTTTTTTCCATAATTGTTTCTATAAATTTGTTGTTATTTCGAGTGATTTCAGATAGTCGGGTTTGTTCGTGCAGATGAATTCCAAAGTGTAGTCCCCGCCGGCGGAACTGCCTATTTCGAGGGCATTCCATCCTTGGCTGAATGGCAAGTCGTGGAAAAGTCCGTCGTCCGTGGCGGCGACTGCCACGCCATTCACTTTTATTTCTGATGCCGCGGGCGATATCTTGAGCGCGAGCCTCGGGATGTCGGGTTCTATCAGAAGGTCTCTCAAATCTCTGCGGCTGAATATTTTGGCAGAGTTGCGACCGGAAATCACGACAGACAGCGACGAGCCATCGAGTTTGACTGCCACCCCGCCGGAGACCTCTCTGTCCGAAAAAGGTATACCGGCACTGCTCAACAGTTTGCACAGCGTCTGCATCCCACGCTTGGTGCCTGCGAAATTGTCCAAAGTGCTCAGGAAAAGGTTTCCGCACTTCACGAACGCAGGGAGCGCTGCATTGCACTCCAGTTCGCTGCGAAGCACAGAGACGGTCTTGGAGGTCTCCGACTGCCCGTTCCACAGGCGCCAGTCGGTGCGGCAGACGCTAAGAAGAACTGTTCCTTCATCGACAAGTGCACCTTTCATAGTATAAGAACACGCATCCTCCTTCTGGCTTTCGCAGAAATAGAAATCCGAACTGCCAAGTCCCTTCGTCCACGAGACCTGGTTGGGGATGAACGACGAACGTTTCAGACTGTCGAACTCGAGATTCCCAGGAATCAGGCCTGCGAACGAATGGATAGAAGAAGGATTGATGCCCCACAACCATATGGTCGAGCCGCTGTCGGAGGCGCCTCGAAGCACATCGCGAAATTCTTCGGGCAGTTCGCACGACGCATCGACAATATAAATGACAGTTTCGCCCGGATGGATTTCGCCTACGGTCGAAACAGGCACGCCAGCCCCACGAAGCAGCGACTCAAGGGCGCTTCCCGACGAACCGACATAAATTACTCTGTCATAATGTATTACGTCGTCAGAAGGTTCCAGGATCACAATTTCAGGCTCAGCCCAAACGGAAGGCTCCGGACCGGAAGGATTGTTGGCCGAGCGGACAGCATCGAACATAGGCCAGGGTTTGTAGAGCGGCAGAGACGGGTCGTACCCGGGATTGAGAGTGGTGCACCACGGGCCGAGCCTTTCGGGCTGCACGCCGGGGCGCCCCTCCTGGAAGCCGCCGAAAACAATGCCGCTGCCGCCGCCCAGAGGCAGGGGCTGCAGCGCGTACCAGACAATATTGAAGACGCTCGAATAGGACGCTCCCATCTTGCGTTGCAGGGTCAGAAGTTCATAGGACTGAGCCGCAAGGGCCTCCATACGCCCCAGAACCGATTCGAACGCACGGTCGCCGTTGTAGCGCGAGGCCTCGGCGGGAGAACCGTAGTATGCCATCGACTGCTCGCCTATGCCCCAGGGCTTGCCTGTTCCCGCCCATTTGCGCATCTGCGCCGCGTCGCCGTAGTGACCCACGACAACCGGCAGGGGGCCGGTCTCCACATACTCCTTTTCGCATGAGTAGGAGCGCAGCTTACCTGTCTCATCTTCAGCTATATAGAACCGGGCGCTGCCGTCATCCTCGCCGTCGGCCGAGATCCACGCGCGGGTGCCGTCGAGGTCAAGAACTATGTCGCGCCACTCTTTCCAGGCCTTCTCCTGATAGGGAAGCACGTCCCAGCAATTTGAGGCATCGATGATGTTTATGTTTTCGTTGCAGATGCTCCAGCCGAAAACCGAGGCGTGGTTGCGGTCGCGCAGCACGAAGCGGCGCAGCTGGTCTTCGGAGTTCACCCAGAACTCCGAAGAATTGTAGGCATAGCCGCCCCCGCTGCCCCAGTTGCCGGTCTCGTCGAGGACGCAGATGCCCATTTCGTCGGCCATATCCATATAGAAGCGCGGATAGATTATGGCGTGCGGGCGCACGGCGTTGCAATTCGCATCCTTCAGCATACGGTACCACGCCCAAGCATATCTGCGCGTCATCTGGGGTATGCCCTGGAAATGCCAGGCGTCGCCGCGCAGTTCGTAGGGTTCGCCGTTGAGGCAGTGCCTGCCGCCTTTGATTGTCCACTGCCTCCAGCCGAAACGTTCGTATTTGAGGTCTGTGTTCTGCAAGCCGGATTCAAGGGTCAGGAGCACTGCATACAGATTGGGATCTTCGGGGGTCCAATAGCGGAGCGTACCCTCGGGGACGGGGATTGTCAAGCTCATCTCGACTGTCTCTCCCGGCTTGATGCGATTATTGTGGAGCGGAACCGACAGGGCCTCGTCGCCCAGTTTCCAGAGCGGCTCCGGGGCGTGCACAGGCGTCGAATCCGCCAGGTTCACCCATTCACGTACGGAACCTTTGACAGAGAAAGGCCGGGCCCGGAGGCTGTTGTTTCTGACTTTGACATCCATCTGGAGCAGGCCGCGGCCCACAAGCGGCTTGACAAACACGTCTTCAATGCAAACTTCGGGCGCGGCTTCGAGATAGACATCCTGCCATATTCCGCAGATGGCGTAGCCCCAGGTGGAGCCGGTGGGCACTTTTCTGCTGCCCGGCCTGCCTGTGCTGTCTTCGAACAGGGACTCCGACCTTACTCCCACAAGGATTTCGATGTCTTCCCCGGCCGATGCAGTGCTGTCGAGGCAGACTTCGAAGGGCAGGAACGGGTCAAGGTTTTCGCCGAGCCGCTTTCCATTGACCAGGACCACGCAGCGGCCGGCCACGGCCTCGAAATGAAGTCTTATGGACTTGCCTTTCCAACTTTCCGGAATATGCGCCGTCCTGCGCATCCACGCCATACGGACAGTGTTCCACTTTTCGGGATATGAGGGGAAACTCACGTGGTCGGGGCCGAGAGTGGCTTCCGAGCAATATGCATTGGCGTTCCAGGGTGAAGGAATCCTTATCTTGGTGCTCTCCCAACCGTTTTTGTCGGGAGATGCTATCTGAGGCGCGATGCCGCTGCCCTGAACGAAGTCGCCCGGCACATCAACTGCCTGGAAATCCCACAGGCCATTGAGGCATATTTCATCACGGTAGGGTTTCTCGACGTCTTTTACAAGACCCTCCTGCGGGGCGAAAATCAAAGAGCTTATGCTCTGCAGGATTATTAGCAGCGTAAATTTCATAACCTATGACTCGGACAGGAATTTTACTGCAAAGCTAAAAAAAAAGCATATATTTGCAATATGAACTTAATATCAAAAAATAATACTATGAAAAAAATCATTGCAACTGCAGCATTCGCTGTTCTACTGTCGCTTACCGCATTCGCTCAGATTCCCATCAAAGGCACCTGGAATATGAGTATGAAAGTTCCCGGAGCCGCTTTGTCCCAGGATTTCATCATTGACGACGACACCCAAGGCGAAGTCACTGTCAAAATGAATATCGAACTGAAACTGAGCATAATGGGATTCAAGGCAAACGGCACCGCCACAATCTCCATAAGCGGCGACTTCACTGCCGAAGGAGACAAGATGCTTGTAAAATGGAAACAGGAAAGCCTCACTTCCAGCAGAACTCCCGTTGAAGTGACCTACAAAGGAGAAATAGAAGAAGACACCAAGGATTTCGAGGATTCTCTGACCGAAATCATAGAGGAAACCGAAAAAGAATTCAAGAGCTGGGACGAAACCGAATTTTACAACATCAAAGTCAAGGGCGATACACTCTATATGACCTCAAAGGACGAGAAGGGCAAGCCCGACACCGACAAACTCAAGAGAGTGAAATAACCGCAGCATTTGCCCGGCGGACCGGAGGTCGCGGGCTCGAGTCTCGTTTTTTTTTATGGCTTAAACCCGCCACGGGTGTGAAAAGCACAAGGAAATATGGCAATAGTGGCAGGAAATCGGTCTTGGAAATGGGTTTGGCTGCCACGAGTGTCAAAAATCAGTCGAATTCAGGCACTCGCGTCCGTGAATAGGAAAACTGGCTGCCACTCCGACGAGATAGGGAGCCGGACTGATGCGTATGTGCGATTCAATCCCTATCTCGAAGAGGAAAACGATATTTTGCGAGATTCGGATGGGAGATAGGGCACGGGGACGCTGCGGGACGAGGATTTTTTCCCTATCTCGCGTAGCCTGTCGCTGCGGAAATCTCGCGTAGCCTGTCGCTGCGGAAATCTCGCGTAGCCTGTCGCTGCGTAAAGCCACTACCGTCCGCAGAGTTTTCCAGACTTTTATTGTATCTTTGCATTTGTCTAAAGATTCAAGGTTATGAAAAACAGAGAAATTTGGGTGGATTGGCTGAGGGTGGTCGCCTGCTTTATGGTTATGGTGGTGCACAGCACTGAGCCGTTCTATCTGGGCGGTGAAGGCACTATAATAAGAAGTGCGGAAGACGCTTTCTGGGCTCCGTTTGTAGATTCGCTTGTGAGGGCCTGCGTGCCGCTTTTCATCATCGCGTCGAGCTATCTGCAGTTTCCGGTGCACTATCCCACCGGAGAATTCCTGAGGCGTCGCGCCGTGAGGGTTCTCGTCCCTCTGTTGCTGTGGTCTGTGGTCTATGCCATCGTCTGGGGCGAGCCCGTGGAGAACTTTACAAATCTGCTTCAGAACTTCAATTATGCCGCCGGACACCTGTGGTTCGTCTATATGATTTTCGGACTCTATCTGGTGATGCCTCTCCTTTCGCCCTGGGCAGAGAAGGTGGGCAGGAAGGAAATTTCCATCTATCTGGCCATCTGGCTCTTCACCACAATCATACCTTATCTGCGAATATGGCTCGGAGGCACTCCGCCCGTGATCTACGGCCCTTCGGGCATACCCAATCCCGCCCGCTATCCCCTTTGGGGCGAGGCCAGCTGGAATGCCAACGGCACATTCTACTATGTCAGCGGCCTGGCCGGCTATCTCCTTCTGGGACTGTATTTCAGGAAGTTCGCGGGTGAATGGTCGCTCAGGAAGACTCTCTCGACAGGTCTGGGCTGCCTCGCGGCGGGCTTCGCCATCTGCTTTGGCGGCTTCCGCTATCTGATGTTCAAGGACATAGACAGTTTCCCCTTCGAGGGTCCGGTGAGCTACGCCGCAATCTGGGAGACTCCCTGGATGTTCGACTCTCTCGGAGTGGTGCTTATGGCCATTGGAACAATAATCCTGATGAGATGCATAAAGGCTGACGGATGGTTCTATCAACGCCTGGTGCTGCCCGTTTCGCAGGCCAGCTACGGGATGTATCTGATGCATATGCTCTATCTGGCGTCCTTCTCGGCGCTCTATATGGGCTGCCTGCACAGCACTCCCCTCATTATTCTCTGCACCGCCCTCAGCAGTTACGCTTCTTCCGCCGTCACCTCAATCATCATAAGAAAGATCCCCAAAATCGGCAGACACATAGTATGATAATCCATATCAATTCTCTTGAAGACCCGGGGGTGGAGACCTTCTCGAGGCTGACTGAGGCACAGCTTTGCGACAAGCGGCTCTTCGGCGAAGGGCTTTTCATAGCCGAAACCGCCAAGGTCATCAATGTGGCCCTGGACGCGGGCTTCAAGCCGGTGTCTATGCTGACCGAGGAAAAGCACCTGGAGGGCATCGCCGCGCAGGTGGTGGAAAGAGTGCTGGCGCATAACCCCGAAATCCCGGTCTATGCCGGCAGCCGCGAGGTCGTGAGCGCTGTGACCGGCTATCCGCTCACCAGAATAGTGCTTTGCGCTATGCAAAGGCCCGCCGCTCCCGCCCTGGCGGAAGTGCTTCGCGACGCGCACCGCATTGTGGTGATAGACAGCGTCACCGACACCACCAACATAGGCGCCATCTTCCGCTCGGCCACAGCTCTGGGGGTGGATGCCGTGCTGCTGACCCCCACAACCTGCGATCCTCTGAACCGCAGGGCGGTGCGCGTGTCGATGGGCACTGTTTTCCAGGTGCCCTGGACCTGGCTGGAGGGCCCCGTCAGCTCCCTGCACGAATACGGCTTCAAGACAGCCGCAATGGCCCTGTCCGACAACAGCATTCCGCTCGACGCCCCCGCTCTGAAGGCGGAGGACCGCCTGGCCATAGTTATGGGCACCGAAGGCGACGGGCTGCCCCTCAAAGTGATTTCGGAGGCCGACTACGTTGTGCGTATCCCGATGTCGCACGGCGTTGATTCACTGAACGTTGCGGCCGCGGCCGCAGTGGCCTTCTGGGAATTGCGCAGATTTTGAAAATTCTTGCAACTATGAAATACAAACCGTTACTCTTCCTGCTCGCAGCGTTTTTCGGCACGCTGGCACTTTCCTGCACCAATTCTTTGGACAATCTCCGCAGCGATTTCCGCTCGCCGGAAGGAAAAGTCCGCACGGCAGTCTATTGGTACTGGCTCAACGACAACGCCACCTCGGAGGGAGTCGCCAAAGACCTTCGGGAGATGAAACGCGTGGGCATAGACCGCGCCTTCATCGGAGTGCACAGCACCGGCGATATGCCCTATGGTGATATAAAAATGTTCAGCGAAGAGTGGTGGGAGGTGCTCCACACAGCGCTCAAGGTGGCCACTGAACTTGATATAGAAATAGGCATATTCAACTGCCCCGGCTGGAGCCAGTCCGGCGGCCCCTGGGTCACTCCCGAGATGAGTATGCGATATGTGGCTATGGAACCGGTGGGCCCCGATGGCTCGCTTCCGGAGATGGGCGAGGACCAGCTCATCAGCATTCTGGCTTATCCTTCTGTCGAGGCTTCAAGTCAGGAATGGATGCTGACGACCAGTCCCGGACGCGAGGTCAGGGCCAAGTTGCACCTTGACAAGAGCTTCGTCGCACGGACCATAACTCTGGAGAGCTTCGACACGATGATGCTTCCTTATGTGCAGCTCTGGAGCGGTGGCGAGAAAATAGCCGACTTCGACTTCGACAGGCACAATACCGCTATGAATGTCGGATTTGTGCCGCTGGTGCCACATTCTATAACCGTTCCCGAGACAGAATCTTCTGAATATGAGATAGTTCTGGGCCCCGACGAGACTGGCGGCGGAAAAGTCAAAGTGACTCTTTCCGAAGCTCCCGCAGTTCAGCAGTACGACGGCAAGAGCCTGGCCAAAGTCTTCCAGGACCCTCTTCCGATGTGGGACTATTATATGTGGGAAACGCCCGCGGAGCCTTCTTCCTCTTTCGGAATCATCGACCCCTCCGAAGTCGTGGACCTGACTCAATATGTAAAGGAAGGCAAACTTGAGTGGAATGCTCCCGATGGCCGCGAATGGAAGGTCTTGTGCGCATATATGAAGAGCACGGGAGTGACCAATGCTCCCGCCACCCGCGAGGGCGAAGGACTTGAAGTGGACAAGATGAGCCGCCGGCACGTCCGCACCCATTTCGACGCCTATATGGGCGAGATTCTAAGGCGCATTCCGGCCGAGGACCGCGCCTGCTGGACCCTAGTGGTCCAGGACAGCTACGAGACCGGCAGCACCAACTGGACAGACGATATGCGGCCCGAGTTCATCAAGGTTTACGGCTACGACCCTCTGCCTTATCTCCCTGCGCTTTACGGCACTGTGGTGGGCAGCGTGGACCGCTCCGACAGGTTCCTCTGGGACCTTCGCCGCCTTGTGGCCGACCGCGTGGCCTGCGACTATGTGGGCGGGCTCGCGGAAGTCTGCCACGAGCACGGCCTCAAGACCTGGCTGGAGTGCTACGGCCACTGGGGTTTCCCGTCGGAGTTCCTCAAATACGGCGGGCAGTCGGATCAGGTTTCGGGCGAATATTGGAGCGAGGGCGACCTTGGCGACATAGAGAACAAAGCCGCGTCTTCCTGCGCCCACATCTACGGCAAGAACGAGGTCTGGGCGGAGTCCTGCACCGCCGGAGGCCCTCAGTACCACCGCTATCCGCGTATGATGAAGCAGAGGGTGGACCACTTCTTCTGCCAGGGCATCAATGCCTCGCTTCTGCACCTTTTCATCCAGCAGAGCGGCGACCGCGTGCCCGGCCTCGATGCGTGGTTCGGCAACGAATTCAACCGCTTCAATTCGTGGTGGGATGCTATGGATCTGTTCACGGCCTACCTCAAACGATGCAATCTTATGCTGCAAGCAGGTGATTATCACGCAGATGTGGCATATTTCACAGGCGAGGACGCCCCGAAGATGACGGGTGTCTGCAATCCTCCTCTTCCCGAGGGATATTCCTTTGACTATATAAATGCGGAGATTCTGTGCGATGCCGCTCGCGTTGTGGACTGTCGTCTTGTGCTGGATAGCGGAATGAGCTACGACGTGCTTGTCCTGCCCGACCAGAAGACTATGCGCCCCGAGGTGCTGGAGGCCATCGCTTCGCTGATTTCCGACGGGCTCACCGTTTTGGGACCCGCTCCCGAGAAGTCTCCGAGTCTTAAGAATTACGGCGCTGCGGATTCCTCGGTCCGCGCTCTTGCCTCTGAGGTCTGGAATCCTTCGGGACGCTACGGCAAAGGCCGGGTTTTCCCCGAAGGGACTTCGCTCGAGACAGTCCTTGCGGCCGCCGGTTGCTCTCCCGATGTCGAGGGGTTGGACGGCGCGGAGTTCATTCACAGGACTTTGGGCCGCGACGGCGATGTCTATTTCGTGGCCAACACTTCTGAACAATCCTTGTCGATCAGTCCTTCGTTCAAAGTCGATGCTTCGCGTTTTGCCCCCGAGCTATGGCATCCCGTCACCGGTGTCTGCGAGGCGGCTTCCTGCAGGGTTGAGGGCGGCAGAGTGGTTGTGGATTTGTCTTTGGCAGAACTTGAGAGCGTGTTTGTGGTGTTCGGACGGGGAAAGGCTTCTGACGCTTCAGCTCCGTCTGCTCCCGCCTCGTTGGACATCGACGGCCCCTGGAAAGTGACTTTTGCGGAATCTGCCGGGAATCCTTCATTCGAAAGAGAATTTGCAGGGCTTGAGGATTGGGCCTTGAGCAGCGACCCTGCCGTGAAGTTCTTCGGCGGCCACGCCACATATTCCTGCTCCTTCGATATGCCCGCTGCCGATCGCGGCAGAGTCGTTCTGGATCTTGGCAAGGTGATGGTTATGGGCAAGGTGTATGTTAATGGCAAGTACGCCGGAGGAGTCTGGACCGAACCCTACTCGGTGGATATCACCGATTTCGTGAAGGATGGCCCTAACTCGCTGGAAGTCACGGCCTATAACAACTGGCGCAACCGTCTTGTGGGAGACGCTTCGCTTCCGGAGTCGGAGCGTGGCACCTGGACCAACATCAATCCCTGGCAGGCCGGCGACGACCTCCAGCCCTCCGGCCTCCTCGGCCCCGTCCGCATAACGTACTGATTCCTCCTCCGCCCCGGCAACTCTTGCTGACGAGATGCCCGAACGTGGTTGGGCATGACGTAGTAGTGAATCGGACGAGCACGGCGATAACACGCGCCGTCGGGCGCTAGCGGAAGCCGGGCAGGGCTGGCTTTGTGTTATAGCAAGGATGGAGCGGCAATCTGCCACGACTGCCAAAAATACGCGGAAATCTGACACTCGTGGCAGAGAATCGGGCTTGGAAGGGTGATTTACAGCCACGAGTGCCAAAAATCGGTCGAAATGTTGCACTCGTGATGTGGAAAGATGCCCGAACGGTGTCGGGCATGACGGACTTATTGGTCGTACAAAATTCCCCGTCACCCCCGACCAACTAACACCCCGTCACCCCCGGCTTGTTCGGGGGTCTATTTTTGTCGCCATCAATCGCTCCAGCTCCAGGGGATATGGCCCCTGGCGACGGCGCTTCGCGCCTCCCT
>R18__coassemble_1262_pt1 | contig 47062 bp, 38 predicted proteins | sample R18__metabat2_high_PE_032 | metagenome-assembled genome bin R18
CAAGCGACATCTTCAGCCGCTACAAACGCCTCAAGGGCTTCAACGTGCTTCACCCTATGGGCTACGATGCATTCGGCCTGCCCGCGGAGCAGTACGCCATCCAGACGGGTCAGCACCCCGCTGTAACCACCGCCAAGAATGTGGCGCGCTACCGCCAGCAGATGGACCGCATAGGCTTTTCGTACGACTGGTCGAGAGAGTTCCGTACTTGCGACCCCGACTATTACAAATGGACGCAGTGGGCGTTCCTCCAGATGTTCGGACATTGGTACAACCCCGAGACTCAGAAGGCAGAGCCGATAGAGGGCCTGGTGGCAAAGTTCGAAAAAGAGGGAGGGGAGGGTTTCACCGCCCAAGAGTGGAAAGCGTTCTCAGAGAAAGAAAAGTCGGAAGTGCTTATGAACTACCGCATTGCGTATCTGGGCGAGACCTCGGTGAACTGGTGCCCCGGCTTGGGCACTGTGCTGGCCAACGACGAGGTCAAGGAGGGCTACTCCGTGCGCGGAGGTTTCCCGGTGGAGCAGAAAAAGATGAAGCAGTGGCAGCTCAGGGTCTCGGCCTATGCCGAGCGCCTGCTTGCAGGCCTTGACACCCTCGACTGGACAGATTCCCTCAAGGAGATGCAGCGCAACTGGATAGGCAAGAGCCAGGGCGCCGAGATGATTTTCCACGTCACCTGCGACGAGCGCGAGTACGATTTGACAATTTTCACCACCCGCGCCGACACAATCCACGGAGTCACCTTTATGGTGTTGGCGCCCGAAAGCGAGTGGGTCCCCAAGCTCACCAGCGCTTCGCAAAAGGCTGCAGTTGAGGAGTATATACAGCAGGCAAAGAAAAAGACCGAGCGTGAGCGCATAGCCGAGACCCGCAAAGTCACGGGCGTGTTCACAGGCTCATACGGAGTGAACCCCGTCACCGGCGAGAAAGTTCCCGTCTGGATTTCAGAATATGTGCTCGCCGGCTACGGCACAGGCGCAATTATGGCGGTTCCCGCCCACGACAGCCGCGACTATGTGTTTGCCAAGACCTTCAATCTGCCCATCATCCCTCTTATCGAGGGCTGCGATGTGTCGGAAGAAAGTTTCGACGCCAAGGACGGCATAATGTGCAACTCCGGTTTTCTCAACGGTCTGACAGTCAAGGAAGCCATCCCCGCTGCAATAGACTATATAGAGGCAAAAGGCATAGGCCGCCGCAAGATAAACTACCGCCTGCGCGATGCCATCTTCTCGCGCCAGCGCTACTGGGGCGAACCTTTTCCCATCTATTACAAAGACGGCATCCCCACTCCCGTCCCCGAGAGCGAACTTCCTTTGCAACTCCCTGATATAGAGTCATATACCCCTACCGAAACAGGCGAACCTCCGTTGGCCCGCGCCAAGGACTGGACATATAATGGCTATCCTCTGGAGAAGAGCACGATGCCGGGTTTTGCAGGCAGCAGCGCCTACTATCTGCGCTATATGGATCCTCACAATTCCTCGGCTCTCGTGGACAAGGCGGCCGATGAATACTGGCGCAACGTCGATCTCTATATCGGAGGTACCGAGCACGCTACAGGCCACCTCATCTATTCCCGCTTCTGGAACAAATTCCTCTGCGACCTGGGTTACGTATGCGAGGAGGAACCTTTCCGCAAACTCATCAACCAGGGTATGATTCAAGGCCGGAGCAACTTCGTGTACAGAATCAAGAATACCAATACCTTTGTTTCGTATGGCCTTAAAGACCAGTACGATACAACCGAAATTCACGTCGATGTCAATATCGTGGAGAACGACCGTCTCGACCTCGAAGCCTTCAAGAAATGGATGCCCGATTTCGCATCGGCCGAATTCATTCTCGAAGACGGCGAGTACGTCTGCGGCCACGCAGTCGAGAAGATGAGCAAGTCTATGTACAATGTGGTCAATCCCGACAGCGTCTGCGAGAAATATGGCGCCGACACACTTCGTATGTACGAAATGTTCCTCGGCCCTCTCGAGCAGTCCAAACCCTGGGATACAAAGGGCATCGACGGAGTCCACAGATTCCTGCGCAAGCTCTGGAAACTCTATCACGACTCTCAGAACAAATTTGCCGTTGTGGACGAAAAAGCTACGCCTCAGGAACTCAAGGTTCTCCATAAATTCATCGGCAAGGCGCAGTCCGACATCGAAAGCTTCTCGTTCAACACCACTGTGAGCGCCGCGATGATAGCTGTCAACGATTTGACGGAGCTCGGATGCCGCAAGCGCGAGATTCTGGAGCCCTTGATTGTGGTTTTGAGCCCCTATGCTCCTCATATTGCAGAGGAACTCTGGAGCCTTCTGGGCCACCCCGAAAGCATCTCCTTCGCATCGTTCCCGGAATATGTCGAGGCCTATACTGTCGAGGATTCGGTGACCTATCCCGTACAGTTCAACGGCAAGATGCGCTTCACGGTCGATATGTCGAAGAGTCTTTCTCGCGAGGAGGTGGAAGCCGCCATACGCGCCAACGACTCCACATCCAAGTTCCTGCAGGGAGCCCCGATCAAGAAGGTCGTGGTTGTTCCCGGCAAGATCATCAACATCGTCTTCTAGTATTCTTCTATGGACGCAAAGAAAATCTGGTCAACCATAAAGTCCTATCTGGTAATAGCGTTCGGGCTTCTTCTCTACGCTCTCGCCTGGACAATCTTCATCGTTCCCAACGGAATGGTGGGAGGCGGAGTCACCGGAGCATCTGCGGTCATACAGTACTGCACCGGTTTCAATATGAGTTACTCATATTTCATAATAAACGTGGTGCTTCTTCTGATTGCATTGAAGGTTCTCGGGCGTGGATTCGGATTCAAGACAGTCTTCGCCATAATAGTGACCTCCCTCTATTTGAGGGTGATACCCGAGCTTATTCATCAGGATTTCATTGATGAGATTGCGCTCCAGAACGGCAGACTTCTTTGTGCAATAATAGGCGGAGCCATTTCCGCATTCGGAGTCGCCCTTACGTTCAAAGAGGGGGGCAGCAGTGGTGGTACCGATATTATTGCTCTGATTATCAATAAGTATCGCGCCATATCGCCTGGAAAGATTATACTTATAATAGATGTTTTCATAATTGCCTCCTCACTAATCATTCCGACCAACGGCAACTGGGGAACACGCCTCGCGACCGTGTTTTACGGCTATGTGATTGCAGCTGTCTTCAGTACAACTGTGGATTTGGTAATCGCCGGTACAAAGCAGTCCGTGCAAATATTTATTTTTTCGGACAAGTATGTGCAGATTGCCGACCGCATTTCCAAAGAGGCTCACAGAGGTGCCACAGTGCTCAGCGGAACGGGCTGGTATTCCAAGGAAGAACGTCATATAGTGATGGTTGTGGCCAGAAAGCACGATTCTCCGGCCATACTCAATCTGGTCAAGGAAGAAGACCCTCAGGCGTTCATAACTATGGGCTCCGTGATGGGCGTTTTTGGAAAAGGATTCGAACGGATTAAAAAGTAAATTTCCAAAAAAATTGTCAGTTAGCGGGCGGTTAGTTCTTCGATTGGGACAGCCGCCCGTTTTGTCATAGATTAGCGGTGAATTTATAACGCCTGTTTTTATGACAACTACTATTCTTCTTGCAATCGGCTATATACCGATGCTCGTCGTGATGATTCTTCTGGTTGTTCTTCTCAACCGGAATTCCAAAGTTACATTCAGGGAGGCCCGCAGCCAGACCCTGTATCCCGTTATCGGGCAAAGCGCAGACCGTGGCGATGAGATGCTGCTCGAAGACGGGCAGCAGGACCCTCGGGAGTTTGACTACGAAAGGATGAAGAACAAGATCTGTGCGCTGCTGGAGAGGGAGAAACTCTACTTGAATCCGGATATCCGTGTGAACGACATTGCCCAGAAACTCTGTACCAACAAGAATTATGTCGCCCAGGCCATAAAAAGCAGGATGAACAAGAACTTCTGCCAGTTGATTCATTACTACAGAGTCCGCGAGGCGATGCGGATCTATGCGCTCAATCCGGAGATGTCGATGAAGGAGCTCGCCCGTAGTGTCGGCTTCAATTCTATGACGACGTTCAATGCGGCTTTCAGCAGGGTGACGGGCTACACTCCGGCGGAGTGGGCGAGGGAGTTCCGCAGGCAGAACAATATTCAGGAGATTGCGTCGAAGGATGAGGACAATGAAAAGACAGAACGCCGTTGATTTCGAGAGAGTGGCCCGCGCCGTTGAAGAAGGGGGATTGTTCCGGGACCGGAATCTGAGCGTGGATTCTCTGGCGGCGCAGCTTCATACAAACAGGACTGCCATATACGAAGCGATAAGTTCGGCCGGCACCAACTTTTCGCAGTTTGTGGGCACCATTCGGGCGCGCTATGCCTTGGATCTGCTCCGGCAGAAGGATTTGCGGAACATCAAGGTTGCGGACATAGCCGAGATGTCCGGATTCTCCAACTCCCGTCATATGAACAGCTACATACGAAAAATAGTAGGCGTCAACGCCCACGACTTCCGACTGCGGGTTTTCGGGGGATAATTCTGATCTTTAATTCGGGCGAAATTATGGAATCAGGAACCAAAATTCGCCGATTTCTCCAGAATTCTGTCCATTTTATGGAGATGCCCGAACGGGGTCGGCATGACGTGGATGGAACGGAGGTCGGGAAGCGGTCTTTACAATGGCTTCTTCGAGCGGTTGAAGAAGAACGCTACGGTGAGGCCGCTGACTATGTGCCAGACGCCCCAGAGAGCTGTGATCACTATCATTCCGCCGTGAGGGGGAAGGCTGGCGAAGATGGAGGTTCCAAGCAGGAGCACAAGGCCGAGGCCGGAGTTCTGGATGCCGGTTTCGATTGTGAGCGTGCGGCGGTCCCTGCGAGGAAGTTTGAAAAGCGATGCAAGGCTGAAACCTGTTGTGAGCGCCAACAGATTGTGCAGTACAACCACAATGAAAATGTATTTGAAACTCTTGAGGAATGCGTCGAGATTGCCCATAAACGAGAGCACCACCATTGCAATGAAGAAGACGATGCTGATGTATTTGAGGGGCTTGCTGAGTTTCTCCGCCACTTTGGGCAGGAACTGGGTGGTGAGCATACCGAGAGTCAAAGGAATACCCAGAAGGATGAAGATTGTCTTGAAGACATCCCAGAGGGGAATCACAAGCTGGGGAACCTCACCGCTGACATTGGCTATGTGGAGATAGAGGTTGCCGTAGAACCAGAAGTTGAAGGGGGTGGTGAGCACTGCCAGAGCCGTGCTGATTGCAGTGAGACTCACCGAAAGTTCGATGTTGGCCTTCGACAGCGAACTTATGAAATTGGAGATGTTGCCGCCCGGGCAGGATGCCACGAGAATCATTCCGAGGGCCATAGACCAGCATATGTTGTCGCCGAGAGCGACGGCAAGAAGAAAAGTCAGAAGCGGCAGGGCTATCAGCTGGCTGCACACTCCCACAATCACCGACTTGGGGCTGGTGAACACGTCTTTGAACATTCTTGGTTTGATGCCGAGGGCCACGCCATACATCACAAATGCGAGTATGATGTTGATGGTCTCCATTCCTCCGGCGTTAAGGACGACATCTATGCTGTCCAATGCGGCAATACTATCAGCGCTCATAGTAAAACGGTAGTTAATAAAAGCATTTACTAATTCAAACTTCAAAATTAGTAAAAATCTTCTATAATGTATCTGTTTCTACATCATTTTGACCTTATTCAGACACAATCTGCGACTCTATGGGGTCGTCGTAGAGTTTCTGCAAGCGTGCGAGCTCCCGGCGTAACCTTCTCTCTATCAGGCGGGTGCCTTTTTGACCATAGATGTTGTGCATCTGCTGAGGGTCGCGACCGAGGTCGTAGAGTTCCCACTCGTCGATGTCGTTGTAGAAATGCATCAGGGAGTAGCGGGCGGTGCGGACTCCGTAGTGGCGTCTGACTGCGTGTTCGGCCGGATATTCATAGTAGTGATAGTACAAGGACTTGCGTCCGGGCACTTTCTCTCCGCGAAGCATCGGCAGATAGCTTTCTCCCTGGATGTCGTCGGGAATGGGCGCTCCTGCAAGGTCAAGGAAAGTTGCGGCGTGGTCTATGTTCTGGACGAACTGCTCCACGTCTTCCCCGCGCGGGCCCTCCATGCAGTCGGGGATGCGGGCCAGAAGCGGCGTGCGGAAGCTTTCTTCGTACATAAACCTCTTGTCGAACCATCCGTGCTCTCCCATATAGAAGCCCTGGTCCGAGGTGTAGATGATCAGTGTGTTTTCCAACAGACCGTGCTCCTTGAGATAGTCATAGACGCGGCCCACATTGCGGTCCACGGAGTGGATGACGCGGCAGTAGTCGCGCATATACCTCTGGTACTTCCACTCCGACAGCGCATTGCCGCTGAGGGAATCCTTCTTGAACTGCTCAATCAAGGGGCCGTAGTGGGCATCCCACACGGCCTGCTGCCCGGGGGTCATACGGCCCTGGCGCAGAGAACCGTCTGCCGGCTGAAGATACAGGTCGCGGCCATAGTGCTCAAGGTCCGGATTTTCCGGGGTGTGAATCTCGCCTTCGGGATCGGCCATCTTGAGGTCATAGACTATGTTCATATCATTTATGATGCTCATTTCCTGAAGTCCGGCGGCCACGCGGCCTTCGTAGTTGTCATAGAAGGTCTCGGGCAGGGGATATGTCACATCGTTGTAGAGGTCGAGATCCTGAAGGTCGGGCATCCAGCTTCGGTGGGGCGCCTTGTGGTGGAGGAAGAGGCAGAAAGGTTTGTCTTTGTCGCGGCCGTTCTCGAGCCACTCCAAGGCCTTGTCTGTCACTATGTTGGTGCTGTAGCCCGGGAAGCACTCGCGACCTTCCGGGGTTATGAAGACGGGGTTGTAGTAGTCTCCCTGGCCGGTGAGTATGTCCCAGTGGTCGAAGCCCGTGGGCTCGCTGACGAGGTGCCACTTGCCAATCATCGCAGTGGTGTAGCCGGCATCGCGCAGAAGCTGCTGCACAGTCTGCTGGCTGCCGTCGAAGACGCCGTGCTCGTTGTTGGTGAAGCCGTTCTTGTGGCTGTGCTTTCCGGTGAGAAGGCAGGCGCGCGACGGTCCGCTCAAAGAGTTGGCCACGAAGCTGTTGGTGAAGCGCACGCCCTCTGCGCAGAGGCGGTCGATGGCAGGAGTCTCCAGAAAAGTGCGGTCGTAGGCGCTGATTGTCTGGTACGAATGGTCGTCGCACATAATATAGACAATGTTCAGCTGTTTGCCCGAAGCTGACTCGTCGGTGCCGCCCGAAGGAGCGCACCCCGCCACGAGCAGAGCCCAAAGCGGCGAGAACGCCGCCGCCCCTGCGGTTCTTACCGCCCCTGTCCCACGCATAGGTAGAAGTCTGTTGTCTTTCATGGGTGCAAATTTAATTCTTTTTTTCGATTCCGCGACGAAGGACGGCGTTTGGTACGAGAAACGCGCATCTGCCGTACGAACGGGAGCTACGACTGCGTTTGGTACGAGAAATGGCGGTTTCCCGTACGACACGTCGCCACGACCCCGCCGGGGGCATCTCCACAAATGTTCCTATTCACGGACGCGAGTGCTGAAACTCGACTGATTTTTGACACTCGTGGCAGCCAAACGTCCTTCCAAGTCCGATTTCCTGCCACGAGTGTCAGATTTCCGCGTATTTTTGGCAGTCGTGTCAGATCGTTTCCGCAGAGACCCCCGAACGGGGTCGGGGGTGACGTGATGGGGCATCGGACGTGCACGGCGATACAAAGCGCCATCGGGCGCTAGCGGAAGCTGGGCGGGGCTGGGCTGTGCTGATAGCAAAGCTGGAGCGGCGGGGTTTGGGGCAGGGCCCCAGTATTAAAGATGTGCTGGGCGGAGGAGGTCGAGGACGGTTTTGACGGGGTTGAAGGTCTCAAGGGGGACTTCCACGAACATTGTGTTCCAGCGGCTCATCGAACCATTCCAGAGGCCGGGGAGTTCGAGGGCTTTGAGTTCGCGGCCTTGGCTGCTCTTGTAGGAGATGAATCCTGTCTGGGGATCGACGTAGTCGGGCAGATTGAAGCGGCTTGCGTCAAAGCGGCGAAGGCAGCAGACCAGATCCACGGGATTGAAGTGGGTCGAGGCCTCGAGAGCGGCCTTGGCGGCAGGGTCTTCCTTGTTGATTTGCGGGCCCTCCAGAATCTGGAGAGATGTGGTGCCGTCCTTCTCGTTGATGATGAAGGGGCCGCCGCCGGCCTCGCCCTGGTTGCGGACCATTCCGCAGACCCTGATGGGGCGGTCCAATATGCTGAATATGAGTTTCTTGCGGTCAGGACAACCCGCAGGGGGCGCAATACATAACTCTGAAGCGAGGAAAGCCGAGATTTCGTCCATATCCGCATCGGACCAAGAAGAAGCACACCGCAGATATCCGTGAATCTTGTCGCGAAGCCAAAGTGCCTTGCCCATAAGCACTTTCTTGTACTTGGCCGTAACCGGCAACAGACGTTCGCAGGCAACATTGTCGATGTTCTTTATGCTGACGAGCTCTTCCTTGATGTCGTTCAGGTTGTAAATCAATGCTCCGTGACCTGCCGGGCGGCGCAACTGCTTGCCTTCGTCGGTGAGGAGCGGCTCGTTGTTCATATCCACCGCGATGGTGTCGGTGGCCTTGTCCTGATAGGTGAAACGTACATTGTATTTCACTCCATAGCGCTTCTCATAAGTTTCCTTGACATCTGCAAGGGCTGCCTTGAAGAGTTTCTCGTGCTCGGGCGAGATGGTGACAGTCAGAGTGGCGGTGCCGTCGGCATTGCGCATATATTCCTGGGCTTCAACAAGATGCTCGGCCAGAGCAGTGCGGACCTCGCCGCCCTCGTAGCGATGGAATTTCAGGACTCCCTTGGGCTTGGAACCATAGCCCAGACCGCAGCCGGTGAGAGTCTTTTCAAGTATCTCGCGGGGTGAGTCGCTCTCGCGATAGACCGAAAGGTCGTAGAATGCGAACTCATCGATGTCCTCTATGAAGCGGCTTGCGGGAGTGTTCTCCAGACTCTTGCCTGCACGGGCGAGTTCCAGGCCGTTAAAGAGGTCCTTGAACATACGCGAAGCGGCGCCCGAAGCCGGGACGAACTTGCATTTGCCGTTAACGGAGGCGGAGGCGTAGTAGTCCACTGCCGCATCGGCCTCTTCGTCGGAGAGTTGCTTGATTCCTCCGTTGGAGGGGGTAGCAGGCGCCTTGATATCGAGCCAGGGAAATCCGTTCTTGAAACATTCGAGTTGCTGCTTGGTGGTCATCATAGTCGTATGGGGTTAAGAGATTTATTCGATATGGAACGGGCCCGATGCCGTGCGGCGAAGGGCGGTGAGGTATGCGCCGGAGTCAAGCGCCAGGCCGAGGTCGCGCGCCAGAGAACGTATGTAAGTGCCTTTGCTGCAGCGGATCCGGATGACGGCCGAGGGGCGCGTGCCGTCCGATGCCCCGCTTGTGTGGTAGTTGTGCACGTGCTTTACCTGCGACAGGTCTGGGGTGAGATGTTCGACTTCTATACTGGGGCCCTGCCCCAAACCCCGCCGCTCCAGCCTTGCTATCGCACAGTCCAACCCTGCCCGGCTTCCGCTATCGCCCGACGGCGATTTGTATTGTTCGCCTATACCGCATGTCAAGTAGTCCAAAAGTTCAGCCTCAAAAATATTGATAACATTAGTCCGCAGTTCAACAGGTTCGCCGGCTCGGGCATATTCGTAGGCCCGAAGTCCGCCGATGATTTTGGCGCTGAATACAGGAGGAACCTGCTCCTGCTCGCCGACAAAGCCCTGAAGGGCGGAAGCAACCGCCTCCGGAGTGATGTGCTCATAAGGGTAGAAACAGTCCACCGGCTGCTCCAAATCGTAGGACGCGGTGGTGGCGCCGAACTCCACGCAGGCGACATATTCTTTCTCGTGAGCCTGCAATTCCTCGGCAATCTTGGTGGCCTTGCCTACGCAGACTATCAGAAGTCCCGTAGCAAGAGGGTCCAGAGTGCCGGCGTGGCCGACCTTGAGTTTCTTCAAACCGAAGTGTCGGGAAAGCTGGAACTTTATCTTCCGTACAACATCTGCCGATGTCCACCGATATGGCTTGTCGATGGGTATGACTATGCCCTCGGGGTAGTCTTCGAGACTATGCGAAAGCTTCGCTTCGAAGAACGGCCCCGGGTCGTCCAAAGGGCAGTCGTATAGAGTGTAATAGTTCATCGGCTATGAGATGCCCGAACAGGTCGGGGGTCTTATAATACTTTGACCGCTGCGTCGATACGTCGGAGAGTTTCTTCGCGGCCGAAGAGGGCCATCATATCGGCGACGCCGGGGCCTTTGGAAACTCCAACCAAGAACAGGCGGAGGGAGTTCATAACCTTGCCCATAGGCCACTCGTGCGATGTGATGAGTTCGTGCAGAGACTCTTCGATATTCTCTTTGGTAAACGGTTCGAGCGAAGATAGAAGTTCGCGTACGACAGGCATAGCCGCGCGAGCCTCCTCTTTCCAGAACTTTGCAACAGAAGCCTCGTCGTAAGAAGTGGGAGCCTCGAAGAAATAAGAAGTCAAATCCCACATCTCGTTGATAAAGTGGGCGCGCTCCTTCATCATATCCACCACCGCAGCAATGTATTCATCGGAGAAACCGGCCAGACGATCGCCTGCAACTCCCTTGAAATCAGCTACTAACTGCGCAGTAGAACGTTTACGCAAATATTCCTGGTTGAACCATTTTGCCTTGTCGGCATTGAAACGTGCTCCGGACTTGATGACTCTCTCCAACGAGAAAACAGGAATCAATTCGTCTATAGTGAAGAGTTCCCGGTCATCTCCGGGATTCCATCCCAGCAGTGCCAGCATATTCACGAAAGCCTCCGGATAGTATCCGTCCTCACGGTATCCGCGAGAAACCTCGCCTTCGGCATTGACCCACTTCAAAGGGAATACGGGGAAACCCAGACGGTCGCCGTCGCGTTTGCTGAGTTTACCTTTGCCGTCGGGCTTGAGAAGCAATGAAAGATGTGCAAATCGAGGCTGCGACGAAGTCCATCCGAACGCCTCATAGAGAAGATAATGCAGCGGCAGCGAAGGCAACCATTCCTCGCCGCGGATGACTTCCGTAATCTCCATAAGATGGTCGTCCACGATGTTGGCCAGATGGTAGGTGGGCAGTTCGTCGGCGCGTTTCCACAAAACTTTGTCGTCGAGAGTGGAACTGTTCACCTCGATATGTCCACGGATGAGGTCGTCCATCTTGACAATCCTATTCTCGGGAATCTTGAAACGCACTGTCCACGAAGTGGTTGTCTCCAGAAGGCGAGCAACTTCGTCGGCGGGAAGAGTCAGAGAGTTGCGCAGCGAGCCGCGGGTCTCCCAATTGTAGGTGAAAGTCTTCTTGGCAGCTTCAGCCTCGGCACGCAGAGCTGACAGCTCTTCTGCAGTGTCAAAAGCATAATAAGCATATCCACCTGCAACCAGCTGCTCGGCATACTTCCGATAAATGCCGCGCCTCTGGCTTTGGCGATAAGGTGCGTGAGGATGTTTGGAGGAAGCCGCTTCCACTACCTTGCCGTCGGCATCCACTCCCTCGTCGGGAATGATTCCGCACCAGGACAAAGCTTCTATGATATATTCTTCCGCTCCGGGTACAAACCTCTGTGAGTCAGTGTCTTCGATTCGGATGATAAAGTCTCCGCCGGCCTGCTTTGCATATAAATAGTTGTAGAGTGCTGTGCGGACTCCTCCCATATGGAGCGGTCCTGTGGGGCTTGGTGCGAAACGCACGCGTCTTCTTCTTTCCATATTATTGATTTTCCTGATTATCGGGTTCAGACAAATTTTGCTCAAGGCGGCTGTATGCGGGCTCGCTCTCGAGAGCGGCAAGTTCCTGAGGGTCTTCGGTCAGGAGAACCGGACGTCCCGAGCCCCCGGGTTTTCTGTTGACTATCACCTCTCTGTCGGGCACTATCGGAGCTCCCTTGCGGCGTGCCGCAAATGCATCTCCTGCCACCGAAACTTCGATTCTCTCGCCAAGATCCACCGGATTGATGTCGCAGATGGGCAGCTCGGCCATCTTGAGGCCGGTAGCCACAATGGTTATGCTCAGCTTCTCGCCGATCTCGTCGTTCTTCACGATGCCTCGCTTGAAGTTCACAAGCTTGCCTCCGGAGAAGTTCTTGGTATATTCCATTATCTGCGAGAGCTCTTCCATAGTCACAGCATATTCGCCGCTGCTCGAGGTGATGTTTACAAGCGCGTTCTTGACGGTGCTAAGGTCAAAATCGTTCAGAAGAGGGGAGTGGAATGCCTGTTCCACTGCTATCTTGGCACGGTCGGGGCCGGAGGACTCTCCGATGCCCATTATCGCCACTCCGCTGTTCTGCATAATCTTCTTGACGTCGGCGAAGTCCATATTGATGTAGCCTCCGCTTGTGATGATTTCGGCGATGCTCTTGACTGCCGTGGCCAGCACTTCGTCGGCCTTGGGGAATGCGGAGAAGACATTGAGCGAGCCGTAGATCAGATAGAGCTTCTCATTGTCTATGATAAGCGTGCAGTCCACGTTCTTGTTGAGTTCGTTGATTCCCTCTTTGGCGCGGTAGAGGGCTTCGTTGCCCTCGTCCCTGAAGGGGATTGTCACAACTCCGACAGTGAGCAGACCCTTCTCCTTTGCCACCTGCGCCACTACGGGAGCAGCTCCTGTGCCGGTGCCGCCGCCCATTCCGCAGGTGACGAAGACCATCTGGGTGTCCTTGCCGAAGATTGTGCCGATTTCGTCCTTGGACTCCTGGGCGGCCTTGCGGCCTACAAGATAGTCGGTACCGGCGCCGAGGCCGCGCGTTGTCACCTCTCCGATCTGGAGTTTGCGGGGCACGGGGCTCATTTCCAGCGCCTGAATGTCGGTGTTGCAGATGACGAAATCTACATCCTTGATGCCCTGTTTGTACATATAGGTTACGGCGTTGCTTCCGCCGCCGCCCACTCCCACGACTGTGATAAGATTGCCGCGGTGGGCCCAATCCTTGGGTATGAATAGCTCTTCCATAGTGACTTATACGTTATCGTTTTCGGGGTTGGATGTGAGTCCGCTGAAAAGGTCTCCCCATCCGTTATTGTGCTGAGCTTCTTTCTCTTCTCTGGCTTTCTGCTCTTTCAGGCGTTTTTCTTCGGCTTTGCGCTTCTTCTCCTCTTCCTTTCTGGCTTTTTCCTCCTCCTTGCGCTTCCGCTCGTCTTCTTCCTTCTTCTTTTCGGCCTCCTTTCTTGCCTGCTTGTCTTCGTCGCTTTCGCCGCTGCCGAAGATGGACTTGAACAGACCTCCTCCGTTGTTCTTCGAAGAACTGTCGGCGTGCGCTTCGGGGGCGGCCTCGCTCTTCTTCAGGATTGAAACAGCGTGTGAGAGCTGCGGCTCAAATCCTTCGAGCACAAGGCCTACCGCCACGGAAGCATAGGTGTCGTACGAATCTTCGACGCTGCCCGATGCGATTGAAGTGCGGGGCGCCGCCAGACGGACCTTGCGGCCGAGGATGGCCTGCGCGAGCTGTCTGATGGAGCCAAGGTGTGCTGTGCCGCCGGTGAGGACGACTCCTGCGGGCAGTTTCGCACTGAAAGGGCTGTTGTCTATGGTGTAGCGCACAGCTTCGAGAATTTCGGCGGTCCTGGCTTCGATGACCCTTGCAAGCAGATTGCCGTCTATCTCCGAGACAGTGTTGCTGTCGGCATCCTTCAGAATGAATTTTGAATTCTCGGGTACGTCGTCCTCCACGCAGCATCCGCGCGATGTCTTGACGTCTTCGGCCCATTTGGCTGTGATGTTGGTGACGTTCTTTATGTCCTGGGTTATTGACTCTCCTCCGAAAGGTATGGTGGCCACTTCGCGGACGAGATTGTCCTTGACGACCACAATCTCCGTGGTGCCTTTTCCGATATCCACCAGAATGGCACCGTTCTCCATTTCCGGTTCGGTCATCACGGCGCGTGCGGCGGCAATGGGCGAAAGAATAGCTTTGCGCATAGTGAGGCCGCATTTGTCGAGAATCTTGCGGCGGCGGCTCATTATGTCGGCCTTGCCGAATACAAGGTGGAACTGTGTTTCGATTTCCTTGCCGGACATTCCCTTGAGCGAGCCTGCGTCGAGCCCTATGTAGTCGTCAACGTTGTAGCGCTGCGGCACGGCTTCGAGAACGACTTCGTCGTTGGCATTGTGGGTGTTGAAACGCTTGCGGGAGATTTCGTCTATCTCCGTATCCGATATTGTGGATTGCGGGAGCGCTCTTGTGGTTGTGAAGATTTTTGTGTCGCTGTGGAGGATTTTTGCTCCGATTCCCACAACTACATCGGTGATTTCCTCATCGATATCTTCCGCTACTGCGGCGACGAGTTCTTTTATTACGCTCTCAACCTGGAAATCGTTGAGAATCTCGCCGTGCGTTATGCCCGACGAAGGAGCATCGTGATATGAGGCTATCCGTATGCCCGTCTCTGTGCGGAGACCGGCCGCGACTGCAATTTTGGAAGACCCCAGATCGATGGCTGTCAAGTATTTGCCCATATTTATTCTATTTACAGATTATCTGGTTGTTGTATTTAAGGTTCACTGTCTTGTATGCGCCCTTTGCGGGCACTATGTTGCAATAATAGGTTTTCAACTTATTGAATTTCTCCTCGATGGAGGTGGCCGGGCCGAAAATTATCGTTTCGTTGCCTGCCGATGTGTAGAGCACGAAGTCTCCGCCGGGACGGGAGTCTATCTGCTGAATCTGCCGCTTCCAATATGGGTCGGAAGCCACGAACGATGCGAGAGTGACGGCGCCCTTGACCCATTCGTGCTCATTTTCTGTGAGATAGCCCTTGAACGAATCGATTGGAGGCGTGGGAATTGCGCCGGTAATCAGCGGAACGTCGGTGGTTTTGTAAACAGGGAAAAGATAGCCGTCGGAGTCTGCGTAGTAGCTTGCGTTTCCCGAGTGGAATCGGACTGCCGGAGTGCGCTGGCTAAGCTCTATCTTCAGCGTGACCGAGTCTGCCTTGAAGACTTCGGCGTGCGAGACCTCTCCGAACGACGACACCATAAGTTCCAGCGAGTGAAGGTCTATGCTGTCGATGTGGTCCCTGTCCACCCATTTGTCTATCCTCAAAAGGACATCCGAAGGGGATATGAGCGAGTTGTCGAGAGAATCGAGTATGCATACGTCTATGGTGCGGCAGGGATAGGAATGGGAATCCACAAGTTCTCCGACGTGATAGAAATATCCGCCGAAAAGTCCTGCAGAGAAAATGCAGACGAGAGTGGTGAGCGCTATCTGCTTAAACATTCTTCAATAGGTTCGATGAATCGGTCTATATCTCCTGCTCCGAAGGTGACGAGGCAGTCTGTATGACGATGGCTTATCTCCTCGAGAAGCCGGTCTTTTTCTATTATTTTTTTGTCTTCAATTGTTACTTTGTCGAGAATGATCTCTGAGGAAACCCCTTCGATGGGCTCCTCGCGTGCGGGATAGATGGGCAGCATAATCAGCGAATCGAGCCCGCTGAGAGCTTCTGCAAATTCTGAGGCAAAATCCCGTGTGCGGGTGTAGAGGTGCGGCTGGAACACTCCGCAGATGCACCTTCCGGGAAATATGTCGCGGATGGAACTGATGGCGGCCTTTATCTCGTTGGGATGGTGGGCGTAGTCATCGACATAGGCCACTTCGGGGGTGTTGATGCGGATGTCGAAACGGCGCTTGACGCCTTGGAACGATGCGAGGGCTTCCTTGACGCGTCCGGGGGCCACTCCGTGAAGAAGGGCGAGAGCCGAGGCTGCAACCGCGTTCTCGACGTTGACCCATCCGGGAATGCCTACCCGGCAGTGCTCCAGACGACCCGTGGGGTGGTTGAGCGTGAAATCGAAATATCCTCCTTCGAGAGGCTCGATGTCCGAAGCGTAGAAGTCGCAGGGCTCGTTGTAGGAGTAGCGAAGGACCTTTGCGGAGACTCCGTGGAGAGGCACTTCCACACCTTTCTTGACTACAACTGCGCCGTCGCTTCTGACCTGCCCGGCGAAAAGTCCGAAGGCCTCCATCACGTGGGCGCGGTCGCCGTATATGTCCAGATGGTCGGCGTCTGTGGCGGTTATCACTGCAAGGTCGGGATAGAGCTGGAGGAACGACCTGTCGAACTCGTCGGCCTCGGCCACCAGAACTTTATTGGTGCTCAGAAGCAGATTGGTGTCGTAGTTCTTGGATATGCCTCCGAGGAATGCGTTGCATCCTTCGCCGCAGGATGTGAGGATATGTGCCAGAAGGGTGCTCGTGGTGGTCTTGCCGTGGGTGCCCGACACCGCCAGACATTTCTGGAGGCGTGCAATCTCTCCGAGAGCCTTTGAACGCTTGCAGACCGTGTAGCTGTTGCCCAATACGTATTGCAATTCGCCAAGTTCGGGAGGGATGGCCGGGGTATAAATCACGAATGTATGCTCTACGTCCTTGGGTATCAGTCCGATGGAATCTTCGTAGTGAATGGCTATGCCTTCCGACTCCAGCCGCGCTGTCAGCGGCGACGGAGTCTTGTCGTAGCCCGAGACTTCGTATCCCTGATGCTTGAAGAAGCGCGCCAGGGCGCTCATCCCTATGCCGCCTATGCCTATGAAGTAGTAATATTTGTATTCTTTGGTCATATCAATCTATCAAGTTAAGCACTTCCTGCGCAATGTCCTGCGCGGCATTCTTCTTTCCGAGTTTCAAGATGTTCTCCTCCAGCGCGGCAATGGCCTTGTCGTCGGCGAGAAGCTTTTCGGCCTCATCAAGCAACTGCGAAGGCGCGTCGGCGTCGCGGACCATACGTGCGGCTTCCTTGCCAACCAGCGCCATTGCATTGTGGGTCTGGTGGTCTTCGGCAACCATAGGCGAAGGTACGAAAATAGTGGCTTTTCCCACCACGCAAAGCTCGGAAATTGTGCCGGCGCCGGCGCGTGAAATCACAATGTCGGCGGCGGCATAAGCGAGGTCCATCCTGCTGATGAAGTCCGTGCAGAAGAGGTTCGGAGTGTCGCGCCCGGCAAGAAACTCGTCCACTCCCTGCTTGTAGAGCTTTCCGCACTGCCAGATCACCTGATAGGGCTTCGAAGCTCCTGAGTTCTCCACCCAGCTGCGCATCACATTGTTGAGGGTCCTGCAACCCAGACTGCCTCCCACCACAAAAATTGTCTTTTTCTCCGGGTCCAGAGAGTAGAACTTGCGCCCTTCTTCGCGCTGCTGCAGAGTCACGGGGCTGATCTCTTTTCGTATGGGGTTGCCTGTCAGGACAATGCGGTCGGCGGGAAAGAATCTTTCCATCCCTTCGTAAGCGGTGCAAATCCGGGAGGCGCGCTTGGAGAGTATCTTGTTGGTGAGTCCGGCGTAGGAATTCTGCTCCTGGATGAGGCAGGGGATGCCCTTTCCGGAAGCGCTCCAGAGCAGCGGCGCGCTTGCGTAGCCTCCCACTCCAACAGCCACATCGGGCTTGAAGTCGCGGATTATGGCTCCGGCCCTTCTGAGGCTTTCGGCAATCTTGAACGGCAGCGCCAGGTTCTTCGGCGAAAGGCTCCTTTGCAGACCTGCCACCGGAAGGCCCACGATCTTGTAGCCTGCTGCCGGCACTTTTTCCATCTCCATCTTGCCCAGCGCCCCCACAAAGAGTATCTCCGCATCGGGGCAAATTTCCTTCAGCGCGTTTGCAATCGAGACTGCCGGGAAGATATGGCCTCCCGTGCCTCCGCCGCTTATGATTATTCTCGGACTATTCTTCATAATTTCCAAGTGTTTGATTTTCAACTGTTTGTTGTTTCTGTCGCTCTTCCGCAATCTCCTGCTGGCGCTTGCTCACCGAGAGCACAATTCCGTAGGCTCCTCCAAGGATTATGTATGCCGAGCCGCCGTGGCTTATTAGAGGCAGCGTGTGCCCGGTTATTGGAAGTATCCCGACATTTACAAGTATATGCAGCATCGCCTGGGTGGCATAGAGGAATGCTATGCCCACAATCAGCGCCCCCGCAAAGGAAGTGTTGCATCCCGAACTTATGCGCAGGCATCTCAGAAGGAATATCAGATAGAGTGCGATCACAAATATTCCGCCCACAAGACCATATTCCTCCACTATGAAAGCATAGATGAAATCGGAAAATGCCATCGAAAGATAGAAGCGCTGTGTGCTCTTGCCGGCACCTTTTCCGAAGAGACCGCCTTCGTGTATGGCAATCTTCGCGTTGAGTTCCTGACGGTGGTCGTCAACCCATTCCTTGTATTGTTCTTCGGTCATCGTGGCCGGATCGATTTCTTCTCCGTTGAAATGTCTGTCTATTCGGCCTTCGACTGTCTCGAATCTGTTGAAGACGTTGCCCACAACCGGCCAGTCGTATCTTTCCTGGTGCCCCTTGAATACTCCGAGATATATGCAGAAAAGCATACCGACCGCAAGAACCACAATCCCTATCATCGAGAAGATGTATTTCCACTTGATGTCCATAAAGATGAGAATCAGCACGCTCACAAATCCGATGAGAAGGGCCGACGAGAAACTGTTGCAGAGCACCAGGAGGCACACTGCAAATATGGGCAGGGCGAGCCTTATGAAGAAATCCTTGAACGTGAAGAGCCTGTATTCCCATAGGTCTATGGCCTTGGCCAGATACAGTATTATTCCTATTTTGGCGACTTCGAATGCCTGGATGGTTATCGGGCCTATCTTTATGCCGCGCACTGCTCCGTTGACCTCATATTTGAGAGGGGAGAAAAGAAGGCACAGCCCGAGGAACGAAAGACCGAAAAGGGCGAATGCGAAGAATTTGTAGTAGCGCGTGGGTACAAGATAGCACAAGAACATCACGCCGAGGCCCAGCATCACGGACATTATCTGTCTGAGGAATACAAGGGTCTTCGACACTCCTCCGTCGCGGGCAAGGAAACTGCTCGCGGAGAAAACCGATGCGACGGAAATCATCGCAAAGACTATGGCTATGATCCACAGTCCCTTGTCTCCCTTCAGCCTTATGGTGCGGGTCTCTTCCATCTTCCTACAGTTTTCTGACAGCCTCCTTGAACTGTCTGCCACGGTCTTCGTAGCTCTTGAAAAGGTCGAACGACGCGCAGCAGGGGCTCAGCAGCACAACGTCTCCCGGCACAGCTATCTCTGCGCATCTGGCTACGCACTCTTCGGCACTCAATGTTTCGGCCAACACCTTGTCGCCGAAGAAATCCTTGATCTTGGCGTTGTCCTTGCCCATACAGACTATGGCCTTGACCTTGTCTTTTACCAGCTGCGCAATCGGCTCATAGTCATTGCCTTTGTCGGTTCCTCCGAGAATGAGGACAGTGGGGGCGGTCATACTCTCCAGAGCATACCAGGTGGAGTTGACATTTGTGGCCTTGGAGTCGTTTATGTAGAGCACTCCGCCTATGGTGAGGACTTTTTCCATACGATGCTCCACTCCCTGGAAGGTGGTCAGAGCCTTGCGGATATCCTCGTTGGTGATGTTCATCACCTTTCCGGTTATTGCCGCCGCCATCGAATTGTAAACGTTGTGCCGGCCTTCGAGCGAGAGGTCCTTGAGCAGCATCTCGTACTCGTCGCCTTCGTAAACCACCCTCATCTTTCCGTCTTCGGCGAATGCTCCCTGCTCCACCTTCTTCTCCTGACTGAACGGCAGCATCTTGGCCTTGCAGACTATCTTGCTGAGCTCACCTATTGTGACGGCGTCGTCCGAACAGAATATGAAGCAGTCGTCGGGATTCATATTGCGGGTTATGCGGAACTTGGCGTTGATGTAGTTCTGGAAGCAGTGGTCGTAGCGGTCGAGATGGTCGGGGGTGATGTTCATCAGGATGGCTATGTCGGCCTTGAAGTCGTACATTCCGTCGAGCTGGAAACTGCTGAGTTCCAGCACATAGATGTCGTGGTGCTCTGTGGCCACCTGATAGGCGTAGCTCTGGCCGATGTTGCCGCCGAGGCCTACGTTGAGGCCAGCTTCCTTGAGAAGGTAGTATATGAGGGAAGTGGTTGTGGTCTTGCCGTTGCTTCCGGTTATGCAGATCTTGCGCGAATCGTCGTAGTATCCGGCAAATTCTATCTCGGATATGATGGGAATATCTTTGTCCTTGATGGCCAGGACAATAGGCACGGTCTCGGGTATGCCGGGACTTTTTATGACGAGGTCTGCGCCCAGAATCTTCTCGCGGGTGTGACCTCCCTCCTCGAAAGGAATCTCCCATTTCGTGAGGTCTGCCTTATATTGGTCCTTGAGGTGTCCGCTGTCCGAAAGGAATGTTTCGAACCCCTTGACTTTTGCGAGAACTGCAGAGCCGACTCCGCTCTCGCCTCCTCCAAGTATTACTACGCGTTTCATTATCTTATCTTGAGTGTCACTATTGTAAATGCCGCAAGGATTATGGAGACTATCCAGAATCTGACGACTATTCTGTTTTCGGGTTGTATCTTGGCCGGATGCTGCCAGAGAGCCTCCGGATTCGTTTTCTGGAAATGGTGGTGCAGCGGGCTCATTCTGAAGACCCGCACGCCTTTGCCCGTTTTCTTCTTGGTGTGTTTGAAATATGTCCTCTGGATGATGACAGACAGGCTTTCAACGAGAAAGATTCCGCAGAGAATGGGGAGAAGGAGCTCCTTGCGGATGAGCACTGCCGCGACTCCGATGATGCCTCCAAGTGCAAGAGAACCGGTGTCACCCATAAACACTTGTGCGGGGAAGCAGTTGTACCACAGGAAGCCGAGGAGCGCGCCCACGAATGCAAAGCAGTAAACGGTGACCTCGCCTGCCTCGTGCAGCCTCATTATCCCGAGATAGTCTGCAAAGATTGCGTGACCGGACACATAGGCCAGAATGCCGAGAGTGGCTCCCACAATCGCGCAGATTCCCGTTGTCAGGCCGTCCATTCCGTCGGCAAGGTTGGTGCCGTTGGAACAAGCTGTAATTATGAATGTTATGATGAGTACATAGAGCCCGCCCTGAAGAGCCCTGACCACGGGGCCGTTTCCGGGAACCAGCCATTTGTAGTCGAATTCGTTGCCCTTGAAGAAGGGGATGGTGGTCTGGCTGTAGCTCGAGACATCGGTCGAAGTCAGATAGATTGTAAGACCCACGGCCACGCCGAGCACTATCTGCGCCACCAGTTTGGCCTTGGCGGGAAGACCGTCCTTGTTGTGCTTGAAAATCTTTATGTAGTCGTCTGCGAAACCGAGTGCTCCGAGCCAGACTGTAGTGAGAATCAGAAGCTGGATGTTGATGTTGGTGAGGTCGCAGAAGAGCAGTATCGGCACCAGGATAGACACTATGATTATGACGCCGCCCATAGTGGGGGTGCCTTTCTTCTGAAGTTCGCCCTCAAGACCGAGGTCACGGACAGTCTCGCCGATTTGTTTCCTGCGGAGCCAGGAGATTGTCTTGCTGCCGAAAGCCCAGGCAATTATGATGGCCGTGACTGCGCACAGGATGCCTCGCACTGTGATGTACTGCATCAGTCCGATTCCGGGGAAATCGAATCCTTGCGCCTTGAGATATTCAAACAGATGGTAGATCATATGGCTTGTGCTTCCTTAAAAGTTTCTTCTATTATTTCGCGGTCGGAGAAATGACTCTTGACCCCCTGCACAATCTGGTAGTCTTCGTGCCCCTTGCCGGCCACCAGCACCACGGCTCCACGGGGAGCCATCATCAGCGCCGCGCGGATTGCCTCCCTGCGGTCGGTGATGAAAAGCGATTTGGCGCGGGCGGGGATGTCGAGTCCGGCCTTTATCTCCTTGATTATTTCTTCGGGGTTCTCGAAGCGGGGATTGTCGGAAGTCACCACGAGCTTGTCTGCGTATTTAGCGGCCACTGCACCCATCTCGGGGCGTTTGGTCTTGTCGCGGTTGCCGCCGCAGCCGAAGACGCAGACAAGAGGCCGGTCGCAGGCCGCCGCCCTGAGTGTCTTGAGCACGTTTTCGAGGGCGTCGGGAGTGTGGGCGTAGTCCACAACTGCCGTTATGTCGTTTCCGCCCTTGACATATTCGAGTCGGCCGGCCACCTGGCCCAGACCGCTCATCTTCACGAGAATCTCGTCCTTGTCGGCTCCGAGCACAGTCGCGGCGGAATATACTGCAAGAAGATTGCTTGCATTGTGCGCCCCGATGAAGCGTGTCCAAAGGCGCGAGCCGTCTATGCTTATTTCCATCCCCTCAAGGCTTTCCTCCACTATCTTGCAGCGGAAGTCGGCGGCACGTCCGCAGGAGAAGCGCCTGACGGTGGCGCGGGTGTTCTGCACCATAAAGTCGCCGTTGCGGTCGTCCACATTCACAAGGGCGAAGGCGTCCTTGGGCAGAAGGTCGAAGAAACGCTTCTTGCAGTCGCGGTAGGCCTCGAAAGTCTTGTGATAGTCCAGATGGTCGTGGGTGAGGTTGGAGAAGATGGCAACCTTGAATTTGAGGCCCGCAATGCGCTGCTGGTCGATGGAGTGCGAGCTTACTTCCATAAAGCAGTATCCGCAGCCTTTGTCCACCATCCTCGCGAGCAGGGAGTTGAGGCTCACGGGGTCGGGAGTGGTGTGCTCTGTGGGTATGACCTCGTCCTCGATATAGTTGGCTATGGTGGATATGAGTCCGCAGGCGTAGCCGAGGCTTCTGAACAGGTTGTACAGGAGGGTGACTGTGGTTGTCTTGCCGTTGGTGCCGGTGATTCCCACCAGATGCAGTTTCTCCGAAGGCCTGCCGTAGAAGTTGGAGGCGGCAAGGGCCAGAGCCTTGCGGCTGTCGGCCACTTTCACGAATGTGACTCCCTCCACCGGCTCCCGAGTGCCTTCCTCATAGATTATGGCGCAGGCGCCGCCTTCAATGGCATTGCCTATGAACTTGTGCCCGTCGGCTTCGGTGCCGCCCACTGCAACGAACAGCGAACCCTTGACGCATTTTCTTGAGTCAAAGGCAATCAGCTCTATCTCCTTGTCGAGCGGACCGGAGACTGTGGTGCAGTCTATGGTGTCAAGTATCTTGCTTAGTTTCATCTGAGATGTTCTCCTTTAAAACCAGTTTTATCTTTTTGGTGCTTATTTCCGATTGGGCGGCCACTTTGCCGTGGCCTTCGAACAGCACCTCGTAGCCTGCTTTTTCAAGGGCAAGAGTGGCGTCGTGGAGTCCGAGCCCGGTCACATCGGGGGTTTCGCCATCTCTGATATCCAGAAGTTTGTCGGCCGAGGGGGTAGGGAGCGTCCCCTTTTTGTCGAGAGGATCGTTCCATTTTGTGTCCGAAGCATATATGTGCTCTACAACCTCTCTGAATACAGGCCCGCTCCAGGTTGCGCCGTAGAAGTTCTTGAAAGTGGGCTCGGAATAGACCACCACAATCATAGAATATTTGGGGGCGGAGCTGGGGAAGAAGCCTACGAATGTGGCCTGATGCATCTTGTGTCCGGCGGCGTCCTCATATCTGCCCGAGCCGGGGAATACTATTCTGGCCGTTCCGGTCTTGCCCGAGACTTCCACCGGACATCCGTCGAAGACTCTGTAGCCGGTGCCGCCAGGGTGTGCCACCACACCGCGCATAGCCTCCCTGAGAGTTCTTGCGGTGGCTTCCGAACATACGGTGCCGCGAACCTCCGTGGGGAAATCCTTGACTATGGTGCCGTTCTTCTGGTAGTTGCGCACAAGATGCGGGCGGACCATAACGCCGCCGTTGGCAAGTGCGTTGTAGTAGTTGAGGGTGTGCAGGGGAGTGATTTCCACGGAGTAGCCCATAGCGGTCTGGGGAAGGTCGGAAATGTTCCACGACCTGTTCTTGGTGGATTTGACGTGCGCGGGGGCGAAACCTGCAAGTTCGAAGGGGAAGTCCTTGGTTATCTGCAATTCGTCTGTGAGACGGCTGAGGAATGCGTCGGGGTCTTTGTCGTAGTGCTTGGCGGCGAGCATCCTGAACACGTTGTTGGACGATATTTCGAATCCGCGGCGTATGGAGATTGTGCTGTATGCGTCGAGGTAGTGGTCTGTGAAGGTGCGTTTGCCGTACTGCCAGTTGACTGTGGCCGGAATCTCGGTGTCGAGAGTCACCTTGCCGTCTTCGAGCAGACAGGTGAGGGTGGCGGCCTTGAAGACCGAGCCGGGCTCGCCCTTGCGCCCTATGGCGTAGTTGAGGGTCTCGTCGAAGCCCCCCTTGCCGTCCTTTTCGAGGTTCACCATAGCCTTTATCTCGCCGGTGGCCACTTCCATAAGTATGACTGTGCCGGCGTGGAGTTCGTCGGTCTTGTTCAGGATGCCGGAAAGAGCTCTCTGGGCTATGTCCTGCATATCGATGTCGAGAGTCAGCTGGACATCTGTGCCGTCGATGGGTTCCACTGCTTCCTTGGAGTAGTCCGGAATCCATTTGTTGCCCTCGGTGCGGCGCATCGGCTGTTTGCCGGGGGTGCCCCTCAGGATGCTGTCGCAGCTGCCCTCTATGCCGATCGTGGGCTTTTGTGACTGGTCTTTGATGTAGCCCAGCGTCCTGTATGCGAGCCTTCCGTAAGGGTAGGTGCGGTGGTCCACTTTCTCAAACACGAGTCCGCCCTTTCTCTGTCCTTTGTTGAGGATGGGGAAGGAGGAAACTTCCTGCATTTCCTGATATGTCAGCAGGCGGTTGCGGTTTATGTAGATGAAGCGGCTTCCGCGGTTGCGGGCGCTTTCGATGAGTTTCTTGTATTCGGAGGGCTTCTTGTCTTTGTAGAAGCCCGACAGGCGCCGGCTCAGCTCTTCGATGTTGTTGCTGAAGAGCGTGTCGGATGGAAGCGACGGGTCTATCGCCAGCCTGTATTCGGGGATCGAATAGGCAAGATAGCGTCCGTCGGAGGCCATTATGCTGCCTCTGATGTATTCCAGAGGCTTGTCCTGCTCCAGATTGCCTTCGTTTATGTTCTTCGGGTCGTCGAAGAACTGGACTATGACAATCTTGATGACGGCGGCCAGCGCGATTGCCACAACCGTGAGATATGCTATGGCTGTCTTGTTGCGGTTTACCATTGGCCGTCCTCCATTTTTATGCGCTCGGGCGGCACTGTGGGCTCCTTGAGCGACGAGCCGTAGGTCTTGAGAAGGCTGTTGATGCGGCTGCGGCTGTTGATGCCTATGTAGTCGAGTTCCATCTGATGGTACTCTATCTTGAGACTCTCGATTTTCTTGTTGTTGTCCTGAACCTTGACAAGGTCGTTCTCGACAATGAGGTTCCACGCTATGACGAGGCAGACCAGGAAGAATGCATAGACAGAAAATCCGAGGTAGCGTTCGATGCCGTGGCCGAGCATAGTGTCTCCGCTGAGATGCCTGCCCAGAAAACCGAACGCCCTGCCAAGGGCCTGTTTTATCTTGCCGCTTTTTTTCATCTTCTTTCCGCTGCTCTCAATTTTGCGCTTCTGGCTCTTGTGTTGCCGCTTATCTCTTCTTCCGACGGGAGAACGGGTTTCTTGAAAACAAGAGTGTAGGGCGACTGTCCTGCGCCCCTGATGTCACGCTCGATTTCCCCCGAGGCGTTGCCCGACTTGAAGTAGTTCTTGACTATCCTGTCCTCAAGGGAGTGGTAGGTGATGACAGCTATGCGGCCGCCGCTTGCGAGGCTCTTTATGGCCCCGTTCATAAACCCCTCCAGAGCGGACATCTCTCCGTTTACTTCAATCCTCAGCGCCTGATATATCTTTGCCAGAAACTTATGCTCTGAAAATTTGGGCAGAACGCTTTCGAGGGCCCTGCCCAAATCGGTCGTTGTCTTTATCGGAGAGGCCTCTCTTGCCTTGCATATGAGCTCCGCCACTTTCCTGCTGCCATCAACCTCGCCGTAAAGTCTGAAAATACGCTCCAAATCCTCACTGCTATAACTATTTACTATATCTTCTGCGCTTTTACGTGCGCGAACGTTCATTCTCATATCGAGCGGGGCGTCGAATCTGAACGAGAACCCCCTCTCTCCGGTGTCGAACTGGTGAGACGACACTCCGAGGTCTCCAAGGATGCCGTCGACCTGCCTTAAGCCCTCAGCCCTGAGATAATTGTGCAGGAATCTGAAATTGCCGTGCACCAGCGTGAACCTTTTGTCGTCGGGGGCGTTCCCGAGCGCATCCGCGTCCTGGTCGAAGGCTATGAGCCTGCCTTTCGGGCCGAGTCTGCGCAGAATCTCCCTGCTGTGTCCGCCTCCTCCGAAGGTTACGTCAACATAGACGCCGTCGGGCTTTATGTCGAGTGCGCCGACGCTTTGTTCGAGCAGCACCGGGGTGTGGTATTCTGACATCGCAAGCCTCCTTCTTTATCCGAGAATCTTCTCGGCGAGCGAGACATACTCGGGACTTTCCATAGCCGACGCATCGTAACTCTCCTTGTCCCATATCTCGATTATGTGGTTGCAGCCGGCGAAGACCACTTCTTTGGTGATTCCGGCCTGTGATAGCAACTCTTTGGGTATCATAAGCCTGCCGAGCTTGCTGTCGGGCTCGACCACGGCTGTGCCCCTCATATATTCCCTCCAGAAGAGGGCGTGCTCCTTATTGAAGAAGTTGAGGCGGGCCTTGACTGCTCCGGACTCGGCTTCCCACTGCTGGAACGAATACATTTCGAGGCAGGGCGAGAACAGGGATTTCTTGACCACAAAGCGCATATCGGCGCCTTCGCCCATAACGGACTTGAAGGCGGCGGGGAAGATGAGCCTTCCCTTGTCGTCAACTTTAGCTTTGTAATATCCTATGAACTCTGCCATTATCTTAGGAAATGATGTGCGGATGCAAAGTTAAGACTTAATTTTCCACTTATTTACACTTTTTTCCAAAATCTTCCACAAAGTTATCAACAACCAGCCGTGCATAAAAAAGGCGGAACCCTTTTTGAGGATTCCGCCGCCTGCGATTGATAGTAACTTTCTTGTTATTTAAACTGTGCGAAGAAGTCGCCGCCTTTGTCGTCCACAAGGATGAAAGCGGGGAAGTTCTCGACTCTGATTTTCCAGATTGCCTCCATTCCGAGTTCGGGATATTCCACACATTCGATGCTCTTGATGTTGTTCTGGGCAAGGATTGCCGCAGGGCCTCCGATGGAACCCAGATAGAATCCGCCGTGTTTCTTGCAGGCGTCTGTAACTGCCTGGGAACGATTGCCTTTGGCAAGCATTATGAGCGAACCGCCGTTGTCCTGGAATTCGTCCACATAGGGGTCCATGCGGCCGGCTGTGGTGGGGCCCATCGAGCCGCAGGCCATTCCTGCGGGAGTCTTGGCGGGACCTGCATAGTAGATGGGATGCTCCTTCATATACTGGGGCATACCTTCGCCTGCATCGAGACGTGCCTTGAGCTTTGCGTGAGCGATGTCGCGGCCCACGATGATTGTGCCGTTGAGGCTCAGGCGTGTGCCGATAGGATATTTTGTGAGAATCTTGCAGACGTCGGCCATAGGCTGGTCGAGGTCGATGCAGACTGCGCCGCCTTCGCCGGCCTCGCGCATCGACTCGGGAATCCACTGAGTGGGGTTGTCGTCGAGTTTCTCGATCCAGACTCCGTCGGCGTTGATCTTAGCCTTGATGTTGCGGTCGGCAGAGCAGCTTACGCCAAGACCGATGGGGCAGCTTGCACCGTGGCGGGGCAGACGGATGATGCGCACGTCGTGGGCCATATATTTGCCGCCGAACTGTGCTCCGAGGCCGATTTTGTGGGCTTCTTCCAGAACCTGCTTCTCAAGATCGATGTCGCGGAATGCGCGGCCTGTTTCGTCGCCTGTTGTGGGGAGGGAATCGTAGTATTTGCAGGATGCGAGCTTGACAGTCAGAAGGTTGCGTTCTGCCGAAGTGCCTCCGATGACGAATGCTATGTGGTAGGGAGGGCAGGCTGCGGTGCCGAGGCTCTTCATCTTCTCCACGAGGAAAGGAATGAGGGTGCCGGGGTTCTGGATGCGGGCCTTGGTTTCCTGATAGAGATAGCTCTTGTTGGCCGAGCCGCCGCCTTTGGTCACGCAGAGGAAACGGTATTCCATACCTTCCGTAGCCTCGATGTCTATCTGTGCGGGGAGGTTGCATTTGGTGTTGACCTCTTCGTACATCGAGAGGGGAGCGTTCTGGGAGTAGCGCAGATTCTCTTCGGTGTAGGTCTTGTAAACTCCTTTCGAGAGAGCCTCTTCGTCGCAGAATCCTGTCCAGACCTGCTGGCCTTTCTCGCCGTGGATGATGGCTGTGCCGGTGTCCTGGCAGAACGGAAGTTTGCCCTTGCAGGCAACTTCGGCGTTGCGGAGCATTGTGAGTGCCACGTATTTGTCGTTCTCTGAAGCTTCGGGGTCGCTCAGAACTTTGGCCACCTGAGCATTGTGAGCGGGGCGGAGCATAAACGAAACGTCGCGGAAAGCTGTGTTTGAAAGAGCGGTGAGGGCTTCGGGCTGAACTTTCAGCATAGGTTTTCCCTCGAAATCGCCTACAGAAACGAAAGCTTCTGAGCCGGGGATCTTGTAATACTCGGTCTCGTCCGGGCCGAGCTGAAACATTGGAGCGTATTTGAATTCCATACCTATATAATATTGTTTATCTGTTGCCGTTTTCCATAAGATAGACTTTCATGAACTCGCCAAGGTCTCCGTCGAGAACTCCTTGAGTGTCAGATGTTTCGCATCCGGTGCGGAGGTCCTTGACCATTTTGTAGGGGTGAAGGACGTAGGAGCGTATCTGCGAGCCCCATTCTATCTTTTTCTTCTGACCTTCGAGTTCGGCCTGTTTCTCCTGGCGTTTCTTGAGTTCGAGGTCGTAGAGATGCGATTTGAGGATTCTCAGGGCATTCTGCCTGTTGTCGAGCTGCGAACGGGTCTCGGTGTTCTCCACGACTATTCCCGTGGGGATGTGCTTGACGCGCACGCCGGTCTCGACTTTGTTGACGTTCTGGCCGCCGGCTCCCGACGAGCGATAGGTGTCCCACTCGAGGTCGGCGGGGTTGATTTCTATCTCAATCGTGTCATCTACAAGAGGATAGATGAAGACCGACGAGAATGTCGTCTGGCGTTTGCCCTGGGCGTTGAAGGGAGAAATGCGCACCAGACGGTGGACTCCGCTTTCGGCCTTGAGGTAGCCATAGGCGTATGCGCCTTCGAATTCTATTGTCACGGATTTGATGCCGGCTTCGTCGCCGTCGAGGATGTCCGATATATGTACCTTATAGCCATTACGTTCGCCCCAGCGGAGATACATTCTCATAAGCATCGCCGACCAGTCGTTGGCTTCGGTGCCGCCGGCTCCTGAATTTATCTTGAGTATGGCACCAAGTTCATCGCCTTCGGCAGAGAGCATATTTCTCAGTTCGAGTTTTTCAATGTCGTCAGCGAGCGATTTGTATGCCTTGTCGATGTCGTCGGAGGCATCCTCGCCGAATTCCATAAGGGTCTCGAGGTCGGCAAGGCCCGATTCCACTGCATCGTAGCCCTCGACCCAGAATTTGACGGCCGAGACTTCTTTCATAAAGCTTTCGGCGGCCTTCGGGTCGTCCCAGAAATCGGGAGCCAGTGTATGTTGCTGTTTGTCAGATAGATTTATTCGCTTCGAGGCGATGTCAAAGACACCTCCCCAACGTCTCTATCCGCTGTTTCAAACTTTTAATTTCTTCGTAACTTATCATATTCTTTTCGTATTTCGTCGTAACTGTATCCGCGGCCGAGGGCATAACGGTAGAGTTTGGCCTGCTTCTTCGCGGGGTCGGTTTCCTTGCTTAGCGCCCGCCATTTGGCGGAGAGGAGGCTGTGGAATTTGTTCCCTGCGGCCTGACGGTCTATCTCTTCAAGGGCCTGCTCTGCCGTCTGCGGCTCTACTCCTTTGCGCAGCAAAGTTAACTTGATTTTTGCACTTCCCCAACCTTCGAGCGAACTTTTGTCGCGGGCGAAGGCCCGGGCGAAGCGCGCATCGTCTATGTAGCCCTCCTTGCAGAGAGTTTCGAGAATTTCTTCGGCGTGTGGAGTGCCGGCTTTGTCGAGCCTTGCGGCGATGTCGGCCCTGCAATGCTCCGAGAGGGAGCAAAGCCTCATCATACGCGAAAGAAGTTTTTCCTTGTCCACGCTGTTATGCTCCGGGGGTCAGGCCTATGAAGCCGAGGCGGCCGGTGAAGTAGAGGGCGGCTGCAGCCGCTGCGAGAATCAGAATTATGGCTATGAACCACCACAGGCCCTTGCGGCTCTTCTTCTTTATCTGATAAGGATCGATGATGTTGAGCTTGGGGTAGGAGGCGGTATGCGTAAGATGCGAGCCGAAATTCACGTCGATAAGGATGCAGGCGTTGATGGCCCAGCCGTTGGCGTTGAGGACGGGGCCGAGGTTGCGCTTGCGCAACTTGGACCAGGCCATTATCATCGAAGGACCGGATATCACGAGCATAACTGCCAGAATTGTGAGGGGCATCTGCCACCAGGTGAGTTTGAGGAAGCCCTCGGCCACCGAGACGAGGAACGAACCTATGTAGCCCAAAGCCATTCCGATGGCCGCAAAGATTCCGCAGAACTTGGCTATGTCGAAAGCTTGTTTCTTGGGGGCTGTCCCGTCTTTTGCCGGTGTTGCCGCAGCTGTCTGGATGTTCTTGCCGGCTTCGTCGGCCTTTGACTGAAGATTGCTCATCATTTTGTCGTTCTTATCGGAAGCCATCTTGTTGATCTGGCTGGAGCACCATCTTCCGAACTTGCGGTAGGGCGACCACATAGCCTGCCTGATGCTGATGGGGTTATCGACAATCTTGACCACGGTGGCGTCCCAGTCGTTTCCGTCGCGGTCGTAGAAAATGGCATTCTTGCCCACTCTGAGATGGCCTATGTCTCCGCGTGTCATAATTGCCGCTATGGTCATCTTCTCGTTCTTTGTCTTCGAGCGGCAGTCGCAATACAGGATGAACATTCCGCTGAGGTTGGGCATATCGGTGTGGCTCGACATATCCGGAACCTTTATGCAGAGTTCGCAGGATCTCTGGTCTATGAAGAGGCGTCCGGCCTGGAACATCGCCCGTTTTTCGTTGATGTAGAAGTTCCTGAGCGACACATAGTTGTTGAGGAATTTGTATATGTCCTTGCACAGGTATATGAATTTTTCGAGCGGAGCTATGAACTCCCGTTCCGCCGCAAGCGAGGAGTCCAGGGTCTCGGCGCTGATGCCTTCTATCGCTTTCTTGCCTGCGGTGTAGGCGTCGATTTTGGCTTTGACTGCCGACCATTGGCTGCTTTCGAGATGTGTGGCTCCGGGGAACTCCTTGTCGAGAATTTCGCTCTTGAATTTTGCGAAAGCCTGCTGCCAGACAGGGTTGATGCCTGATTCCAGAGGAAGAGTGCTTTTGCCCGACGGACGGGCTATGGGGCAGGCGGCAATCTCGTCGCTGCATTTTGTGAGGTCGCCGACCCCGATCGAGGCTATTTTGTCTTTCGACACGTCGAGCAATCCCGCGCAGTCGGAGTCGAAACCTATGAGGCTGCAACGCAGAAAATAGTCGTCGATTTTGCTTCTGACGGCTTCGAGGGCTGCGACTGCAGCGTCGCTGCTGTCGCCGTACGGAGCATTGAGAGCTTGCTTTGCGGCTGCTTCGTCCTTGGCTGCCTGACATCTTGCGTCTATGCCGGCGATGTAGGCCTTGATGTCGTTTATCGATATTTCTTCGGCATCGGCCCGGCCGGCTTCCGAGAGAACTTTCTGTGCGCTCTCTTTGAGGAGTCTGCCGGTTTCGCCGGAAGTGTCGAAGCCTTCGAGCGGAAAGTGGTCTTCCTCCTTGAGAAGGTCGTCGGGGTTGCAGACCGCATCGGTCATCCATTTCACGGCGCTGACGACTTCATCGACACGGATTTTGCCGTCTGAGTCGCTGTCCAGAATCTGAAGGGTGCGGTGGTCGAATTCAAGACCTTCGACAGGGCAGCTGAGCACTGTCCAGAGTTTTTTGTCGAGCTCGGGCAGATGCACGAGATCCTCGCCCTTCTCGATAACTACCCTAGTCGCCCCGCCCAGCGAAGCATAGGTCCATTTGTATTCTTTGTTGAGATTGTCTATGAGCATAGTCCTTAAAATTTTCAATCCTACAAATATACAAAATTATCTTTACCTCGCGGCCCACCTCCGCGAAAAACGCCCGGCCCCCTATCTGATTCGGCACTTTGCCGAATCAGACGGACTCGAAAACCGCGTCGAGGGCTTTGATGAAGGGCACGATGTCGCCGAAATCCAGGGCACGGTGGTCGAAGGCTATGCAAAGCGGAAGAATCCTGCGGCCGCCGGCGTCCTGAATGGCTCCTATGCCGATTGCAACCACCTGTGGCGGAACGACTTCCAGAAGCAGGGGCGCCCCGCGGAGCCCTCTGTGCAGCGAGCCGAAATTGGAGACTGTGATGGAGCCCTGCTCGATGTCTGCGACCCCAAGGCGCTCTGTCAGAGGGCGTTTGTAGTATTCCTTGCGCTCCTTTCCGTGGAGCAGCGCGGCGCAGCGGGGGTTCATCAGCCTGCCGACCATTCGGCCAAGTGCCTTCCAGAGATGCCCGTGAAGCGCGGCGCTGACAGTGTCGTGCATTGCGGTGGACATCATCACCTCGTCGAGATTGCTGGCGGCGGCGCGGCGCATAGTGTCGCCTATCCGTGCCTGCAGCTGCACGGGAGTCAGACTCGCGCAGTCGTGGATGTTGAGGGTCATCATCCTTCCGTCGGGAAGTCCGGCCGGCATCGAAATGTCCACACTCTCGCGGACGTCCAGCCGCCCTGTCACAGTCCAGCGGTTGAAGCTGAAATGCGCGTTCATTGAGGGCGCAGCCTTGAGAGCATTGGCTATCACGCTGAGAATCATAGTGTTGAAAGATACCCCCAAGGGCTTGAATGCTTCGGCATAATGCCGCTCGAACGAGGTGATGTCCGGCTCGTAGCTGAAAGCCACGTGCGGTATCGTCCTCCAGCTTTCTGAAGTCATATTTGCAACGATCTTGCGCTGAATGTCGAAAAAATCAGAATTTTCCATTGCCTGCCGCAGTTTATGTTTTTAACGATGCGCAAATATACGCATTTTGGTGTATCAGATTGAAGTAATCCGCGTCGGTGCATTTTTTTTGGGCGATAACGCGAAAAATTTTGACAACCTATTATTTTTTTAGTTAATTTTATCTTCTGAACACATCACAATTGATAATATGGCCATTTCTTCGGAAGATTTGCATAAAAAACTCAAGGAGTTCTTCGGGTTCGACGCTTTCAAGGGCAATCAGGAAGCAATAATCAACCACCTGATCGGCGGAGGCAATGCTTTTGTGCTTATGCCCACCGGCGGAGGCAAGTCGCTCTGCTATCAGCTCCCCGCTCTCTGTCTCGAAGGCACCGCCATAGTCGTATCGCCTCTCATCGCCCTGATGAAAAATCAGGTTGACGCCATCAGAGGCTTCATCCAGAACAAGGAAGGCATAGCCCACTTCCTCAATTCGTCGCTCAACAAGACCCAGATGCAGGAAGTCAAGGACGACCTCCTGAGCGGGGTCACCAAACTTCTATACGTTGCCCCCGAATCTCTCACAAAAGAAGAGAACATCCAGCTGCTCAGACAGATAAAGATATCTTTCTATGCCATAGACGAAGCCCACTGCATCTCCGAATGGGGCCACGATTTCCGCCCGGAGTACCGCCGCATACGCGCCATTGTCGGCGAAATAGGCGTGGCGCCGATAATAGCGCTGACCGCCACCGCCACCCCCAAGGTGCAGGCCGACATCCAGCGCAATCTCGGGATGCTCGACGCCAAGGTCTTCAAATCGTCGTTCAACCGCCCCAATCTCTACTATGAAATAAAGGACAAATCCAATCCCAAGCGCGACATAATCAAATTCATAAAGGAGAATCCCGGCAAGAGCGGAATCATCTATTGCCTTAGCCGCAAGAAGGTGGAAGAAATAGCCGAACTGCTGAATATCAACGGCATAAAAGCCCTTCCGTACCACGCCGGAATGGATGCCGCCTCCCGTGCCCGCAACCAGGACGCATTCCTTATGGAGCAGGTGGACGTCATAGTCGCAACCATAGCCTTCGGAATGGGAATCGACAAACCCGACGTAAGGTTCGTGATTCACTACGACATCCCCAAGAGCCTCGAGGGCTACTATCAGGAGACCGGCCGCGCAGGCCGCGACGGCGAAGAAGGCAAATGCATCGCTTTCTACAGCTACAAAGATATCCAGAGGCTCGAGAAATTTATGCAGGGCAAGCCCATATCCGAGCAGGAAATCGGCAAACATCTGCTTATGGAGACCGTGGCCTACGCCGAGAGCAACCGCTGCCGCCGCAAGATTCTGCTCAACTACTTCGGAGAAGACTACCCCGAGGAAAACTGCGGAGCCTGCGACAACTGTCTCAGTCCCAAGAAGCTGTTCGACGCCAAGGACGACGTCTGCACCGTTATCGAGCTTGTCCTCTCGCTCAAGGAAGCTTTCAAGACGGAGTACCTCGCCAACATCCTTGCCGGCGAGAGCAATTCCATAATCAAATCCTACCGCCACAATACCCACGAACTCTTCGGCATCGGCAAGGACAAAGGCCCACGCTTCTGGAACGCCGTCATCCGCCAGGCCCTGGTCCTGCACCTTCTCGACAAGGACATCGACCGCTACGGCCTCATTTCAGTGACAGATGCCGGCCGCAAATTCTACGAAGCCCCCTACGCCCTGATGATGGCAGAAGACCGCGAATTCGTTGACGGAGAGGACGATGAAGACGAGGACGGCCCCGCAAAGCACGGTGCGGCTGTCGGCGGAGGCGGAGGCGACCAAACCCTTCTGGCAATGCTCAAGGAGGTCCGCCGCGACCTTTCCAAGAAAAAGAACCTTCCCGCGTGGGTCATTTTCGGCGACCCCAGTCTCGAGGATATGTCCATAATGTACCCCATCACCCTCGACGAACTCAAGAACTGCCAGGGGGTGGGAGAAGGCAAGGCCCACAAATTCGGCAAACCCTTTGTCGAGGTCATCGCCAAATATGTGGAGGAGAACGACATTCTGCGGCCCGACGACTTCGTGGTGCGTTCGGTTGCCAACCGCTCGGCCAACAAGGTGTTCATAATCCAGAGCATCGACCGCAAGATTCCTTTCGAGGACATCGCCCGCGCCAAGGATATGGAACTCTCGGAACTCATCGAAGAAATTGAAAGCATAGTCGCTGCCGGCACCCAGCTCAACATAGACTATTATATAAAGCAGACCATCGACGAGGACAAGCTGGGCGACATCTTCGAGTATTTCCGCGACGAAGCCCAGACGGATTCCGTCTCGGATGCGATGAAGGAACTCGGAGGCGACTACGAAGAGGAGGAAGTCCGCCTGGTCCGCATCAAGTTTATGTCAGAGTTAGGTAACTGATGGATTTGTCGCGGCCCCAATAGGTCATCTGCCTTTTGGCATAGTGGCGGGTGTTGCGCTTGATCAGCCTTACGGCCTCCTCGAGGTCGGTCTTACCATCCAGATAATCAAATATTTCCTTGTAACCCACAGTGCGGAGCGCGGGTTTGTCGCGGTACGCCTCGAGGCTGCGCACTTCGTCCACAAGGCCCTGCTCCAGCATAATGTCAACGCGACGGTTTATACGCTCGTAAAGTTCTTCGCGGGGTCTGGTCAGGCATATCTTTTCAATGTCGAAAGGACGCTTCTTGACCGGCCCCGTCTTGTAGGACGAAAATTTGCGGCCGGTGGATATGGTGACTTCGAGAGCCCTTATCACCCTCTGGGTATTGGCTATGTCTATGGTCCCGTACGACTCCGGATCGAGCAGTTTCAGATCCTGCCTCAGCGATGCAATGCCCTCAGATTCAAGGCGTTCCATAAGTCTGGAGCGAAGTTCCTGATCGGCCGGCGGAAAATCGTCGAGACCGTTGCACAGCGCATCGACATAGAGCCCGCTGCCGCCGGTCATAATCAAAGTGTCGTGAGTCTTGAAAAGTTCTTCGAGAAGTTCCAGGGCTTCGATCTCATAGAGTCCTGCGGTATAGTATTCGTCGGGAGATTTGCAGGCTATGAAATAGTGCCGCACTTCGGCCAGTTGCTCCGGCGAAGGCTGGGCCGTACCGATAGGCATCCCCCTGAAAATCTGGCGGGAGTCGCACGAAACGACGGGGCAACCATATTGCCCGGCAAGATTGATGCTGAAATCTGTTTTGCCGACGGCTGTCGGCCCGAGGATTATCTTCAGGAGGGGCATACGAGGCTCCTTAGTTCAATTCCTCCTCGTCAAAGATTTCTTCCTCCTCGTCGCCCTCGTCCTCATCGTCGTCTTCGTCGTCATCCTCGTCGTCGAGGTCTTCGTCGTCAGTGGGAGCAGGATGGGGAACTCCCGGAGGCACCACTGCTTCATAGTCTTCGTAGCGGGTGTTGAACTGCTCGGGGCCGTGGCCCTTTTCGCCGGTGAGGCAGGGGCAGAGGCGCTCGGGGACTTCAGACTCTTCGCCTTCGCACACCAGCTTGACATAGCGTTCGTTGCGCATATCGTAGAGATAGCGGAGCTCGGCGATTTCGTCCGCCTGGAGTTTGGCGAAAGTGACCTGGTCCATAGAGCCGTCTCCGAAGTCGAAGAGGCCGTACTCGCCACACATCTTGCCCGATGCGTCGTAGCCTTGAAAGACCACCATCTGGTCGGGAGAGAATCCGAGGTCTGAAAGAATGAAGTTGTTGAAGGAGAAGAGGTTCATATCGGATTTCACGGCATAGGTGCGGAAGAAAACCTTGCTCTCCGGTATAGTGGCTTTGTATCTGAGTATCATTTCAAATTAGAATTTGAACACAAAATTAATGCTTTTTGCGTACATTTACAACATGATTTCGTGCAATGACACCTATAAAAGCATAGCTTCGCAGGGCAAAGGAGTTTACAAAGAGCTGGGCAGCAAGTTCCTGGCCTTCGCCTATCCTGTTGAAACAGAGGAGGAAATAAAAGATATTCTGGCCTGCCTCAAGAAAGAATATTTCGACGCCCGACATCATTGCTATGCATATCGGCTGGGGCTGGATGGGGAAAAATGGCGGATCAACGACGATGGAGAGCCTTCATCCTCGGCCGGCCGCCCCATCTATGGCCAGATTCTGTCGAATGAACTGAGCGACATTCTGATAGTGGTCGTGAGATATTTCGGGGGTGTCAAACTCGGCATTCCGGGGCTCATCCGGGCATACAAATCGGCCGCACAGGATGCCATCGCCAGTGTTCCTGCGGTGGAGAAAGTCGCCGGGGAATTTTTCAACATCGAATTCGACTATCTCCGGATGAACGATGTGATGAAAGTTCTCAAAGACTTGAATATCACCCCTTCGGAGCAGTCGTTCGACCTTTCCTGCCGTATGAGGGTCAGGGTCCGCCTCTCGCAGATGGAAGATTTCAAGGACAAATTGACATTCTGTCGGATTTTTCAGTAAATTTGTAGTTCGTATAAAACAAGACTATTGCAATGAAAAAAGTTTACAATTTCAATGCAGGTCCCTGCGTATTGCCGCAGCCTGCACTCGATGCCACAATCGAAGCACTCAAGGATTTCAAAGGAACAGGCCTTCCCGTAATCTCGATTTCCCACCGCACAAAAGAGTGGGAGGAGACAATGAACGAATGCCGCTCGCTTTGGCGTGAACTTCTCAACATCCCGGAAGACTACGAAATTCTCTTCCTCGGCGGCGGTGCATCGATGCAGTTCCTGTATGTCCCTATGAATCTTCTCGAAAAGAAGGCAGGATATCTGGAGACAGGCGTCTGGGCAAAGAAAGCTCTCAAGGAAGCCAAGGGGCTGGGCGAAGCCTATGCAGTAGCATCCTCGGCCGACACTACCTATAATTATATACCAAAGGGCTACGAAATCCCAACGGACCTGGACTATTTCCACATCACCACCAACAACACAATCTACGGCACCGAAATCAAATACGATATGGACTGCCCGGTCAATCTTGTGGCCGATATGTCTTCCGACATAATGAGCCGTCCGGTCGATGTTTCGAAATATGCCCTCATCTATGGCGGAGCCCAGAAGAACGTTGGCCCCGCAGGTGTGGCTTTCGCAATCGTGCGCAAAGACATCCTCGGCAAGGTCAGCCGTTACATCCCAACGATGCTCGACTACCGCACCCACATCACCGGCGAGAGTATGTTCAACACACCTCCCGTATTCGCCATTTACGTTATGACAGAGACGCTCAGGTGGCTCAAGCGCGTGGGTGGAGTCGAGGCCATAAACAAGATAAATGTCGCAAAGGCTCAGAAGCTTTACGACGAAATCGACCGCAACCCGATGTTTGTGGGCACAGCAGCCAAGGAAGACCGCTCGATTATGAATGTGTGCTTCGTGATGGCTCCCGGCAAAGAAGCGCTGCAGGATGAATTTTTGGCCTTCGCCAAAGAGCGCGGAATGGTCGGCATCAAGGGCCACCGCAGCGTGGGCGGTTTCAGGGCTTCGCTCTACAATGCCTGCCCCGTGGAGGCAGTGGAGGCGCTGGTTGCAACAATGCAGGAATTTGAAAAATTGCACGCATAATGAAGATACTTGTCGCTACCCAGAAGCCTTTTGCAAAGGCAGCTACAGACGGCATCCGCGCCATTGCCGCCGAAAACGGACACGAAGTTGTCCTGTTTGAGAAATACGAAAGCCAGGCCGACCTTGTCGCCGCTGTGGCCGATGCCGATGCGCTGATTGTGCGCTCGGACAAAGTCACCGCGGAGGTGGTCGAAGCCGCTCCGTCCCTGAAAATTGTGGTCCGCGCAGGTGCCGGTTTTGACAACCTGGACCTTGCAGCCTGCACCGCGCACGGAGTTGTTGCAATGAACACTCCCGGACAGAATTCCAACGCTGTGGCCGAGCTTGCTCTTGGCCTTATGATTTATATCAGCCGCAACCAGTTCACTCCCGGCACAGGCTCTGAACTTCAGGGCCGTACGCTTGGCATCCAGGCTTACGGCAATGTGGGCCGACTTGTGGGCCTGAAGGCTATGGCTCTGGGAATGAAGGTGTTGGCCTACGACCCCTTCCTTACCCCCGACAAAATTGAGTCAACCGGCGCTTCAGTGGCTTCGTCTTTGGAAGAGCTTTATTCTTCATCCGATTTCCTATCGCTGCATATTCCCGCAACTGAACAGACCCGCGGGTCCATCGGATATTCTCTGGTGTCGCTGATGCCCGCCGGAGCTTGCCTGGTCAATACGGCCCGTAAGGAAGTCATTGACGAAGAGGGACTTATGAAAATTATGAGCGAGCGCCCCGACCTTCGTTATGTGGCCGATGTGGCTCCCGAGCGTGCAGATGAATTTGCCGCCGCTTTCGGCAAGCGATATTTTGCAACTCCCAAGAAAATGGGCGCCGAGACAGCCGAGGCCAACATCAACGCCGGCCTTGCCGCCGCCACTCAGATTTGTAAATTCTTTGCTACGGGAGACCGTACATTCCAATTGAATAAATAATTCCTTATGGTACGAGTCAAACCCTTTGCGGCTTTGCGTCCGCCCAAGGCTCTGGGCAAGGAAGTTTCCGCCAGACCTTATGATGTTATGAATTCTTCCGAGGCGCTTGCCGAAGCAGGCGAGAAGTCTCTTCTTCACATCACCCGTCCCGAGATAGATTTCTCGCCCATTGCCGGCGAGCACGAGCAGCGTACTTACGACAAAGCTGTCGAGAATTTCCGGCTCTGGAAAGAGCGCGGATGGCTGATGCAGGACCCCAAGGAGTGCTACTATGTTTACGCCCAGTCTATGGAGGGACGTACTCAATATGGTATAGTGCTTTGCGCTCACACAGAGGATTACGAGACCGGCGCCATCAAGAAGCACGAACTCACCCGCAAGGAGAAGGAAGACGACCGTATGGTCCACGTCAACATCCAGAACGCCAACATCGAGCCCGTGTTCTTTGCCTATCCCGATTCTCCGGAGCTCGACGCCATAATGCTGCGCTATATCTCACGGGTTCCCGAATATGATTTCGTGGCCGACGAGGATGGGTTCGGACATAAGTTCTGGGTTATCGATGCCGACGAGGACATTGCGGCTATGACTCGCATTTTTGCGGAAATTCCGGCGTTCTATGTGGCTGACGGACACCATCGTACGGCTGCCGCTGCACGTGTGGGAGCCGAGCGTCGTGCCGCGAATCCCGCGCATACCGGCTCCGAGGAATACAACTGGTTTATGGCAGTGTGCTTCCCCGACAACCAGCTCAAGATTATGGACTACAACCGTGTGGTCAAGGACTTGAACGGACTTTCGTCCGAGGAATTTCTGGCGCGCCTCTCCGAGTCGTTTGTCGTAGAATGCTGTGGCTCATCGGTTTACAAACCCTGTGCTCTGCATAATTTCTCGATGTATCTTGGCGGGTCTTGGTATTCTTTGACTGCCCGCCCCGGGACTTACGACGATGGCGACCCCATCGGGGTGCTGGACGTCACCATCTGCTCGAATCTTATTTTCGACAAGATTCTGCAGTTGGGAGATCTTCGTACATCTGACCGCATAGACTTCGTGGGCGGCATCCGCGGCCTTGGCGAGCTCGCCCGTCGCGTGGACAGCGGCGAGATGGCGGCGGCCTTCGCCCTCTATCCCGTCTCGATGAAGCAGCTGATGGACATAGCCGACACCGGCAACATAATGCCCCCCAAGACCACCTGGTTCGAGCCCAAGCTCCGCAGCGGCCTGGCCATCCATTCTATAATTTAATTTTTGCTATTATTCATTCAAATTCATATCTTTGCGCCCTCAAAGGAAACAGAACTAATTTATTATAGAACAATGAAAAAGACATTTGTATTCGTTGCAATTTGCGCAGTAGCCGCAATGAGCTTCGCATCCTGCTCGAGAATGAGCACTTCTGAAAAACAGATCAAAGGCATCTCAAAGACTGACGTTGACTCCGTAAGCTATATGCTCGGCTACAACCTCGGTATGAGTATGAAGTACAACAATATGGGCCCTATGAACCTCGCAAAGGTTGACGAAGGCATCAAAGCCGCTATGGCAGGTGTCGAGATCTCCCAGCAGGAATTCTATGCAGTCGTAAACGGCTATATGGAGAAGAGAATGGGCCTCATCGCCGAGGCTAACGAAGCTGCAAGCGAAAAATTCATCGCCGACGCAGTTGCCAAGGAAGGCGCAACTCTCACAGAGTCAGGTCTTGCTTACAAAATTGTCGCTCAAGGTGGTCTCAAGGCTTCTTCCGCATCCGACACAGTGGAGGTGAACTACGAAGGCAAGAACCTCAAGGGCGAAATCTTCGACTCTTCGTACGAAAGAGGCGAGACTGCAACATTCCCTCTCGGCCACGTCATCAAGGGCTGGACAGAAGGTATGCAGCTTGTCGGTGAAGGCGGCGAAATCTACCTCTGGATTCCTTACAACCTCGCTTACGGCGAGCGTGGCCAGGGCGACAAGATCGGACCCAAAGAGGCTCTCTTCTTCCGCGTCGAGGTCGTCAAGGTTATGCCCAAGGCAGAATAAAAGATGCCCGAACAGGTCGGGCATGACGGATGGGTATTTTTAAAAGAATATTATCCTACGGCAAACCGTATGGAAGGTACTGGCCGGGCTATCTTGCCCTGTCAGTACTTTCGCTTATATTCGGTATCGCCAACTATGCCCTTCTGGGGCCGCTTCTGACCGTTCTCTTTGAGAGTCAGGATGTTGCGGGGCCCTTGGCAAAGCCCGAGTTTGCCCTCACGATAGACTGGGCCAGAGAGGCATTCCGCTACGCCATGGCCACGGTCACCCTTGAGCACGGCGCCCTCGGAGCTCTTTCGCTGGTCTGCGGAGCCCTCATTTTCTGCTGCTTCGTGGCCGACCTCTGCCGATATCTCTCGCAGCGCATTCTGGTCGGTCTCAAGACAAACATAATGAAGAACATCCGCGCAGACCTCTTCCATAAGGTCTCGCGTATGGAAGTCGGCAGCCTCGGCGACCGCCGCAAGGGAGACATCCTCTCGAGCATATCCAACGACGTGGCCGAAGTTCAGAACAGTGTGGCCGGCGCGTTTCACATAATCTTCCGCGAACCTCTTCTGGTCGTAGGATTTCTGGCGATGCTCTTCTATATGTCGCCGCGTCTTACGGCAGTGTCGCTTGTGGCCCTCCCTGTCTGCGCCGTATTCGTCACCAGACTCACTCGCAAGCTAAGAGCCGGAAGCGTTGAGACACAGTCCCTTATGGGCTCGATAATCAGCCATTTCGAAGAAACCCTCTCGGGCCTCAGGATAATCAAGGCGTTCGGGGCGGAAAAATATGTCGAAGGCAATTTCGAGAAGACCAACGAAGCTCACAGGGAAGCGTCCCGAAGAGTATTCAACCGCCAGGAACTGGCATCTCCCACTTCTGAATTCCTCGGCATCTCCATAGGAGTTCTGGTGCTTTTCTACGGCGGATGGCTCAATATCCACGGAAATCTCGGAATGAGCTGGCAGGAGTTCGTGGTCTATATAATGTTCTACTGGAAGGTGCTCGAACCCGCCAAGGCAATCGCCAACTCATACGCCGGCATCCAGAAAGGAATAGTCTCGGGCGAGCGCATCTTCGCGATTCTCGACACTCCCGTGAGCATCGAGGATGGCGCCTCCTCCATAAAACATCTGGAGAAAGAAATCTCCTTCGAGAATGTAACTTTCTCATATACAGGAGAATCCGATGTGCTCCACAATGTGTCGTTCTCAATACCCAAAGGCAGCACAGTGGCGCTGGTGGGCTCATCGGGCGCCGGCAAATCCACAATAGCCGACCTCGTGCCCCGCTTCTGGGACGTGACCTCCGGACGGATATCCATCGACGGCACCGACATCAGGCTACTGCGCATAAGCGACCTGACCGGGCTCCTGGGCATAGTCAGCCAGGAGACAATCCTCTTCAACGACACTATCTTCAACAACATAGTCTTCGGCAAGGAAAATGTCAGCCCCGAAGAAGTATATGCGGCCGCCCGCGCGGCAAACGCCGAGGAGTTCATCCTCCGGCAGCCGCAGGGCTACAACACCAACATAGGCGATCGCGGCTCCAAGCTTTCGGGCGGCGAGAGGCAGCGCATCGCCATAGCCCGCGCACTCCTCAAGGACCCCGAGGTCCTGATACTTGACGAAGCCACCTCCGCTCTCGACACCCAAAACGAGCGCCTCGTGCAGGAAGCCCTCTCGAAGCTTATGGCGGGCCGCACTTCGCTTGTGATTGCCCACCGCCTCTCCACAATCCGCACCGCCGACGAAATTCTGGTCTTGCGTGGCGGCGAGATTGTCGAACGCGGAAATCACGAGAAACTTATTGCAAAAGACGGAGTTTATTCCCATCTTTGCAATTTGCAGAATATGAAATGATAAAATGAGTCAGATCTGGCCGGATACACGCTCGCTCAACAAGATTCTTGAATCGAGTTTCAAGAGGAACTGGAGCCGTCCGGCGCTGTCGAACTACGGCGGCGCGACTCTCACTTACGGCGAGCTCGCCGCCAAGATAGCCTGGCTGCACCTCTTCTTCAAGCAGTGCGGCATCTCCAAGGGCGACCGCATCGCCATCTGCTCGCGCAACCAAAGCTCCTGGGCGGTGACATTCCTTGCCACCATCACCTACGGCGCAGTGGCTGTGCCCATCCTCCACGAATTCAAGCCCGCCAACATCCTGCACCTCGTGCAGCACTCCGGCGCGGAATTTCTCTTCCTCGGCGGCCCGGTGTGGGACAACCTCTGCTACGAAGACTGCACCTTCCTCAAAGCCGTGGTGCGCTTCCCCGACTTCGACGTGGTCTGGTCCGACAGCGACAAGGTGGACAAGGCTATGCAGAAGCTCGACTCCAAATTCGAGGAAAAGTACTCCAAAGGCTTCGGCCCCGACAACATCCGGTATCACGCCGACCGCCCCGGCGACCTTGCGCTCATAAGCTATACCTCAGGCACTTCCGGCTTTTCAAAAGGCGTTATGATTCCCTTCAGGGCGCTGTGGTCCAACGTGCTCTTCGCCCGCGAGGTGGAGCCCCAGATGGGCAATACCTCCAAGGTCCTTTCGATACTCCCTTCTGCCCATATGTTCGGGATGATGTTCGAGTTCCTTTTCGAGATGACAATCGGCGCGCACGTCCTCTTCCTCACCCGATTGCCCAGCCCGCGCATATTCCTGGGCGCTCTCCAGAAACTCAAGCCCGACATCATCATCGCGGTGCCGATGATAGTGGAGAAAATCTACAAAAGCTATCTGGTGCCTATGCTCAAGAAGGGCATCATCAAGTTCTTCCTTAGGATGCCGGTCCTCGACCAGGTGCTCCGCAAGCGTATGCGCTCGGACCTTTACACTGCCCTTGGCGGCAATTTCAAGGAGATAATAATAGGCGGAGCCGCATTCAGCAAGGATGTCGAGACCCTTCTTTCAAAGATAGATTTCCCCTTCACCGTCGGCTACGGGATGACAGAGTGCGCGCCTATAATAACCTATGCTCCCGCAGGCAGCGCCAGACTCCATTCCTGCGGCAAGGCCGCCCCGCGTATGTCGGTCAAGATCGACTCCAAGGACCCCGCCCACATTGCCGGCGAGATTCTTGTCAAGGGCGACAACCTTTTTACAGGATACTACAACAACGAAAAGGCCACAAAAGCCGCGTTCACCCGCGACGGCTGGTTCAAGACCGGCGACATAGGAGTTATGGACGGCGACGGCTATCTCTACATCCGGGGCCGCAAGAAGAGTATGATACTCGGGCCTTCCGGCCAGAACATATATCCCGAAGAGATGGAGAGCATACTCGACAATATGCCAGACATAGTGGAGTCTCTGGTCGTCGAGGACGAAGGCAAGCTGGTGGCTCTTGTTTATCCCAATAGTGAACTGATTGATTTACAGAAACTTTCGGAAGAAGATCTTGCCGCCGAATGCCAGCGTATAATGACTTTGGCCAACGGGGAACTTCCCAAATATTGCAAGCTCTCTTCTGTCGAGATAGTCCCCGAGGAGTTCGAGAAGACTCCCAAACACAGCATCAAGCGCTATTTATATCAAAGATAAGATGAGTTCAGAATCAAAATTCGACAAAAGCTATCTCCAGATGGCAAAGGTGTGGGCACAAAATTCCTATTGCGTCCGCCGCAAAGTGGGTGCAATCCTCGTCAAGGACCGTATGATAATCTCCGACGGCTACAACGGCACTCCTTCAGGCTTCGAGAACGTGTGTGAGGATGAAAATGGGGTGACCAAACCCTATGTGCTTCACGCTGAGGCAAATGCAATCACAAAAGTGGCCAAGAGCGGCAACAGCAGCCTCGGCGCCACTCTTTATGTCACTGCCTCTCCCTGCCTCGAATGCTCGAAACTGATAATCCAGGCCGGAATCAAGAGAGTGGTATATAGCGAGGACTATCGGATAACAGACGGAATCGACCTCCTTCGCCGCGCCGGCATCGAGGTTGTGAAAAGTGAAGAATAATTGCTATGGAGCAGAAAAAACTTAACAGGATTTTGACCGCATCCCTCTGGGTTGTGATAATTATACTTCTCGTGGCCGCAGTCCTCAAGATGAAGGACTCCGGCAAGCAGGAACTTCCCGTGCCCGACAGCGACTGGGCCAAACTTATGCTGGTTCTTGGCAGCGTCGACAAGAGCTATGTCGATGAGATCGACCAGAAGAAGGTCACGGAAGAACTCCTCCCCATAGTGATGTCCAAACTCGACCCTCACTCGGTGTATCTTCCGCCTCAGGACCTCAAGGATGCGGAAGAAGACCTGCAGGGCGGCTTTGACGGCATCGGCATACAGTTCAGCGTGCCCAACGACACCGCCATCGTGAACAATGTCATCTCGGGAGGCCCCTCGGAGAAAGCCGGACTTTTGTCTGGCGACCGCATCATAAAGGTGGGGGAGAGGGAGATTGCCGGCAACAAGACTCCTCAGGACTCTATGGTCCGCCTTATGAAAGGCAAACGCGGCACCAAAGTGGATATCTATGTCAAGAGGGAAGGGGAGCCCGGACTTCTCCATTTCCCTATTGTCCGCGACAAGATTCCGGTCGAATCGGTGGATGTGTCCTATATGATAAACGACACCACCGGATTCATAAAGTTGTCGAAGTTTTCACGCACAAGCTATTTCGAAGTGATTTCGGCGGCCATCTCGCTTCGTGAGAAAGGTATGAAGCGTCTGATTTTCGACCTTCGCGACAACACCGGCGGATATATGGACCAGGCTTTGCTGCTCTGCAACGAGTTTCTGGAAAAGGGAGACCTCATAGTTTATATGGAAGGACGCAAGCGCGCCCGTCAGGATATGTATGCAGACGGCAAGGGTTCCCTGAAGGACATAGCCCTGGCTGTGCTCATCAACGAAGGTTCGGCCAGCTCCAGCGAAATCTTTGCCGGAGCAATGCAGGATAACGACCGTGCAACTCTTTATGGCTTAAGGTCTTATGGCAAGGGTCTGGTTCAGGAGCCCGTCAACTTCACAGACGGTTCCGGCATACGTCTCACGGTGGCGCGTTACTACACTCCCGCCGGGCGCTGCATCCAGAAGCCTTACGACGAATACGAAACCGACATCTACGACCGCTACATCCACGGCGAGATGATGTCGGCAGACAGCATCAAAGTCAACGACTCTCTGAAGTTCGAGACAAAAGGCGGCCGCACCGTCTATGGCGGCGGTGGAATCATCCCCGACGTTTTCGTGCCTCTCGACACCACCGGTGCCAGCCCGTATCTCGCAAAATGCAACCGCCAGAGTCTCCAGGTGCGTTTCGCCATACAGTTTGCCGACACTCACCGCGCCCAGCTTCGCGCAGTGGCCTCTCTCGACGATTTGTACAAAGTGCTTGCGCTCTACGATTTGAAGAGTCTCTTCGTGGACTATGCCGCCGGAATGGGCGTGCCGTATTCCGCCAATGACTGGTCTGTCTCCGGCGAGATAATCCTCACCCAGCTCCGCGCCCTCATCGGCCGCTACACTCCGCTCGACGACAACGCCTTCTACCCCATCTACCTCACCATCGACAACGTTGTCCGGGAAGCACTGAAATAAAGATGCCCGACCTTCTATACTGGGGCTCCGCCCCAAACCCCGCCGCTACGGGCTTGCTATAGCGCAAAGCCAGCCCTGCCCGCCCTCCACTAGCGCCCGACGGCGCTTGTTATTGGACGAAGATTAGGACGAGAGCGGAAGTGGAAGGGGATATGGTTTCTGGCGACTTAGCCACCCTCGGCT
>R18__coassemble_1292_pt1 | contig 42544 bp, 33 predicted proteins | sample R18__metabat2_high_PE_032 | metagenome-assembled genome bin R18
GGACGGCGCGGGCCTTTCGACGACCTTCATGAAGAAGACCGCCAGCTGGAAACCTAAAATCAAAAAAATAAGCGCTGTGATGCCTGAGGCGGCGCCTTTAGACAGTTGTGAGTTCGCTTTCTTCACAATCTACCTTTCCTCCGTTTACTATTATTACTATTTCTCCTTTGGGCTCGTGGGCGCCGAAGAACTCTGCGAGTGAGCCGAGAGTGCCGCGGTGGGTGGTCTCGTGGAGCTTCGAAATCTCCCGCGAGACTGTGGCGGGACACCCTGCGCCGAAAGCCGCCGCGAGGTCGCGCAATGTCCGTGCCAATCTGTAGGGCGATTCGTAGATTATGACGGTGTGCCCGAGGGCGGCGAGCTCGCCAAGGCGGGTGGCGCGGCCCTTCTTCAGGGGCAGGAAGCCTTCGAAGTAGAATCTGTCGCAGGGGAAGCCCGAATCTACAAGCGCGGGCACAAAAGCGGTGGGGCCGGGGAGGGTCACAACTTCGATTCCGGCCTCCACGCAGGTGCGCACGAGCAAAAAGCCGGGGTCGGAAATGCCCGGAGTGCCGGCGTCTGAAATCAGGGCCACCGTCAGGCCGCTCAGGATGCGGTCGCGCACGCTCTCCACCGCCTTGTGCTCGTTGAACTTGTGGTGCGACTCCATAGGGGTGTGGATGTCGTATTTCTTGAAGAGCACCGAACTTGTACGTGTGTCTTCGGCCAGCACGAGGTCGGCCTCCTTCAGTACATTGACGGCTCTGAAAGTCATATCTTCGAGATTGCCGACGGGCGTGGGAACTATGTACAACTTGGACATTTTTTATGTATCTTTGTAGTTTTGATATCGCTTACAAAGTTAGACAAAAAACAGACAAGATATGTTCATAGAGAATGCAAAAAATCCGGGCTGGATAGAGGTCATCTGCGGCTCGATGTTTTCGGGCAAGACGGAAGAACTCATACGCCGCCTCAAACGTTCCATAATCGCCGACCAGAAAGTCGTAGTTTTCAAACCGAAGATAGATACGCGCTATTCCGAAGAGGAAGTCGTCTCGCACGACGCCCATTCGATCAAATCCGTTCCGGTGGCTTCGTCGGGCGAGATAATCCGCAAGGCCAAGGGCTTCGAGGTCGTGGGAGTCGATGAGGCCCAGTTCTTCGACGAAGGCCTGGTGGATGTGGTTCAGGAACTTGCGGGTCGCGGCGTGCGCGTCATAGTCGCCGGCCTCGATATGGACTATCGCGGCAAGCCTTTCGGCCCTATGCCCACCCTTATGGCTGTGGCAGAATATGTTACGAAAGTTCACGCCATCTGCGTCAGATGCGGCGACCTCGCCCATCATTCCCACCGCCTCTCCAAGAGCGACAAACTTGTGGAACTCGGCGAAAAAGACATCTACGAGCCCATCTGCCGCCACTGTTTCAATGAATTAAACAAAAAAACAAACTGATATGACAAGAAAAATCCTTAAATCGGCCGTGTTCGCCGTCCTTGCGTTCGTCGTGCTTTCTGTCTCGTCGTGCTCCAAGGCAGACATCGCAATCGAAGGCAAGTATCATTTCAAAATGTCGGGCAAGATGGTCTGCATAGGCGAAAACGACACCACAGAGTCGTTTGTGCTCAGCGCCCAGACCGGCACTATGACAATAATCCACGATGAGGGAACATCCTATGTCGTCAATATGAGCGTTATGATGGGAGGCGACATAATGTCTTTCAACGCGACCTGGAAGGACAATGCCCTGACTCTCGACCCCCGCGAGATAATCGTGAGCATCAAGCCCGAGGGCGAATCTTCGACAGGCATTCTGAATACATTGGCAGGCTCCGGCAGTCCTGTCTGCCTGACTTTCTCGGGCTCCGGAAAACTGATGGAAAACACGATTATGATGCAGATGTACTGCAAGGGCGAGTTTGCCTATGACGATATGTCATACACGGTCGTTCCCGACTCATACGATATAATCTGCGTTGCCGACAGACTATGAAAAGGATTGTGATTTATGCGCTTTTGGCTGTCACGGTGATGGCCGGGTGCGACCGCAAAACTTCTCCCACCGACCGCAGCATTCCTGTGGGAGTCGTTGTTGTGGAAGATGCAAATAGCTCATACTCAAGAAATTATCTCGGGACTGTGGCCTCCTCTCGCCAGCACTATCTGCTTGCTCCGGCGCCGGGTACAGTCGAGAATCTGAAAGTCAAGGTCGGACAGAAAGTAAGGGAAGGCGCCGTCATAGCCACGGTCAAGTCCCCCAACATAGTCAGCCTCTACAATGCCAATCAGGCCACTCTGCGCCAGGCCGAGGACGGTTATGCACGCGCCAAGAAGATGTATGAAGGCGGCGGAATATCCGAAGTCAAATGGATGGAGGTCCAAACAAAGCTCGAACAGGCAAGGTCGGCCGCCGAGATTTCTCAGAAGTCTCTGGACGACTGTACAATCAAGGCTCCTTTCACCGGCACTGTCAGCGAAGTCAATGTCACCTCCGGCGAGGATGTGGTGGTGCTTCAGAAGATAGCGGTCATTCTTGACGAGCAGGACCTTGAAGTGGCCATCCATATTCCCGAAAATGAATATTCTTCAATAGCGGAAGGCATAAGCGGCAAGGTCAGAATCCCCGCGCTCGACGATGTCGAGGTGGAGGGCAAGGTCGTTGACCTCGGAGTCAGCTCCACTGCCATATCCCATTCATATATCGCGAAGTTCCGCCTCAGCGGCGCTCCTTCCGGCCTCAAGTCCGGAATGGCCTGCAAGGTGTTCCTCAGCACCAATCTCGAACCCCGCATAATTGTTCCCGCATCGGCAGTCAAGACAGACGACTTCGGCCGCTATCTCTGGGTTGTCGCTCCCGGCAACACAGTCGAGAAACGCCGCGTCAAGGTGGCCGGATTCGCCGATAACGGCGTCGCTGTCAAGGAAGGCCTTGAAAACGGCGAGATGGTCATCTGCCAGGGCATAAGCAAGGTGAGTACCGGAATGAAGGTGATCCCTCAAACAGTCGATTTCCGATGAAAAACGCCGGCAACATAGTACAAAATGCAATTGAGGCCAAGAGGGTTGTGGCCCTCATCCTTTTCGGCATTATGGCGGTAGGCGTCCTTGGAATCATCAAGATGAACAAGGATGAATTTCCCACGGTCGAGATAAAGGACGGTCTCGTTGCCGCGATATATCCGGGAGCTTCGGCGAGTCAGGTCGAAACCGATGTGACCAAGCCTCTCGAAGAAGTCCTGATGAGCTGTCCCGAAGTGGACAGAAGCAAAATCAGGTCGATTTCGCAGGACGGCATCTGCTACATATATGTCTCTCTGGATGTCCCGAGCAGAAAGCTCAAGCAGGCCTGGACCGACATAAAATTCAAGTTCCAGACCAAGAAACTCACTCTCCCTCTGAACGTTCTGGCCGTTGTGGTCCTCGACGACTTCAGCAGCATATCTTCGCTCCTCATCTCCCTCAAGTCGGACGACAAAGGCTGGAGCGAGATGAGCGACTACGCCAAAGAGCTCAAGGAGAGGCTTCTGACCATTGAAGACGTTGCCAAGGTCAGCATACTCGGAGAACAGACAGAAGAGATTGCCGTCACCGCCGACCTCGACCGTCTTTCGAGCTATGGCGTGAGCCCCGCTCTGCTCAATCTCAGTTATGCCACCGAGAGTTTCCATATTCCCAGCGGAACATACAAAGACGGCACCACATCCTCAAGAATATATATCGAGGACCAGCTTCTCGACGAGGACGATATCTCCAACCAGATAATCTTCAACGACCCGACGGGCGGAATAATACGCCTGAGCGACGTCGCAACCGTAGAGCGCCGTGTCAAGGAGAAGACCTCCTCCATAAAATATAATGGTGCCAACACCCTCCTGATGTCTGTCTCAATGCGCAACGACAAGGACATTGTCGCATTCGGCGCCGAGATAGACAAAGTCCTCAAGGATTTCCAGAACGAACTTCCCGACAGCGTGCAGATGTCGCGCGTCACCGACCAGCCTAAGGTCGTCAAGACGTCCGTTCTCAACTTCCTGCGCGACCTCATAATCTCGATTCTGGTGGTCATAGCCGTTATGCTCGTGCTCTTCCCGTTCAACTGCGCGATTGTGGCTTCCACCGGAGTTCCGGCCTGCACGGCTGTGGCCATCGCAGTGATGTATGTGGTGGGTATGCCCCTCAACACCGTCACTCTCGCAGGCCTCATAGTGGTGCTCGGTATGATTGTGGACGACTCCATAGTGACTATGGACGGCTATATGGATATGCGCAGCCGCGGGCTCGGAAGGGTAGAGGCGGCTGTTGCCAGCGCCAAAGAGCTCTTTGTCCCTATGCTGATGGCGACTCTTTCCATCAGTCTGATGCTTTTCCCTATGCTCTTCATTCTGCCGGGACATCTCAAGGAAGTGTTCGGAATGTTTCCCTGGGTTCTTGCGGTGGCGCTTATGACATCTCTTGCATACGCCCTCTTCGTGATTCCTTCTCTCGAAGTCAAGTTCATCGGCGGGGCAGACCCCGACAAGGAACCTTCCGGGTTTGCGAAGCTGCAGGAAAAGTTCTTCGCGACGCTCCAGAGTATTTATGAGAAGGGCGAGCGCATATGCTTCAAGGCTCCCAAACTCACGATTCTTTCAGGAGTGCTTCTGGTGCTGTGCAGCTTCTGGATTTTCTCCAAACTGAGTGTGCAGCTTCTGCCAAAGGCTTCCCGCAACCTTTTTGTGGTAGAGGTTCTTCTCGACGAAGGCAGCGAGGTGGCCCGGACTCAGAAAGTGGCCGATTCACTGACCAATATGATTCTGACCGACCCCAGGGTGGTCGATGTCACAACCTTTGTCGGACAGAGCGCTCCGCGCTTCCACGCCACTTACGCTCCGTCGCTTCCTGCCAAGAACTTCGCCCAGCTCATAATCAACACGAAGAACGACGACGCCACCCTTGAACTTATAAAAGAGTTTGAAAATAAATACGAATACTATTTCCCCAATGCCGTTCTTCGCATCAAACAGATGGACTATCAGGGAGTTACGGCTCCTGTGGAGTACACTCTCCGAAGCAAGGACCGCTCCGTGCTCTATGCCTATGCGGATTCTCTCTCTTCGTATATGCGCGCCCAGAACGACCTTATGCAGTGGGTGCACACAGACTATGCCCAGGTGCCTTCGGTCAACATCAAACTCGACAAGGACGAAACCTCGCGTCTCAATATAAATCCCGCGACTCTGGCCCTCTCGCTGGGTCAGGAATTCGGCAGTTCGTCGCTTATGAGTTATACAGAGGGCGACAACAGAAAATATGTGCCGGTCGTTCTTTATGGCAAAAATGCCTCGGATTCAGTCACTTACGATGCCATCAGCAACAAGGTGGCCCACACTCCGGTTCCGGGTGTCAATGTTCCTCTCAGGCAGATTGCCGACATCACTCCCCAGTGGAGCGCCAACCAGCTTGTCCGTCACGGCGGAGTGGATGAAAGCGTCACCGTTTCGGCCGACGTCAAGCTTGGCAAATCGCATCCTGTGGCCGTCAGGCGCATAAACAAATGGATGAAGAAGAATTTTGAGCTGCCCGAAGGCGTGACTCTCGAAGAGGGAGGACTCACCAAACTCAACGAGGAATATCTGCCGCCGCTTATGTGGTCGCTGCTCGCGGCAGTTCTCGTTATGTTCGTCTTCCTGCTCATACATTTCAAGAAGATAAACATCTCGGTGATGACTATGTCGATGTCGCTGCTCTGCCTCTTCGGCGCATTCCTCGGCCTGTATATCTTCGAGCTCGACTTCAGTATGACAGCATTCCTCGGACTCATATCGCTCATCGGAATCATAGTCCGAAACGGTATAATAATGTTCGAATACGCCGAGGAACTGCATTTTGAAGAAGGATACTCATACAAGGACGCTGCAATGCTCGCAGGCTCCCGCCGTATGAGGCCCATCTTCCTTACTTCCTGCACCGCCGCTCTCGGCGTGCTCCCTATGATCATCAGCGGCGACGCCCTCTGGATGCCTATGGGAGTGATGATGTGCTTCGGCGTGATGCTCACCCTGCCGTTCACGGTTCTCATTATGCCTGTATCTTACTGGCAACTTTTCGCAAAAAAAGACAAGGAGGAGGCAGCAAAATGAAAAAGATACTTGTAATAAGCTTTATATTTCTGAGTTTCAGTGTGATGGCTCAGGAGAAAACGGTCCTCACCCTCGAAGAATGCAAGACCATAGCCCTTGAGAACAACACCGCCCTCAAGAACGCCTCGCTCGATATGATTGCGGCAAAGGCGCAGAAGGACGAGATATTCACAAACTTCTTTCCGAATGTCTCGATGACGGGTCTCGCCTTCCATTCGCTCGACTATATGATCAAGATGGATATGGTGGACTTCTTCGGCGACAACGAGTTCGGCTACAATATGCAGGCTCTGTGGGAGGAATCCGCAGCCGAGCTGGGCGCGGACCAGACTCTCAACTACCTTAAGTATGGTCAGAGATACGGAGTGACTGCCATCCAGCCTGTCTATATGGGCGGACGCATTGTCAACGGCAACCGCTATGCCGCCCTGGGCATCAAGGCCGCTCAGCTCAAGAAGAGCATCACGGGCCGCGACCTTATGGTAAGCGTGGAGAAGGACTATTTCGATGTGCTTGCTCTTCAGGAGAAACAGAGGACTTTGGGCTCGCTCGAAAATCTGCTGGATTCGCTCGAGAAGGTGGCCGACCTTGCATTCAGTCAGGGCGTGATTCTCAAGTCCGACCATATGCTCGTACACACCAAACGTATGGAACTCGACAACGGCAAGCGCCTTCTCCGTTCGGGCCTGAGGCTTCTCAAGATGAATCTTCTGACAAATATCGGCCTGCAGTACAGTGTTCTCGAACTCGACAACTTCATCTTCCCGCAGGCCACTCTCGAAGGTCTGCCCAAGCCCGAAGATGTCTATATGGACGAGAACGAAGCGGCTGCGCGGGTTGAGGAGCATCAACTGCTCGACCTTCAGGTGGAAGCCAAACAATATCAGAAGAAGCTCACCCTCGGAAGCACTCTGCCTCAGGTCGGCATCGGATTCGGCTACGGCTACACAAGACTTTCGGAAGTCAATCCCGGCCGCTGGAACGGAGCTGCTTTTGTTGCAGTCCAGATTCCGCTTTCGGACTGGGCCAAGAACAGCTATGCTATGAAGCGTCAGCAGACCGAGATAGACAAGGCGGTCAACGACCGCAACCATCTGGGCGATATGCTCGTGCTCCAGCAGCGCAAGCTCTATCTGGAACTTACAAGCGCCTGGGACGCTCTCCAGCTCGCCATCAGCCAGCAGGAATATGTGGAGTACCTCTATCAGCAGGCTCAACTTTCCTACGATTCGGGCTACAGCACAATCACCGACCTTCTGCAGGCCTATACGGAGGTTGCGCAGAAGCAGGAAGGCTACTGCAATGCCCTTTCAGACTACATAACCTGCTTGGAAAACTACACCGGCAGGCTTCCCTCAAATGAATAAACAACCAAAGAATATGAAAAGAATATTTGTAACCCTGATGCTTATGGCTCTCGCCGTTGAGGGCTTTGCCTGCACCAATCTCATTGTAGGCAAGAAGGCTTCCGCAGACGGAAGCGTCATCTGCACATACAACTGCGACGGCTTCGGCTATGCTTCGCCCCTTACTTTCTCTCCCGCCGGCCGCCACGCCGAAGGCGAGATGATAGATGTCAGCACCTGGTTCCATCAGGGCGACTACAAAATCAAGCAAGTGCCTTATACATATGCAGTTATAGGTCTTATGAACGAGCTTCAGGTGGCCATAATGGAGACCACTTGGGGCGGCCGTCCGGAGCTTCAAAACAAGGAAGGCTATCTGGACTATTTCACCCTGATGCAGCTGGCCCTGCAGCGCAGCGCTTCCGCCCGTGAGGCCATCAAAGTGATGAACGACCTCGTGCAGGAGTACGGCTACAACGAGGAAGGCGAGTCTTTTGCCGTCTGCGACAAGAACGAAGCCTGGATTATGGAGCTCATCGGTATGGGCGAGGGCCGCAAGGGCGCGGTGTGGGTAGCGCTCCGCGTGCCCGACGACTGCATCAGCGCCTATGCCAACTCCAGCCGCATCCGCAAGTTCCCGCAGGCTGGGAAGATAGACAAGAAGCTCGGCTTCTACTCCACCGGCGACTGTATGTACGCTGCTCAGACCATTTCCTTCGCACGCGAGAAGGGCTACTTCAGCGGCAAGGACGAGGACTTCAGCTGGAGGGAGGCCTACGGCCCTATGGACTTCAGCGCCGCACGTGCCTGCGAGGCGCGCGTCTGGAGCTTCTTCCGCCACCACACCGATCCCGCCGAGATGGACAAATACCTGCCCTTCCTCGAAGGAAAGTTCGATGTCTGCGACGAGATGCCGCTCTGGATCAAGCCCGACGCTCCCGTGTCTGTCCGCGACATTATGCGCGACAACCGCGACCACTACGAGGGCACCGCTCTGGATATGACAGTGGATGTCAGCGCAGGTCCCTACGCTTCGCCCTACCGCAACCAGCCCCTGCAGTTCAAGGCTCCGGACGGCACGCAGATGTTCCGCGAGCGCCCCATAGGATGCAAGCAGACCGCTATGACGCTTGTCTGCCAGATGCGCAGCTGGCTCCCCGACGCAGTGGGCGGCATAGTCAATTTCAATATGGACGATCCCACGATGGTGGCCTATGTGCCCGTGTACTGCTGCGTGAACCGTGTTCCCGAGCCTTTCCGCGCCGAGAACAACAATGTCCGCGAGTTCAGCACCGGGAGCGCGTTCTGGATGAACAACTTCGTGGCGAATATGATTTATCCGCGCTACAGCGTGATGATCGGCGACCTGCGCGATGCCCAGAATGAACTTGAGGACTTCTATGAGGCCGACCAGAAAGAGGTTGAGGCCAAGGTTGCCACTATGACTCAGGGCGCTATGGTGGAATATCTGACTTCCAAGACAGAAAGCTACACCGATATGATGATGAAACGTTGGGACAAACTGGCCAAGTATCTGATTGTCAGACATAACGACCAGATTATGCTGCCCGGCGAGAATGGTGAGCTCAAGGAAGGCCGCCACACTTCGCCCCAGTACGCTCCCGCCTTCATCGACGCCGTCAAGGACCTTACCGGCGACCGCTACGTTGTCCCTCAGAATTAAAAGTATGTTAGTCTGTCAAAACATAACCAAAACCTTCGGGACGTTCAAGGCGCTGGACGGAGTGTCGTTCGAGGTGCCGGAAGGGAAGATTTTCGGTCTGCTGGGTCCCAACGGCGCCGGCAAGACCACCCTTATACGCATCATCAACCGGATAACCATACCCAATGAAGGCTGCGTCAGTCTGAACGGCCACCCTATGACCGACGAGGACGTCCGCGCCATAGGCTATCTTCCCGAAGAGCGAGGCCTCTACAAGAAGATGAAGGTCGGCGAGCAAGCCCTCTATCTGGCCCGTCTTCGCGGAATGTCGTCGGCCGACGCCCTTCGTGAACTCAAGAAATGGTTCATAAAGTTCGGCATCCAGAGCTGGTGGGACAAGAAAGTGGAGGAACTCTCCAAAGGTATGGCCCAGAAGATTCAGTTCATCACAACTGTTATCCACAAGCCGTCCCTGCTGATTCTCGACGAGCCTTTCTCGGGCTTCGACCCTGTCAACGCCCAGCTCATCCGCGACGAGATTCTGCGTCTTCGCGACGAAGGCACCACAATCATTCTCTCGACCCACAATATGGAGTCTGTCGAGGAACTCTGCGACAACATCGCCCTTATCAACAAGTCCCGTCTTGTCGTGGCCGGAGGGACAGACGACATCCGCCATCAGTATGGCACCAACCAGGTCGAGGTGCTCTATCGTGGGGCTGATGAACTCGCCGGTTGCGAGGCCTTCGAGGTGTTCTCTTGCGATGAACATAAGTCTTCGCGGCGTGCCGTGCTCAATGTCGCTCCCGGCTGCTCGTCGCGCGATGTCCTTTCGCAGCTTATATCCTCTGTCGATGTGGTTTCCTACCAGGAACTCGTCCCCAGAATGAACGATATCTTCATTAAACTCGTAAAGCAATGAATCTCAGCAAAGTAGGTATAATCATAGGCAGCGAATACACGCGCCGCGTCAAGAAGAAATCGTTCCTCCTGACAACTTTTCTGATGCCCCTTCTCTTCGGCCTTTGCTTTGCGATTCCGACAATCATAATGCTTGCCGGAAGCGACGAAGTCTATAATGTCAAGATTTTTGACGCTTCGGGGATGATGGCTCCGTATTTCGAGAGCGAAGACGGCACTGTCTTCAGTTTTGCGGAACCCGGCGAGTCTGCCGAAGAACTCCGCAAGAATCTGAAAGACAATGACTTATATGCAGTAGTAGAAATTTCTGCACAGAATGCCGAAGGCGAGGTGGCCGTGACTGCCTATTCCGACGAGCCTCTCAATATGGAACTCAAGCATTCCATAGCCCGTTCTGTCAACAAGGCGGTCGAGGACTACAAACTCGGTCTCTACAAAATCAACGACCTCGACAAGATTCTGGAAGATGTCCAGACCGACATCAAGGTCAACGCTATGACAATGACAGAAGAGGGCGATGCCAAGGAAGATTCCGTAGAAGTCTATATGATAGTGGCCTACGTCTTGAGCCTTCTCATCTACATGGTCGTGCTCCTTTTCGGTAACTCCGTGATGAAGAGCGTCATAGAAGAAAAGACCAGCCGCGTTGTGGAGGTTCTTGTGTCTTCTGTCAAGAGCGTCGAGCTTATGATGGGAAAAATCGTGGGCGTCGCTCTTGTAGCTCTGACCCAGATGGCCATATGGTTTGTGATGATTATAGCCATAATGGTCGGCATCAGCACTGTGGCTTCGGACAAACTTGCTGATGAGCAGGTTGCCGCGCAAGGCATAGAAATGATGGCCCAGACCGAAGGGGGCGCAGCCGAGATAATGGGCATAATGGACAAAGTCCAGGCTGTGGACTGGGGTCTGATAGTCTTCAGTTTCCTCATCTACTTCGTGCTTGGATATATGCTCTATGCATCGATGTTCGCTGCTGTGGGCGCCGCCGTGGACTCCGAGACAGACACAAACCAGCTGTCTCTTCCGGTGACTGCTCCGCTTATGATAGGACTTTTTGTGATGCTACACACTTTCGAGCATCCGTCGAGTCAGCTCTCGATATGGTGTTCTATAATTCCCTGGACTTCGCCTATGGTGATGCTGGCCCGCATTCCCTTCGGAACTGTGCCGGGATGGCAGATTCTGGTGTCTATAGTCCTGCTGCTCGTGACTTTTGTTGCAACTGCCTATCTGTCAGCCCGTATCTACCGTATAGGGATCCTCACCTACGGCAAGAAATCTTCCTTCAAGGACCTTTGGAAATGGATGAAAACCAAAAAATAATATGAGAAAAATCTTTCTATCACTGGCGCTTTGCCTGGTCGCCCTGACTTCGTCGGCCCAGATTTCCTACACCTGGCATCCTGTGCCTATGGATTCCACCTGGGACTCCATCAAAGACACAAAGGCAACGGAAATAATTGCCAAGTATGCTCCGCAAGTGGCTCCTTTACAAGAGATTATAAGCTACTCCGATATGGAGTACACCAAGCGTCCGCCCGAGAGCGAACTCTCGAACTTCGCGGCCGATGTCATCAAGATTACTGCCGAGAAATATTCGGGCGAGCCCGTGGATATTGCTCTGACGAACTTCGGCGGCATTCGCACCAGTCTCCCGAAGGGGGCAGTCAGGGTATATGACATATATTCCATATTCCCCTTCGACAACTATGTGCTCTGGTTTGACATCAAAGGCTCCGACCTCCGCAAGTTTTTGAACAAGATGATTGGTCGCAACCGCATCGAGGCCTTGAGCGGCGTGGAAATAGTGGTCCGCAACCACAAACCCGAGAAGATGAACGTGGCAGGCGCTCCTTTGGATGACCAAAAGACCTATCGTATGGCCACAATCAACTTCCTGATGGACGGCGGAGACGGCATCAATCTTCAGAATGCGGCTATGAACATCGGCAAGACCGATGCATTCATCAGAGATGCGATAGTGGACTATCTTCGCGAGCAGATGGCCGCCGGCAAAACTCTCCAACTTAAGAAAGACGGCCGCGTACAAATCTATAACGAAAAGGAGGACAAGTGATCATGAAACGTACTTTGCTAACTGTTCTTGTGCTGCTTCTTGCAGTAACCTGCGGCAATGCCCAGCGCAAGCTCATAATTCTTCATACCAACGACACCCACAGCCAGATAGAGCCTATGAGGGTGGGCCGTAACGCCGGCAAGGGCGGCGTCGAGCGCAGACTTCAGTTCATCGACAGCATACGCCGGGCATATGGCCCTGAAAATGTCCTGCTTCTGGACGGAGGCGACTACAATCAGGGAACCCCCTATTTTACTGTTGCCCGCGGCGATCTGGAGGTGGAGCTTTGCAATGCCCTCGGCTACGATGTCGCAACTCTCGGCAATCACGAATTCGACAACGGTCAGGAAGAACTTGCACGCCGTCTGAAAAAGGCGCGCCACAAGACAATCACCTGCAACTACGACCTCTTGCAGACTCCCTTGAAGAATATCGTGAAACCCTATGCCATAGTCAAGCGCGCGGGCTATAAGATAGGCATAGTTGGCGTGGCTCCCTATCTGGAAAGCAGCGTTATGCGCTCATCGCTCGACAATATGACCAGACTAAATACAATAGAAGAAGTCAATAAGTGGGCGGACTATTTGAGGAACAAGAAAAAGTGCGACATAGTGATACTCCTGTCCCATCTGGGATTTAACGGCGGGTCGAAAGACAAACCTTCTGACATAGTGATGGTGGAGAATTCCCGCAATCTCGACCTGGTGATAGGTGGCCATAGCCATACCTATCTGACTAAAGCCAAGGAAGTCAAGGATCTGGATGGAAAAATAGTGCCCATCACTCAATGTGGCGGGCAGGGAATGGTTGTCGGAATGTGGGAGATTACTCTTTCTCGACCTTGATTTGTTCTATCGAGTTTTCCTCCTCGGTAGATTTGACATAGAGGATGACTCGGAAGTTCTCGCCTCCGGCGCTGAGTTTGCCGACGGCGTATTTCATAGGAGCCTTGCCGCTTTTGTGGATTATTGTGAACTTCTTGGGTGAGTAGGAAGTGAAAAAGTTCTTCATTATAAGCTTCGCCTGATTGCGGGTGCAGTTGTTGACGGCGCCGAGGATGTCGAGTTCGAGATTCTCGGCGAACCAGGCCGAAAGTTTGTCGTAGTCTCCCGCCTGGATATATTTGCCGATGGGAGTGAAGACATCCTGGGTTTTGTCCTGGGCAAAAGACGATGCGAAGGGCACGAGAGCGAAAATTATAGCGAATACAAATTTTTTCATAACTTTTTTGTAAAAATTGACGGGCAGTTTACTGCAAAAATTACGCCAGCATATGAAGATCAAGCTGCTTACAGTGGGCAAGACGGTGGAGTCTTATCTCAAGAAAGGCATAGAACTTTATTCTGAAAGGATGAAGCACTATGCTTCGTTCGAGATTGTCGAACTTCCAGATTTAAAGCAGACATCTTCGCTCTCGCAGCAGCAGGTAAAGAACAGGGAAGGGGAGATGATACTGAAATCCGTGCGTCCTTCGGACCATCTTGTCCTTCTCGACGAGAGGGGCGCTATGATGACCTCGGTGGAATGGGCACGGGATTTGGAGAGCAAGGCGGCGCATCTCTCGAAAGACATTGTCTTTGTAATCGGCGGGCCGTATGGCTTTTCTGACGAGGTTTATGCAAGGGCCGACTCGAAGATTTCGCTTTCGAAGATGACTTTTTCGCACCAGATTGTGCGTCTGATATTTATGGAGCAGATTTACAGGGCGTTCACCATAATAAAAGGTGAGCCGTACCATCACGAATGAAGTATTTAAGGACATATCTCTCTTCGGTCGGCAAGTGGCTTCACGGCCATCTGCCGCATATCCTGATTGCCGCTTCAATCATTACGTTCGCCCTGTCTTTCAGTACTTTGAGCTATCAGATGCGGCTCGGGGCCGAGGTTTCCAGAGTACAGAAATCTCTCCGCAAGAGGCAGAAAATCATCGATCAGTATTCCGTAAAGGCATTGTTCTCCGACAAGGAATGGGTGGACTTCGCCGACCTTCCGGACGATATGGTGCTTTACTGCTACAGCCACGATTCGCTCAAGTCCTGGACTCATCAGTTCCCGATAATCAACGACGATGTCAAGGCATCTTCGCAGAGCTACCGCCTGCAGTCCACAAGCGACCGCAACCAGTATTCCACTCCTTTGGCGTATATCGACGTCAAGGAGCAATACCTGAACCTCGGCTCGGCCTGGTATATAGTCAATACCCAGATTTCTCCCGATTTCTCCAAAAAAGTCGTCTCCGGAATACTTGTCAGGACAGACTATCCTTCTGACAATCTGAAAAATACGGTCAATCCGCATTTGCATTTGAGCAAAGGATTCACCACAATCGGCATCACATACGACGACTCCGCAATAGTCTATGGCAGGGAAGGCGAGCCGCTTTTCTCGATTGTCACAGATGCTCCGAGCGCCTATGCGTCTTCGGTCAGTCCGCTGGTGTGGATATCTTTCCTCCTGCTTGTCATAGCGGTTCTCAGAATCCATTTTGTCAGGAGGCGCTGGAATTCCTTTGCCGTAGTGGTTGCCGCGCTTGCGCTGGTGAGGGTCGTATCGGCAATATTTGTATCGAGTATGGAAGACCCGGGAGAACTCTTCTCGCCAATCTACTATGCGGACAACAACCTGTTCAATTCGCTTGGCAACCTGCTTCTCAACAGCGTGATACTCTCTCTGACGGTGTATGCTCTCTTTTGGATGCGGCACTATATCTTCAGACAGTTCGAAGGCGCGAAGCCCGGCGTCAGAAAGGCGGCGGCCGTCGGGGCTGCGTCTGCCGCGGTATTTCTGGTTGTCTATATATGGCTGACTTTGAGGTCTTTGATAATCAATTCCAATATAGTGCTCGAGCCGTTCCGCCTGACAGAAATTTCGTTCTATTCGCTTCTTTGCTACCTCAGCTACGCGATGCTGGCCCTTGCGCTTCTCGAGATGCTGGAATTGCTGCTGTTTGTCCTGCCCCACAGCCGTCGCCGCGCGCGACTCTCCTCGTGGCGTAGTTTCCTTGTTTATGTGATGCTCTTTTCCGCATTCTTTGTGGCATCCATAAGCATAAACGGACTTCGGCGCGAATCGGAGGCGAACAGGGTCAGGACTGCAAAACTTGCAATCGAAAGAGACCTTTCGCTCGAACTTGCTCTCATAGACATAGACTCGCAGATAGAAAACGATGCCTTTGTGGGAGTGCTCTCTTCTGTCAAGGCAGTGGATATTCTGCGCAATCGCTTGATGGACAGGTATTTTACGGGCGATATAATGCAGAAATACAATATCGAGATGACCGTGTGCTCGCCCGACAATCTGCTCGACCTCAAGACCGGTGCGGAGCCTGTGGGCTGTTTCCAGTTCTACGACGACATATTCCTGGAAAAGGGCTCGCGTCTGTACGAAGGCTCGCATTTCTCGTTCATAGACAATTATGACGGCAAGACCACCTATCTCGGCGATTTTCTGTTCCTCGACCAGAACGACAACACTGTCTCGCGTCTTTTCATCGAACTTGAGTCGAAATATCAGAATGCTACTGCCGGAACGGCGCTGGAACTTTTCGGAATGCAGGCTCCGAAGGCTTCCTACCTTCCACGAATCTATTCCTATGCGAAATATATAGGCGGGAAACTTGTAAGTCACTATGGCTCATATGTTTATCCTGTGGAGCCTTCGTCGCAGTACAAAACCGGCTACTATATGGTCAAATCGCAGGGCTGGCTGCATTTCGTCAACAAGATTTCGGAAGACGACATCCTTGTCATATCGCGTCAGCGTCAGCCGGTGTTCACATACCTTATATCATTCTCCTATCTTACAATATTTTTCGGTCTGTTTCTGATGCTTGCGTCGCGGCTCGGAAGACCGGTGCGCCGCTTCAGCCTGCCCAAGCATTCGCTCCGGCGCAAGATAACCTTCCTTCTTACGGGCTCTATGGTTGTGGCTCTGCTCAGTATGGGTGTAGGCAGCGTGGTATATGTTATGAAACTCAACCGCGAGAACTTCAGGGAGGTGACAGGTGAAAAAATAGCCAATGTGGCGGGAGTGTTGTCGCAGCATTGCAAATATGCTCTCAGATACAACAGGATAGTGACCCCCGAAATGGTCGCCGCTATGGAAGAGGTCGCTTCTGTGGACAACTGCGATGTGATTCTGTATGCTCCCGACGGCAGATTGATTTATTCCACCAACCGCGAGATATTCGAGCAGTTCATAGTGGGATATAGAATGAACGGCGAAGCATTCCGTTCCATCTGCCTGGATCATTCTTCGGAATTCACCACTGTCGAGAAAATGGCCGGGACCGCCTTCTATGCTCTCTATGCGCCTCTGTTCAATGCCGACGGCAATATGGTGGCAATCGTGTGCGTTCCGTATATGACCCGCAGTGAGGATGTTACCGAGACTGCGATGTCAACCCTCTCGACAATCATCAATCTATATCTGGTGCTGCTGATTGCAGCTGTGATTCTCGGGCACGTGCTGTCCAATTCGATGTCGCGGCCCCTTGCGGAAATCAGAAAGAAGATAGACCGTCTGGCTCTGCCCGGAAACTCTAACCGTCATATCAAGTATCGCGACACCAACGACGAACTCGGGGTGCTCATAAATTCCTACAACAAGATGGTCGATGACCTCGAAGAGAGCACCAAGCGTCTGGCGCAGCAGGAGAGGGAACAGGCCTGGAAGGAGATGGCCCGCCAGATTGCCCACGAAATCAAGAATCCGCTCACGCCTATGCGCCTGAGCATCCAATACCTTATGAAACTCAAGGAGTCGGATGTCCCGGGCTGGGAGGACAAACTCGACAAGATAAGCCACTCGCTTCTGGAACAGATTGATTCTCTGTCGAATACGGCGTCGGAATTCTCGTCCTTCTCCAAATTCTTCTCCGAGGAAGTCTCGAGAGTGGATCTCGACGAAGTAATCCGCGAACAGGCCGTGCTCTTCGACAACCGCGACAACATTTCGATAAGATATCTTCAGAATGTTGAGAATGCTTATGTCGAAATCCGCCGCAGCCAGTTCTCGAGGGTGATTGTCAATCTTATGACCAACTCCGTTCAGGCCATTGAGAACAGCGGCCAGGAGATAGGTCACATCAAAATCACGCTCGACGAAGGAGCATTCCCCGACGGTCGCCACTGCTATGAACTCCGGATAGAGGACAACGGCCCCGGAGTGAGCCCCGAGAACCTCTCCAAACTCTTCACCCCGAACTTCACGACCAAGACCGGCGGCACCGGCCTGGGCCTTGCCATCTGCCGCAGCATAATCCAGCAGAGCCAGGGCACAATCTCTTACTCCCAATCCTCCCTCGGCGGCGCCTGCTTTACAATAAGGCTTTGACAGCGGCGATGACTTCGGCAGAGGGGGTGGATGGGTCGAGTTCGAGATCGCTTTGCTTGAAGACGTAGCCTTTGCTCATTGCCGAGAGGGTGCCTCCGCCGGTGCAGTTGAGCATAATCAGATCTTCTTTCCCCACTTTGCCTTCTTTGACGGCTTTGGCGAGCGCGGCGACTGCAACGCACGCGGCGGGAAGAAGGTCGTAGCCTTCGAGATTGCGCATCTGCATCATCCAGTACATTATGTCGTTGTTGTCGGCGAGAAATACATCTCCGCCGCTCTCGCGAAGCACGTCGTAGAGGCCTCCGGCGAGGCTGTAGGGCGGTTTGCGGTTGGAAAGCACCTTTGCGAGGATTATCTCGGCCTCCCGTCGTCCGTCGGCGGCATCCAACGGGAGAAGTTCGCGCGAGCCGGCTTTCCAGGAGTCGTATATCAGAGTGAAAGGAGAGTTCTGTGCCACATAGACCCTCATATTGTTCTCGCCGAAACGTCCGTCGTCAGCAAGCCTGCAGGCATTCTCCCAGGCGGCGATTGCGCCGGTCCCGGAGCCTACTGCCTGAAAATATGCATCCGGAATGCGTCCGGTCTTTTCGGCGAAACTCAGAATCGTGGTTCCCATTCCGTCGCGGCGGGCGACATTCTTGGCTCCGCCCTCGAGTATGAATCCGGGATCTTCAGCAATTTTTTCTCCTATGCTGATAGCATCATAATAGTCGCATCCGTGAGGCACCGTGACCAGTTTGACGCATTTGTGGAGACGCTTGCTGAACCACAAATCGTGGAGATTGTCGGCCGGGACACAAATCACCACCGGAATGCGGTTGTCGGAACAGACTTGGGCGAAAGCGCGGGCAGTGTTGCCGGCAGACTGGACCACAAGAATGCGTTTCTCGTCGGGGTCGAGACGAGCCAAAACCGAATAAGCTTCCGTCTCCTTGAACGAGCAGGTACGGAACTGAGCCCCTATCTTGGGATTCCAGCCCGAGAAAGTGATGTAAAGATTGTCGAGTCCGAGGTGCCGTCCGAGGCCTTTGGATTTGTAAGTCACAGGTGCACAGGACTTTTTGAGGACTCTGGAAATAGGCATCCAGTCGGCGTAGCGGTAGATTCCGTCGAGTTCCTCTCGCGGAGTGAAAGATTTGTTCTCATAGACCGCCCTCACGAGTGAAGGGGTCTTGCCGTCGGGGTCGTTCAAGGTCCAGCCTTTGTCTTCGAAGATGTGGCCGTCGGCTGCATTGACGAGTTGGTAGGAAGTCTTTTTGAATCTCATATATGTATATTTATTTTGTTTGTTCGTCTATTATCTGTGCGAGATCTTTCACAGGCCTGTCGGAGTATCGGGCAAATGTCGCCTGGCACAAAGGGCAGGCTGTGGCTATGGCGTCGGCCCGGCTTTCGTACAGATTCTCCAGTGATGCACGGGTGATCTTCTCGCGCTGTGCAAATGAAAGTGTAAGCGAGCCGAGCGAACCTCCGCAGCAGACGCTCTCAGCGCGGTTCTTCGGGGCCTCGGCAATCGCCGCCGCCTTGGAAATCAGACGGCGGGGAGAGTCGTATATTCCGCATCCGCGTCCGAGTTCGCAGGGGTCGTGATACACATAGCAGGAATCTCCTTTCTCGAGATGCAGAAGGCCCGCATCCATAAGTTCGGCAAAATAATCCGCATAATGCACAACGCGAACGCCTTCCAGTGCATATCTTTCGTGGAACTCCCGATAGCAGATAGGGCAGCTCACCAGCAATGTATGCGCTCCGCTGCCGATAATTATTTCGCTTAGTCTGTCGGCCAGTTCGGCGGCCTGTTTGAGACGGCCGGCCGTGTGAAGCGGTCTTCCGCAGCAGAGCCCTCCGTCGCGGTCGAGCCATTCATATTCAACGCCGGCTTTACGCAGCAACGACTCCACACTGCGTCCGATCTGAGGTGTGAGAGCGCTCATACATCCTCCGAAGTAAAGCACTTTGCCCGAAGCTGAAGCTGACGCCGAAGCCGACGCGACTGTAGCAGAAGAGAATGACGGAGAAATCTTGTATTTGCGGGCCGCCCGCGAAAGAATCCTGAGCCGGGGTCCGTCAACCCCCACCTGGCAAACCGAAGTGCATTTGCCGCAGAGCAGGCATTTGTCGCTTATCTCGTTGATTCTCCGCGAGTTGCCACGACGAAGCTGACGCGTGAGATAGACCGTGCTGTCGCGCAGATTGGCTCTGTCGGCGCTCATAGGGCAGGCGTCGATGCAGACTCCGCAGTTGGGGCAGGCATCTGCCTGAAGACGCGCCATACCCTTGCCGGGGCGTGTCACTCCCACCCCCGCATTGCGAAAAGTCACAAGCAGCATCTCGGCCGGAATATGGAGGTAGCGGCTGAAGGGCAGCACCGTCATAAAGCTGCAAAGCGCTATGGAATATCCCCACCAGGGCACGACGGAAAGGTCTCCCGCGCGGGCGCATTGCTCCGCCAAAAGCCTCAAAGGGAATATCGCCCAAAGCGAATAGAGTCCTATAAGATTGGTAAAAGACGGCCGGGCAGTGCGCCGCATTCCGAAAATACGCGAGTAGAAACGTTTAAAAACGGCTAGCGCGATGCCGGAAAGGACAACTCCAAGGAAAAAATCCAGAGCGTAGGAAACCAAAGTGTGCTGGCCGCCCTCCACAAAATAGTCAAAGAATATGGGGTAGTAGAAAGTGCCGAGACGCTGCGGCATATACAAAAGCACCTGCAGGTGCCCCAGAAGGATTATCATAAACCACCCGAATGCTATGGCCGAGTGCATATATCCAAGCAAACGGTTTCTTTTCCAGAGCTTTACGTGGAGCAGACAGTCCAGAACGATTCCGACAATGTTCTTGACGATGATGTCGGGACGGATAAGCGAAAGAGCCCATTTCCGGCGGTCGTCCCGATCCAGCTCTCCGATGGCAATCGCCCCCTTGACCAGACACACGGCAAGCACAAACACCATTCCCGCAAGGAACGGCACCACAAACGGATGGAATCCTATGTCGAAGCGCTCAATCATATATCTGACAGATTGAAAGTATCAGGTGGCGGGTGTTGATTCCCCTCGGACAGACCATAGTGCATTTGCCGCAGAGCATACAGCAACCCAGCATCTGGCGCACGTCGCGGCCCCTCTGCAAGGCCAGAAGAACCTTGCGGAGGCTCATTCCGGAAAGTTTCCCTGCGGGGCAGGAAGCGCTGCACGAACCGCAGCCTATGCAGGTCCGGGCGTCGCTCTCCAGACGGCAGAGCGCCTCGAACTGCGCGCTGTCCACCTTTCCGAGGTCCATAGTGGAGCTCTTGCTCAGCGTAAATCCGAAATCTGTCATCTGCCTTCTATGTAAGAGTGGATGGAAAGCGCGGCGCTGCGGGCTTCCGCGATGGTTTCGGGCACCGTCTTGGGCCCGGTGCAGGCGCCGGCGAAGAAGATGCCGGGGCGCGCGGACTCCACCACCGCGTATTCGTTGTCCAAGCTGCGCAGGAAGCCGTCGCTGTCGGTCTCGAGGCCCGCCATCTTCGAAAGCGCCTCGACCTCGGGACTATGCACAATTCCGGACATCAGCACCAGAAGGTCGAGCTGCACCTTGAGCGGTTTGCCCGACAGGGTGTCTTCGGCCTTGACCTGCACCTGCCCGTCGAGCGTTTCGCCGACCTCCGAGACCCGGCCGCGGATGAACTGCACGCCGTAGTCCCGCTGCGCGTTGGCGTAGAAGTCTTCGTATTTCTTGCCGAAGAGGCGAAGGTCCATATAGAAGCAGTACACCTTGGCGAAAGGGAATTTTTCCTTGATTTCGATGGCCTGCTTGATGGCGGTGGCGCAGCAGACCTTGGAGCACTGCCCGTTGCAGGCCTTGAGGTCACGCGACCCCACGCAGTGCACGAATCCAACTGCCTGAGGTTCAGAAGGGATGCGGGGGTCCGCCTTGCCAGAGAACCAGGCCTCGAGGTCGGCGTTGGTGACCACACGGTCATAGACACCGTAGCCGTATTCTTCCTTGCGCGCGGCGTCGAAAAGCTTGAAGCCGGTGGCTATCAGAATGGCGGCCGCATTTATCACTATGCCGTTGCTGATCTTGAGAATGTAGCCGTCGGCCAGGCGGTTGATCGAAATCACGTTCGTGCCGAGGAAAATGTTGGCGCCGGAAGTGCCTTTGCGAAGCCTTGCCACAAGCTCCTTTGCCGAAGACATATCGGGAAAGAGCTTGTGCCACGATGCGACGTGGCCTCCAAGTTCCTTGCCGCTCTCAATGAGGATAGGCGTGCGGCCCAGAGCCAGAAGCGACCTTGCGGCCTCCATTCCGGCTATTCCTCCACCTATTATAACTATGTTGTCGGTCATATTTTTTTCTAAAAGCATTTGATTGAGCCCGGGAGCTCGGGCTTCATTATATCTTCCTTATTGAGTCCCAGATACTTGGCCTCGGGGTCGTAGTCCACTCCCATTTTGTCGAGAAGCGGTTCCACGGCCACCTGATGCAGTTGGAGGCCCAGATCCCAGGGGTTGTAGCCAAGCACAAGTCCTGCAAGTTCTTCGTAGGTCAGCACCGGAATTCCGAAGCCGTTTTCGCCGTAGGTCTTCCCCGTCTGCTCGGCTATCACGTACTGCCATCTGTCGAGGAAGTAGGGGCATCCCGGGCAGTTGGTGATTATTGCATCGGGATGGTAGGGCCCCATCGATTCGAATTTCTTGTAAGTGTTTGACAGGCTGTAACTTCTATTTGCCTTGACGTGATATTGTCTGAAGCCGTAGCCGCAGCAGTGACGGCGCTCGGGGTAGTCCACGACCTCGCCGCCCCAGCTTTCTATCATTCCGGCCAGGACATAAGGATATTCCGCTCCGCCGACTCCCTTGCTGGGGAACATCTTGGCGTAGTGGCAGCCTATGTGTTCCACAATCTTGAGGGGCTCGCCTGTCCTGATGTTTATGAGGGTATGTTTGGCCCGCGCCGCGATTTCGCTGCGCCAGTGATAGATAAGGTCGCTGGAGTGCGCCAGGACCTTGGGTTTTTGGAACTCTCGCCGGCAGGCCTTCCAGAGATTTTCGCGAATGCGCGCCTCAAGCTCCGGATACTCGCGCCAGGTCTCGAGAATCTCGGCGTAATTTCCGAAGGAAGTGATGCAGCTCGGGCAATAGTTCTCGTAGCCGGCTTCCGTCATAAGTGCAAACTGCCGGGCCACAATGGTCATAGCGGTCTCCTGCGGGATTGCATCGCAGTGATATGCTATGCCTCCGCAGGTTGTGTGGTGTGGAGTCTCGTAGATGTCCTTTCCCAGAACACCGCGTGTGATTTCGGTGAACATCCTTTCGCTTGCCGGAAAGAAATTCTGCCTGATACAGCTGCGTACATAGTACCAGTGGTCGTCGGGAATTTCCTTCTGGTAGTCGCTCCATATCTTCTGTTTTCCCTCGTAAATCATACATTGAAATGTGTGTCGGAGCATCTTTCGAATGCTTCCCGTTCGTATTCTTCTATCGTGCAGCCCATTTCGGCGGCTTTGGCGGCCGAGAATCTCTCGACTGCTTCTATTCTTTCTGTTCCTCCCGTGACGTCGAATATGGCTTTGAGTTCGTCGAGGGATTCCTGCGGGATTTTCCTCAATACTCCGGGGCCGTCGCCTTCGAAGTTTGCGCCCTGACGATCCAGACTCTTCTCCAGATGCTCCGTATGCCATTTCCAGACAGGTCCGGACTCCTTGTGGTCTTCCCACTTGAAGGTACGGGGATGTATGCAGTAGCCGTATTTCAAGATATTGCCTGTCATTATGTGGGTTAGAGGCAGCATCTGGCGGCCTTTTTCGGACTCCGTGAAATATCCCAGGCGTATGCTCAGGTCGCGTAGCGCCATAATCACCAGCCCGGGGCCGTTCTTGCGCGGGCAGCGGGTCACGCAGCTCATACATTCTCCGCAGTACCAGATTGTGTCGGACTTCAGAAGTTCTTCGATTGCGTCGTCGTCGCGGGTCTGGACAGTGTCCACAATGCGGCGCGGGTCGTATTTGTAGAATTCGGCGGCGGGACATACAGCGGTGCAGGTTCCGCAATTTATGCAATTGTGGAAACCTTCCTTGAAGCGGTAGTCCTTGCAGAGCTCTTCAAAAAGATTTTTCATTATACCGGATTGATTCTGGAAGCGAGCCTTGCGCAGAGATTGGGAAAGAAACGCTTGACATAGACCATCAGAAGTTCGCCCCGGCCCACCAGGACTTCGTTCTTGCGACGCTTTATGGCTTTTACAATCTTCTTTGCGGCCTTGTCGGGCGAGAGTCCTCCGTCCTGACCGGGGTCCATCTCTCCGTGCTTTTCGCCGCCTTTGTCGAGGGCATTCATCGAAATGCGGGTCCTTACCCTGCCGGGGCATACCATCGTGACGGATATTCCCTTGTCGCTGTTTTCGGCTCTGAGTGTCTCGAAAAATCCATAGAGCGCGTGCTTTGACGAGCTGTAGGCGCATCTGAGCGGAAAGCCGAAACGTCCTGCTATCGAGGTGGTTACGGCTATTCTCCCACCTCCTGCCTCTGTCATCAGCGGGAGGATGGCCTCGGCCATCGCCACGGGAGCGAAGAAGTTGATTTCCATAATCTTGCGCACCATAGGCATAGGAGTGTCCCCGACCGTTGTCCGCTGGCTGATGCCGGCATTGCAGAAGAGGATGTCTATGCCGCCTTCGCCGAAAGCGTTCCAGGCCTCGCGGGTGAGGAGCTTGATGCCTTCGGGCTCCTCGAGATTGTAGGGGAGCACCCTCACGTCGGGAGAACCCTTGCCGCGGCAGATGTCCGCAACCCTTTCGAGCCTCTCGCGCGATGAAGCGGTCAGAATCAGTCGGCAGCCCTGCTGAGCGTATCTATACGCGCAGGCCTCTCCAATCCCCGACGAAGCACCTGTTATCCAGACAGTCTGCATTTTTTAGTCTATTATTGCCTTGTCGGCGAAGCCTTTGTCGTATTCTCCGCGGTCGAGCCGCTCCTTGATGTCGCGGAATGCGTCGAGAGTGCGGTCAACGTCTTCGATGCTGTGCGCTGCAGTGGGAATAATCCTGAAAATCAGCATTCCCGGAGGAATCACAGGATAGGTCACTATCGAGCAGAAGATGTGGTAGTTCTCCCTGAGGTCCACAGCGATGTTGGTGGCCTGGTTGATGCCGCATCTGAGATGCACGGGTGTGACGCAGGCTTCTGCGGGGCCGATTTCGTAGCCCAGGTCGCGGAAACCTTTCTGGAGACGTCTTGTGACTTCCCAAAGATGAGCCCTGCGCTCGTCTCCCTCGGGAGAGTCGATGATTTCCAGACGTTTGATGCATCCTTCCACAATAGGCATAGGGAGACTCTTGGCGTACATCTGCGAACGCATATTATATCTGAGGTATGTGATGATGTCTTTTTCCGATGCCACAAATCCGCCGATTGTAGCCATAGACTTTGCGTATGCTCCGATATAGAGATCGACTCCGTCCATAACGTCGAAATGCTCCGAAGTTCCGCGGCCGTGAGGGCCCATCACTCCGAAACCGTGGGCGTCGTCGATGAGGAATCTGAAATTGTATTTCTTCTTGAGCGCCACAATCTGGTCAAGGATGCCGAGGGCTCCGGTCATTCCGAAGACTCCTTCGGTGATGACGAGCACTCCGCCGCCGTTTTCGTCGGCTGTCTTGCTTGCTCTTGCGAGCACTTTCTCGCAGTCGGCTATGTCGTTGTGGCGGAATTTGTATTTTTCTCCGATGTGGAGGCGTATGCCGTCGAGCAGGCAGGCGTGGCATTCGGCGTCATAAACTATGACATCGTGGCGGCCTACGAGCGAATCTATGGTCGAAACTATTCCCTGATATCCGAAATTGAAGAGGAATGCTGCTTCCTTCTTCTCGAAGGCCGCAAGCTGTTTCTCGAGTTTCTCGTGGAGGGCTGTCTGGCCGGTCATCATACGGCTTCCCATAGGGTAGGCCATACCCCAGCGTACTGCAGCCTCGCCGTCAACCTTCCTGATTTCGGGGTGATTGGCAAGGCCGAGGTAGTTGTTGAGGCTCCAGCAGAGGACTTCCTGCCCGTTGAATTTCATATGAGGCCCGAGTTCGCCCTCGAGCTTGGGGAATGCAAAGTATCCGTCGGCTTTCTCCCTGTACTGACCTATGGGGCCGCCTGTGGATTCTCTGATTTTGTCAAAAATGTCTTTTTGCATAGTGGGTATGTTTATTTTACAGTTTGTCTTGTTGCGAGTCCCATCAGCCTGAAGAGGAATTTGGGGAGTTGCTTGTGAGGGTCGCGGCGGTCCATATCTATATAGAGGCCAAGTTTGGCTGCAACCGGAACTTTGTGTGTTTCAACAAATTCGATGAGTGTGCCGTCGGGATCTTCTATATATGTGAAGTGGCCGGAAGCCTCGCCCATATCGAACCTTTCCCCTCCGGGACAGCTGTCCACGGTGAAGGGATATCCTTTTGAAGCGGTGAACTCTCCGAGGGCCTTCATCCCTATCACATCGTAGCAGATCTGGATGAAGCCCGGGTCGCCCCAGAACCTCCCTTCGTAGATTTTTCGCGGCTGATGTTCAAGGGCTTGGACCAGTTCTATGGCGCTGCTGCCAAGGAGTCCGGAGAATGCTCCCTCGGGCTTCGCGCTCCTGCCGAGAAGTACACGGCGATAGCGTTCCTGCGATGCAGGCATTGTGGACCATTCGGCGAAAATGCCCTCTTCGTCATAGATTATGCGGTCGTAGCCGAGGACTTCCTGATAGAATTTTATCGAACGCTGCATATCGGAGACTCCGACGAATGCTCCTACGACTCCACCGCAGAGTTTGCGGTCGCTGATGAAGATGTCTTTGCGTTCTACAATCTGGAATGTGTTGCCGAAGGGGTCTTCGACAAAGAAGCACGGTGTGCCGGAAGGGTCCCTTACTATCGGGGAGAGCTTGTTCCACTTGGTTTTGAGAGACTTATGGAATGCTTCCACATCCTTGCACTTGATTTTTGCAGCGAATATGCCGAGGTCGCCGACAGAGATTTTGAATTGTGCCGGCTCGGGTTTCCTCTCGGAGTACTGCCAGATTTCGAGGCCGCTTCCGCCTTGGAGATTCACCGCGATGCAGGCGTGGCGTTTCTGTGCCTTGCCGCCGGTGTAGGGAAGCATCCTCTCCGCAACTGTGTCATCTTCAAGTATTTTGATGTCGAAACCGAAGGTGTCGATGTACCAGTCCCACGACTTTCGGAAGTCTGCCGTACCGACTCCCACCTGCTGGATTGCCGAAATAGTATATGCATTCATAGTATAACCGTTTACTAAAAAGTAAATGCAAAGATAGTATAAGCATTTACTATGCCAAAATTTTTTGTATGGATTTTCACAAACTTCGTACACTACGCGAGTGACTCGCGTCTGTACGAATATTGCCGTTATCGCTCTACCCACTCCTCCACTGTGCGGCTGGAGCTGCTGATGCTGATGCCTATCTTGTGGAGTTTGCGCGGGTCGGCCTCGTATGGCAGGGCGTACTGCTGACGGTCTATCTGTTCGAGAGCCTCTTCGGCCGAGCCGTCGAGTTTGAATTCGAGAATATAGACGTGCTCGTCGTATTCGAGGATTATGTCTGCCCTACCCTTGCTGTTGCATTTTTCGATGGCCGTCGTGCCGCAGCATAACATTCTGAATATCAGATAGAAAGTGTATTGATAGTGAGACTCGAAGTCAAGAGCTCTTTCGTCTTTGTTGGCAATATATGGAATGGAAGCGAGGAAACTGGTGAATGATTCGCGGGCGTCGTCTGTGCGACCCTCCCGCAGCATTCTGTTGACGCTGACCATCCAGGGGTCAAGCTCGCGTTCTTTGGCCGTGAAATAACCGTTGGCTACAAGCGTTGTGAAACCGCGGCGGACCTCGTCGTTAGGGTAGTCCAGAAGATAAGTGTGGTCCTTCTTGTTATATCCTTTGATTGTGATATATCCCGCTTGATAGAGCATCGCCAGAGGATCCTCCACATCGGCCTTGTAGTTGATGAAATAATCGTCTGCCCATTCTTGATCCAGCAGGCGCAGCATATTGACCTTGTGGCCTTCAAGGAGCTTGGCAAGATATGTCGGCGTGCCGGAGCGGTACCAGTAGTCGGAGAGGTTCTTCTGGTCAAGGCAATTGAGAAGACTGAAAGGGTTATAGATATCCACCATCCCCTTGCTGAAATGATAGCCGTCGTACCTTTTCTTGAGAATCTCCTTCATCTCTTCTTCGCTCACCTCCTCCTCTTCGGCCATCCGCCTTATTCCCTCTGCAAAATTCTTGTGGAGTTCCTCTTCAGTTATGCCGCAAATAGCATCGAAATGCGGATCCATACTGATATCTTTCGGCTGGTTGAAACCGCTGAAGACAGTGATCTGCGAGAACTTGGTCACGCCCGTCAAGAGCACGAACCTGAGATCTGCATCGGCGGCCTTGAATGTGGAGTAGAAGGCTTTCAAGACTTCGCGGTTCTTCTGCTCCAACGGCGTGCCCAGCACGTCCAGCAGCGGCTTGTCGTATTCGTCCACCAGCACCACGGCCTTGCGGCCGGTCTGGAGGTGTGCCTGATGGAGAAGATAGATCATTCTGTCCGTTATTGTCTTCGCCTGCGGATGGGCTCCGTATATTTCCTCCCACTGACTGAGACGATTTTCGAGCATATAGGTAAGTTCCGTCTCCAGTGTAAAGTTCCCGGCCGCAAAATCCACCCTGAACACCGGATACTCCAGCCAGTCCTTCTCCCTATCCTCCATCTTCAGCCCCTTGAAAAGTTCCTTCCGCCCAAGAAAATATGCCTCCAAAGTGCTTATAAGCAGGCTCTTGCCAAAACGCCTCGGACGCGACAGGAAGCATACGTTCATCTGTGCAAGATCGTAAACAAGGTCGGTCTTGTCTATATACAGGAATCCGTCCTCTATTATTTTCTCGAACGACTGTACTCCGATAGGATATTTTTTCATCATAGCGTCGTGAATTTTACAATTTTTCAAGTTAAAAAAACTTTAGGAAATATTTCAAAAAACTTGAAAACCGGGCATCAAAACAAACGCCGCAGATATATAGGGACAGGAAAAGATGCAATGAGGCCGGTCCGCAAAGGTACGAATGCGTTATCTACATACGAAAGAGAATTCGCCGGTGTAGGACCACAGGCTGGCTGCGTCGGGGACTGTAGCGCTTCCGACGAGCCTGCCGCCGCCGTCGCCTTCGGGCGATTTGTCGAATCGGATGTCTATCCAGGTGTATTCGCCTTTTTCGTAGTTGAATGTCCCGCCGTCGTCGTCGTAGAGGCGGAATGTCGATGGCTTGCTGCCATAGTGGTGAATCTCAAGTGGTTGCGGAGCGCCGCCGGGATTGACTGCCGAGCTCAGCATCGGGATTATGCCTCCGTCCTTCACGAATACAGGTATTTTCCCGAGGCCGGGATTGACGGTGATGACCTCGCCTTCACCGGCGTACTCACCGGTGTAGAAGTCATACCACGCCGAGCCGCGGGGGAGAACCACCTCCCGGCTTGTCTCTCCGGCAAAAAGAGGAGCGACAAGAAGCGACTCTCCGACCATATATTGGTCGAGCGATTCGTGACGCACCGCCTCGGCGTAAGGGTTGTCTGTGGCGTCGAGAACTCCGGCTTCCTCCGAGGCGCTGTAGCTGTAGCCCTCTTCGAGCACCATTGCACGCGTGGGAGGCGTGCCCTTGAAGCAATATTCGGCGAAAGTTGTATATAAATAAGGTATAAGTTTCATTCTGAGACTCGCGGCGTCATAGACTTCCTTCTCCACCTCGGGGTATGACCAGGGTTTTGTGCCGTCGGCCCAGGCGTTGAGCATAGCCAGAGGCGAGAAGCAGACTGTCTGCATACGCCTGACCCACTCCTCAGCGCTCTGCGATGCCCTCACTTCGGGAGTCCAGAGCACGCCTATGAAGGAACTGTTGATGAGCGCCCCTATGAAATGGCGGTGGTCGTAGTAGTCGTTGTAGATGGCATACGGGTACGAAACAGTGCCGGCATTGGCGGCGCGCACAAGCCCGTAGGTGCGCTGGTTCCTCGCACGAAACATCTCATTCTGAGTGCTTTGCATAAGCGATCCGTAGATCTGGCGCATCTGCTCGCCGGTGAGGCCCGAGGGGAAAACTGCAACATCGGGAAAGATCCAGCCGTCGTAGCCGTCGTTCTCGTCCATTTTGTAGCCGCTCACCCCAATGTCGAGCTGATGTTTGTTCCAATGCCCGGTCAGAATCTGTCTTGCTTCGGGCAGGGTGTAGTCGGGCATCAGACCGCACCATTCGGTGTGGGTGCCGGTGTAGGGTTCTATCTTTTCGGCAAGGTCGCATCCTGGCGCGATGCCGGGATTTATCCAGAGGTTGAGCTTTATACCCTCTTCCGTCATCTTTGCGGCAAAAGCTCCGGGGTCGGGAAAACGTTCCTTGTCCCACTCGTAAGTGCAAGGATATGAGGCGGTTTGCCAGCCGGGCTCAAGGCCTGTGACGCTCAGCGGGAAGTTGTGCTCCCTGAACTCCTCGACCTCCCTCAAGACCTGGCTGTCGGAGTAGAGGGTCGGCACCCTGTGCCAGAAACCGAGGCCCCATTTGGGAGGAAGCACGCCGCCTCCGTTGTAGAGGTTGAACCTTTGGATGGCCTCCAGCATCGTGGGTCCGGCGAAAAGCACAATCTCCACGCCCTCGGCGGGAACCAGAATCTCGAGATTGTCGGAATACGGATTTGCAGTCCAGCCTTCGTCGGAATTGCGGTCGTAAACCACGGGAGGATTCTTGGAATCCTTGCGAACGGCGGTGCCGCAATAAACGTCTATGTATCGCGCTGCATTTATGAATGCTCCGTAGCCTTTGGACGACACGAAGAACGGCACCGGAGCGTGGGTGCGGCCGTTGTCCTCCCCGCCATAGTGGTCCACGTGCAGCCGCTTGATCTGCCCGCGCTGGTCGAGCTGCTGAAAATTGAGGCCGAAGCCGTAAATCTGCTCGTCACTGTCCAGAGGAAATCTTATAAATGTCTTGCCGTCAATCACTTGCAATTTGATCTCGGCTTTGTCCACCGGGAAATCCGCCTCCGGCATCGCATTTATGGCGTCGAGCTTGGGCGTAAACACCAGCTCGCTCGTGAGGTTCACCTTGTCGGGCTTGCCGAATTCGATTTTCCAGACTCCGGCCGCTTCTTTCTGCCAGGACCCGCCGCCGCTTGCACAGCTTGTGGCGCAGCCGCACGCCATTGCGACTGTAAGCATTATTATAAGTAGGTGTCTTTTCATATGGTTGATGGGCTATGGGGTTGCGATTCTTGCAAAGATAGGGAAAATATCTCGATTTGCGACGGACTTGAGATGCCCCGGCGGGGTTGGGTATGACGCTTAGTGCGGCGACAAGTTTTTTGAAAAACTGCGGTCGAATTTGAAAAATCGGGCGCGGCGGGTCGCCACCTCTCGAAAAATCCTTGTAACATACTGATAATCAAGCAACTCGACTTTCGAAAAAGTTCTGTGATTTGTGGCACAACGCTTTGGAAAATTAACTTTTCCTTTGCGGCAGACAAATTTCACGGACTTTTCGTATGAGACGTATTCGATTGCTGTTTATTTCATTTTTATTGCTCTTCGCCGCGGAGGCTTCGGCGCAGAAGTTCTCCGTGTCGGTCAATGCTCTTGACGTCGTCAATCTCGGCACCATAAACCTCCAGGCGAACTACGCCTTCGGCAGGCATTGGACCGCAACCCTTCAGGGCCGCTACAACAACTGGAACTTCGGCTCCGTGGAGAAGGGCACCCCTTTTCAGAACCGTTCGCGCTCAGGTGCACTTGGCACGCGCTACTGGCTGTGGTACAGCTATTCCGGCTGGTGGGCGGCCGCCAATGTCCGCTTCGACGAGTACAACCGCGGAGGCCTCTTCGGCGAACTCCGGACAGAGGAGGGGAGGGCCTGGGGCGGAGGTCTGGCGCTTGGCTACAGCCTGATGCTCGCCGAGCGCTGGAACCTCGATTTCGGCATCGGCGGATGGTGCGGCATCACCAATTACACTGTCTATGCCTGCCCACGCTGCGGGATGATTCTCGACCGGGGACGCAAGTTCTTCGCGCTGCCCTCTGCGGACTGCCAGATTTCTTTCACTTATATCTTTTAGGAGGCTGTTATGAAAAGTAGAATAGCATTTTTACTGTTGGTGCTTACCGCCGTTTCCTGCAGCGTACAGGAACGCCGCATCCGCCAAATTACCTCAGAGCAGAAGACAGCCTCGATTGCCCTCCCCGAAGAGCGTCAGGTGGAGTTTCACGAAGTCAAGGACCTGTACCGCCCCGCCGATACGCTGATGATTGTGGATATGGACGGGCACGAGAGCCTCATAATGAACGCCGTCAGGGACGAGAGCGGCGAGATGGTGGCGCAGGATGTGATTCAGGCCGCTGTCATCACCGCCCGCTTCCGCAATGTTGCCGAACGTTGCGGCAAGATAGACATAGAGTTCCAGATACAGGTACCTCGGGAGATGCTCGACAAGGAATGGCAGCTGCGCTTCCGTCCGCGGATGTTGGTTCTCGGCGACACAGTTTCCATGGAGGAGGTCCACGTCACCGGCAGCGAATACCGCAGAGAGCAGGACAGGGGATACCAGCGCTATAAGAGGTTCATTGGCTCGATAATCACCGATTCGACCGAGTACATCCGTCTGGGCCAGCTCGAAAGATTCATTCAGAGAAATATCCCGGACCTTTATTACTACAAGAAGGATTCTTCGTACGTCAGCGATATGGAGTTCGAGTCGGTCTTCGGTGTGAACGAGCAGGAGGCAATAGAACACTACACCTGGAAATTCCTCAGGAGCATAAACAACTGGAAGAAGGAGAACAAGGGCGCGATGTTCCGCCGCTATGTCAAGAGCCCTTACGCCGAAGGCCTCCGCCTCGACACTGTCATCAATGCCGATAACGCCTTCATTTACAATTATATACAGACCATAGAAACCAAGCCGAAGCTCCGCAAGGTGGATGTTCTTCTCTCGGGCACCATCTTCGCTCAGGAGAAAAGGCTCTACGATATGCCCCAGACCGACCCTCTGACATTCTACATATCGTCGCTTTCGGCTTTCGTCTCCAATCAGGAGCGGTATCTCTCAAAGACTATCTATCGCCAGGTGGAGGAGAACACCGCCTGCTACATAGACTTCGAACTTGGAAAGGATTATGTAAACGATACGCTTTCGAACAATGCCGAGGAGATAGGCCGCATCAAGGGCAATCTGGCAACCCTCATCGACAACAGGGAGTTCGACCTCGACTCGATTGTAGTGACGGCGTCGGCATCGCCCGAAGGTTCCTATATGACCAATGCTCTTCTTTCCGGGCGTCGCAGCCGGTCCGTGACGGAGTATTTCAGCAGATACCTCAAGCGTTATACCGATTCTCTGCGTAAATCCGCCGGCATAGTCATCAACCTCGACGAGACCTATGAGGCCGGAAAGCCCCTGCGGGCATCCGACATCAAGTTCATCCCCCACCGCGTTCCCGAGAACTGGGAAATGCTCGACGGCCTTGTGCGCAGCGATTTCGTTATGGACGACGGCGACAAGGAGGAGTATTTCTCGCACGCTATTCTTGCCGACCCCGATGCCCGCGAGGCAGCAATGCACAACGACCGTCAGTACAAATACTATCGCGAAGTGCTCTACCCCAAGGTCCGCACCGTCAAGTTCGACTTCTTCCTGCACCGCAAGGGAATGCTGGAAGAGTCAATCCTGACGACAGTCCTCGACTCCACCTATATGGACGGCGTGCAGGCAATCAGAGACAGAGATTACAAGACAGCCGTCACTTTGCTCCGACCCTACAACGACTACAACACGGCCGTGGCATATTGCGCGATGGACTACAACGCCAGCGCCCTGAGCATACTCGAGACCCTCGAGAAGACCGCCGAGGTCAACTATATGCTCGCAGTGATTTATTCCCGTCAAGGCAAGGATCAGAAGGCCGTGCAGTGCTATCTCGACGCCTGCAAGCAGAATGCATCCTATGTCCACCGGGGCAACCTCGACCCCGAAATCAGCGCCCTCATAAAGCAATACGGTCTCAGCAGGCAGGACGACGAATTTGAATACAGTTTTTAAACGCTATGTCAATGAAAATACTTGAAACCATATCATATTTTGCAATTACGCTGGCTATGGTATCCTGCGCTGCCGGAGAACCCTGTCAGAAATGTCTTGAAGCCGACGAGGCCCAAACCCTCAAGCGTGTATCCGTCTCCATTACCGGAGTGAATCTGACTACCAAGGCAGTCTCCAATCCCGAGGACGAGCGACGCATCAACACCTGCCAGCTCTATGTGTTCTCCACTGAAGGCAAGCTGTTCAACCGCCTGGTGTCGGACAGTACAGACTTCGAATTCTTCATCGGCAATGGCTTGTACAATGTCTATGCTTTCGTCAACGCTCCCGAGCTGCCGCTCAATCCAGAGTCGGAGTATGCCTTCCTCGGCAGCACAATCAAGTTGTCGGACAACAATTGTGGGAACATTGTTATGACAGGTTCGCTCAAGGGCGTCTGCATTACGGAGTCTTCGGATTTGGAGATTGAGGTTTCGCGTATGGTCTCGAAGGTCAACTGCTCCGTGAAAGTCGATATAGGCAGCGAGATGTTCCGCGAAATGGATTTCGAGGTTCTCTCTGTCTTTATGACAAACGTGGTGGGAGAGGAGACAATCTTCTCCGAGGATTTCGTCCCAGCCGACAGTATGTGGTTCAACAAGCGGAACTACTGCCCTTCTGAAAACGACAACCTTCTGTATGACGAAGTGAACGAGATAGTCCCTGGCGGAGATTCTCTCCGTACTAAATCCACTTTCTATATACTTCCGAACCGATGTGAAGATCCCGAGGACCGCGACGGATGGTCCCCGCGCAGAACCCGCTTTGTGGTGAAGGCCCGCCTTGGCAGTTTCGTCTATTACTACCCTGTCACCATCCCGAGGGTCATAAGCAACCGCGAATACTATATCACCCTGGATATCAAGAGCATAGGATATCTCGACCCCGAAGATACCGAGGAAACTCTGCAGGCAGCAACCTGCGCCGTCACCATCCAGAGCTGGTCCGACGGGGGCGTAATCGACTATTCAAGATAACACACACACACATCACTTACAATATTTTACAATTTAACCAAAATGAAAAGGACAACTTATCTTTTTGCTGCTACTTTGCAGCTTTTCAGCGTCATCGTCGCTGTATCCTGTAACAACATCGAGCCCCTGACGGCCGAAAAGGATTGTACAATAATTCTTTCAACCGCAGGAGACCTCGTAACCGACGAGGAAACGAAGGCCTACGAATCCGATACAGGCGCAACCATTGAAGATGAAGAATGGGAGGCGGAGATCCACTCGGTGCAGTATCTCATCTATAGATTGGCGGGGACTGTTTGCTCTTTTTATGGCAAAGAAACGGTGAATTCCAACCATAAGAAATCCCATAGCTGCGAGAAAGGCAACTATAAAATTTATGCAATTGTCAACGGCCCTTCTCTGGATAGTCTCACTATATCTGATATTAATAGTACGGAGGTCTATCTAAACGACATTACCAAGGCTTCCGGCATTATGATGTCCGGTTATAATTCCGTTACAGTCGAGACCGGCAAAGAGGAGTGCCCCATTACTGTAAAGCGACACCTCACCCGTGTTAATCTTGTCAGTATAAAAAACAACACGGAAGACGAGATTCCGATAACCTTCAAGTATGCTTTCCTTTCAAATGTGGTAGCCAATAATACCGTTACGGGTGGTTCGGGTATTACCAAATGGGATAATCTTGCAGGTCGTAAAAACAGCGATATTGTGACGCCGGACAATGTCGATGATGCGGAGATGACCCTTTATTCTCCGGACTCTCCGGTCATTTTGGCTTCCGGCGAAACACGAAGTTTCGGCGAAAAGCTCTATGGATTCTCCAACTCCACTCTAAACGACTCCTTCGGGGCAAGCGCTACGAGCGGCAAGACCCGTCTTGTGGTTGTATGCGAAGTGGAAGGTGTTGATTATTACTACCCGGTCACATTCAATTCCGGTTTTGAGGATTCCGCGACCTACGACGTCAAGCTGAGCATTCTGGGCATAGGCTCGACCGATCCCAACATCCTTGTCAACAAGGTGGGTATGACCTTTACCGTTGCCCCTTGGACTGACGGCAAGACTTACGACGAAGAATATTAACCTTTTTCATAAAACAAACTCAAGCTGTTATGATACGCAGAACACTGATATTGGCATTGGCGCTTGTGACGGCGTCCTGCAGCGTATTCGAGAAGCGGATGGACTGTCCGTGCTATCTCGTGGTGGATTATGAGGCGGTGAACGACGATTCGGTCCGCCCGACCCGCGAAGGGCGCGTGCACAGCCTTCTATACAATCCCGACTGCTCCGGAAACATAACCCATATGAGCATATCCTGCCCTGCGTATGACACTCTGGCCTGCACGAAGGGGGATGCTGTCTTCTCGGCAGTATATTCCCCCGACGTGGTGCCGATAAGGAGCGAGGAGAGGGCGATACGCTACAGCGTCGGCTATCAGGTGGATTCAATCTACGGGTGCCACGAAGCCCTTTCTCTCACAGACGAACGCGGGGACGTGAAGGTCTCTCTGCACAAACAGTTCTCGACGGTCAATCTTATTGTCAGGGAAAGCGACCGGATACTTCGCAGTTCGAAAATTATAGTCAAAGGAAACACCAGCGGATACGACCTTGCGGACTTCTCTCCCGTCAAGGGCGAGTACCGTTATGAGCTGCCGGCTTCGGACAGCACGGTACGCAGTTTCCGAATCCCCCGCCAGGCCGATGATGGTCTATCGCTTCATATCGAGAATAAATCGACCGGTCTGGCGGCGGATTTTCCGGTGGGAAGATATATCGCCGACATAGGCTACGATTTCGACGTGCCGGACCTCACGGACTTCGACATCGAGGTCGATCTTTCGTATCTTACTGCCGGCATAAAAGTTATAGACTGGGATCGGGAGTTCCTCTATGACTGTTTTGATTACGACTGCAGTGCCTCCGGAGGGTCTGATGCAAGCACCTCGATAAATGTGAATTTCAGTATGAAAGATTTTGAAGGTGAGGTCAGAGCGGAAACAAAGTCGGCGATTGCCACAGAGGATGGGGAAATCGAAAATGTCAATCTATGGGTCTATAACGCTGACGGTTCGCTGAAGGCGGATGGCTATGCCCGATATTGCTCTTCGTTCAATCTGAACTCCAAGGTATGTATCAGCGGCGTCGAACCCGGCAATAAATACTATGTCAGGGCTTTGGCCAATGTCGGCGAGGTTGCGGCCCCGCAGACACTGTCTCTGTGCGATGCTTACACAGTTGATTGGGATATCTCCACCTTTAATTCCGTGGGCGTGATGCCGATGTCGTTCAAGACGGAGTTCACTGCGCAGGATGTCAATGACGACATAACCGTGCATCTGGAGCGGCTTTTTGCCAAGTTCACCTTCGGCGTGGATGCAAGCGCGTTCGCCCACGGCACATTCACTGTCAGGAGTCTCGCATTGAAGAACGCTCCATCCTGTTGCACGGCCTTCGGCCCAAATGCCATAGGTGCGACCGCCACGGCTGTGGATGGAGACTATGCCACGTCTGGCGACCTCGAGGCCATCAACGGCGGATTTTCCAAGACTTTCTATCTTTACGAAAACCTTCAAGGCGATGTACTCGAGGGTAATGCCGATTCCTGGAAGAAGGAATTCGACAACTACAATCAGAACAAAGCGGCCTATAAGGAAAAATGTTCCTATCTGGAGGTTGTGGGCGACTATGCCGGCGAGGATGGCCTTGTGTCGTCGAATGTCACCTATAAAGCATATCTTGGCGAAAACGCCACAACCAGTTTCGATGTGACAAGAAACCGGTCCAATAGCGTCACGCTGGTTCTCGACGAATACAATTCCCTCTACAAGAACGGCTTCTGGAAGCTCACCCCGGGAACAATCACCGACAACCGTTCGATCAATGTGCCTGCATCCCTGACAATTCCTGCTCAGACCACTCAGGATCTCAGCGTCACCGTTTCTCCCGCCAATCTGCAGGTCAATATCGAAACCGATGCGTCATACGCCTCTGCAAAACTGACGAGAGACCCGGCGGACGATTCGTTCAGCGGAAGCAAGACGATATCCATAACCAGCACCGAGGCCTTTTCGGAAGAGAAGACCACGGTGCTGACATTCAAGACCTGGGACGGCCGGAAATCGGCGTCAACCACCCTTACCGTTGTGGATGTCATCGACCGCTATGGCGATCCTTCGGGGCTGAGCATCAGCTGCGCGGATGTGCCTGCAAGCGGCGGCTCCGTTACAAGCGGAAGCATCTCCGGCACCTGCTCGCAGGAGGTCTGGTATGCCTCCGGAGGCCATAAGACCTTGACGAATGTGCCCTACACGACTTCGTGGTCGGGCGGGGCGAGCGGAATCGCGTCGCTCGGCACAACTGCGAAGGCCCGCAGCGTTGTGGGGGACAAACTCACCTTGACCTACAGCGCCAACGGCAAGAGCGCCACCGCCCAAGTGGATGTATATCAGGCTGAAAACAAGGTCACAGGTCGGGAAACGGCCGGCACGGGCGAGGATCTGAAGGACTATGCTGTCTCGATCTACGATGTGAGCAAATCGACCGGCATTTCGGCTGGTGGAGAGTCTGTGACCTTCAAGGTCGGCGCAAGCCATCAGCGCTCTTCCTGGAGCAAATACAAAGACATATATTCATCGGGCGCAAGAGGCTCTGTGTATGATGGCGAGCATTCGGCCTACTGCGCTGTGAACGACGATGTCGTGCTTTCTGTCAGCGAGTCGTGGGGCAGCCTGGACCGGTCTGAATGCTCTTCGGGAAGCACTGTCACCCTGACTCTTGATGCACATACCGGCGAGGCGAGAAGCCTGACAGTCACTGCAGGTAACAAGAGCGACCCGGCCAAGACCGCAACCCAAAGTTTCAGCCAGAACCAAGGGAAGACCATTGTGAGCACAACAACCGAATGGGAATATGAGGATGCCGGAAGCCGCAGCTACAATGGCGATTACACGGTTTCTATCAGCCCCGTCTCCAAAGATGTCGCACGGTCGGCCGGAAGTTTCGGCATTACGGTGACTGCCGGACACACGCAGTACAGCCAGCCGCAGAAGAAGAAACGGTCCAAGACAAAGAATATCTGGTCTGACGGCACTGAGACTTATGACAACTGTTCCGACTGGTCCGCTCCTTATGACGACGGAACTCCGACAGGAACCTCGATGGCAGACACGGCGACTCTTTCGAGCGACTCCGACTGGCTGTCAGCCACAAGCACTCTGTGCTCATATACTGAAAATACCGGCAATACAGCCCGCTCGGGCAAGATCACCGCTTCGAACGGCGGCGCCGCGGCTGTTTTGACTGTCAACCAGGCGGGCCCCGACTGGGAAATAGTTGTGGAAGACAATTGATTTTAAAAAATATATTTTATGAAAAGATTTTGTAATATTATGATTATCGCCGCAGCCCTGGGAGCGGGGCTTTCGGCCTGCGGCAATCTCGACTCGGAGAAGCCTTGCAATATTCCGGAGGATGTCTATTCAATCGAACTTCTTGGTGAAGACGGTGACCCTCTGACAAAGAGCGACGCCGGTGACATCCGGACATTCAACTACAACCAGACCAAGACCCTGAAAGCCGTTCTCAAAAAGAACGGAGACACTGTTCCCTGGGAGGACAGCTGGCAGTGGAAGTGGGGAGAAGTCGATATTCTGAGCGACATTGCAAAGATCGCAGATCAATTTGTGGGCACGGGAAAGAAGTACACGGATTCGGACCACAGCAAAGATTGCGAGGTAACCTGCACTTATCCCGGGGCGGAAAAGGCTTCGGAGACCATTACAATCAAAGTCAACCAATACAAATACGGGATCACACTTACGTTCAACCCCAAGCCGGGGTTCCTCCAGAGCAAGCTCGGCGCACCGTCGGTGAACCGCTATATACAATTCGGACAAAGTGTATGTATTTGGGATTCGATGGGTAACAGACTGGGCAACGGCACTTTCGCCGATTTCTACGTCTGGGCCCCCGGCTGGGGACAGTTCACCAGAGTCAATTCGCCTCACGATTCGGGCACGAAGAATGTCTCCGTAAGGACAGTCTCGGGTTCCAATATAGTTGAAGGAAGAGATGTCTATGTCGGCCTTGTGAATACCTATCACAGCGTGTATGTGGATGATGCAAACTATACTGCCGTCTGGCCTTCGAGCGTGAGTCAGGACCCCGATTCGCAGAATGTGACAGTTTCGATAGAGGATTGCAACCACACTTGCTCGCCTGTGAGCACCTCGCAGAGCAATCCTTATGAATATTCGTCATCCGACTTCCAGGCGGTTTACAAGATATCCAACGTTACATCGGACGTCACTTTAAAAGTGACCAAAGGCACTGACAATTAGCATATTGTGAAAACGAAACAGACAATTTCCGCAATCATCCTTGCGGCATCCGCTTTTCTTGTCGGGTGCCGTGAGGATTATCCGATTGTCGTGGAAGCGGATTCATTTGTGATAAGAGATGAAACGGAGATGGAAATCCCTCTGGAATCTCCGGTCGGCGACAATCTTGAACTTGGAAGCGGCGCCGGATGGATTTCGTGGTCGATGAAGGACTCACGGACTGTGCTTCTGGAGTTCGAACCCAACGACAGCCCTAGCGGCGATGCGAGGGAGGCATATTTCTATGTCACAGACAAGAGCGCGAATGTGACACGGCGGTATAACTTCCTTCAGAAGCGTTCCGCAAGGAGCATAATGACGCAGCTTTACGAGATTGCCGGAGGAACCCTTTGGCGATGCACCGAAAACTGGCTTTCCGACAAGCCCGTCCATACCTGGCAGGGAATCAACGGCTCCGATTGGTACGACGGCGTTTACTGCGAGAATCGCGGATATGCCGAGGATGAAACGAGGATTCTTTCCCTTGACTTCGCCGCCAACAATATGACGGGAGACCTCAGCGAAATCATAGACCTTCTGGTTCAGATTGAAGAGGTCGAGGTCGTGAGTTTCTGGGATATGAGGGTCCAGTCGTCGTTTTTCGGCGACACCGACACCGGCCTCTGGAACGACATCCACGGCTGCCTGCCCGCTTCGGTCGGCAGGTGGAAGAATCTCAAGAAGCTGAATCTGAACTATCTTTCGAAAGTTTCGGGCTCGATCCCGCGGGAGTTGTTCGAAAGCGGAAAAATGGAAAGTTTCAAGGCAGTCGGCACGTGCCTCGCGGGTCCGCTGCCCGACAACTGGAGCCTTTGTATGAACCTTCAGGAATTTGAAACAACCGCCGCCACGCCCGAAAGATTCCGCTTTATGGCCTACGGAGGCAACACCGTGACGGTGGACGGAGTCGAGGTATATGTAGGAGCTCCATATATACGATATTGGGATAAGGGAAAGAGAGAATGGCATATGGAGCCATATACCCTTGGGCAGCCTTGGGTGTATTCTGAAGAATGATTTCCGGGCTTTACCGGCCTTGAGCCGACCTGCTGCGGACCGCTGAAGCGAGATGGCTCAAAAAAATCCATAAAAAAGAGCCGAATTATGAAATTTTTGCTAATTTTGCAGGGATTTATGTTAACTCTGCAATCATATAGTCTTCCTTGTCCCACCGAAGGAGCTCTCCGGTTAGCGTGTGTTGAGTGGGGGGGGTAACTATCTACAAATCAAGCAGTTATATATTTTACGGGCCTGGTGCGCCGCGTATGTTCAGCCTGCTGACAATCTGTCTGCGGGCATTTTTGTGTCAATTGAAAGCATTTGATATTTATGGTAAAGGCAAAACAAAACGGTGAATATCTTGCACCGAGGGTCAAGGTAGTGGAACTTTCAACTCGGGAGACCATTCTGTTGTCTCTGTCGGGCGACACCTCCGACGAAGGCGGCGGCGGTGGTGGCGGCGGATACGCAGGCAGAGATGAAGACCCCGGTTGGTTCGACTGACAATCCAAACAAGAAGGAAATGAAAAAGACAATACTTACTACGGCTAAGCTTTTTGCAGCTATGCTCATTCTCGTCCTTGTCGGCACACATTGTATGCAGGACGAATTCGAAGGCAAGGTGCTCTCCTTCACAGGAGAAATTGCAGGTCTGGAGTATGCCACCAAGACCAGTCTCGACGCAAACGACAAGGTCCATTGGAGCGAAAATGACACCATCATCATAAACGGCGTCGAATACGAGGCGACTCCCAATCAGGAAAACTCCAAAAAGGCGTCCTTTATCAAGGTCGGAGATGCGCAGGACCCTGAAGGATCCTCTTACACCGCATACTACCCTGCGTGCATCTATAACGGAGGCGTCCCCACGCTTCCCGCAACCCAGACCTACGCCGAAGGCAAGATTTCGAATATCCCGATGTACTCCCATATCGAGAACAGCACATCGCTGAAGTTCAACAATATCTGCGGAGTCGTCGAGCTCACCCTCAAGGGCACGGCCCTGGTCCGCAAAATCGAAGTCTCCGACCCTGACGAGGCTCTTTGCGGAGCCTTCGAGGTATCGGAGGGAGCCGCGATAGTATCGGAAACCCCTTCTGAATCCAACAAGAAAATCACCCTCGACTGCGGCGACGGCGTCACTCTCAACGAAGGTGCCGGCGTAAAGTTCTGGATAGCCATTCCCGCCCACGTCCACACATTGACTTTCAGGGTGATAGGCGGCGATGCCGACAACCAGTATTACGAGAAGAAGACCAAGAACGACATCACCGTCAATGCTGCAAAAATCTACGCCTTCGAGTGGACCGGCCTTGACGCATTCGCCAAACACTTCGGCGTGACAATAGCTGAGGGCATCACAGGCGGCAGCATCACGGTGGACAAATCCGGGAATGTCGCAGAGGGCGTGGCGGTGACCATCACGGCTACTCCCCAGGACGACACTTACGAAGTGGACCAGATTACAGTCACCAAGACCGGCACGGAAGAAACCGTCGAAGTGACCGCAGAAAACAAGTTCACGATGCCCGGCTACGCTGTCACGGTAAGCGCGACCTTCAAGAAGAAGACTCACGCCGTGACAATCAACGAGGCCACGTGCGGCACCT
>R18__coassemble_1305_pt1 | contig 40888 bp, 27 predicted proteins | sample R18__metabat2_high_PE_032 | metagenome-assembled genome bin R18
TGTTGCCGTACAGCAGGCGTTGCTTGAAAGGATTTTCCTGAAACTGCGGAGCACGCATTATGCAGCTTTTGACTTTCGCGAATTCTGAGGCACTAAATTCGGCGCGGCTTGCTTCCAATAGGCTGAGCATACACTGTTTGCTGCGGATTGTCAAGATTATCTTGCCGTTGGACTCGGACGGTACAACTCCCTGCTCATACTGCTTCCACTGGTTTACGCCAAAGCCCATGATTTTACCTATCTGGGTGTAATTCAAATCGTAGCGTTTTCTCAAGGATGCTATTTCATCGGCGAATGGTATGCCGTGGGCTTGACGGTACTGGCTATATAACTGATTTAAAGCGAAGTCATCCTGACCTTCAATGGTGAACTGTTCGCCCGTGTCTTCACAAGTACAGTATCGCACGTGAACTGTATATTTATCTCCACGAAACTCATGCTCCTCAATGTCTTCGACCAGTTTGACACGCCCGCCGGTCATAGGGCTTTTCATTTCAATATAACGTTCTGTTTTCATTTGTTTTCCTCTTTGAATGCATAATGAATCGGGTGCTCAGCGGTATGGAACGATACGCATATTGTTTTGGTGCTAGGCTGTCCAAGAGAAATTTTGATATACAGTTCCGTGCCGTCAAAATCTTTGCCGAATACCCACATATCACCGAAACTTATGGCATCTCGCAAAGTCTCGACGTAATCTTTCACCTCAACAGTTTTAATTACTTCTTTTCGAACTAACTCAGTCAGCCCTAGAAGCCGCATGGCTTCAAGGTTCTTTTGTCTATTGAGGACAATTATGCCGAAGATATCCATCTTTGGCTTGAATTGTCTCAAGAATGCTTCTACCTCACCAGGACTGTAAACAGTACGATCCATATGTCTATTCAATCAAACTTTCTGCAAAAATAATTATATAGTTTGTATTTTAAAAATAATTGAACGATAAAGTGTATATAAATATGCCATTGGAAAGTTCAAAAGGTCGCCCGTCAGAGTCACTCTGAAATCCTTCGTACGTCCTATTTCCTTTTTCATTTCCCAATGACCAGGCCATGCTGCGCTGCGTCTGGGCTTGATTTTGCTGGCCTGATGGGATTGACTCAATCGATTGGCGATTGAGGTCACCTAAATTTGGGTTTTTAGGCGAAAATTTACTAATTTTGCGGAATTGTGCGCTGGCTCGCGGATGGGGCTAAAATCGTGATTTTAAAGCGATAATGGCTCGAAAATTACAAATGCGGAGCAAAGCGCGTGATAAAATTACAAAATTTAAGTAAAAGCGCCATGAAACTACGTAGTGCCGTTACATTGGAAGGTCGACGGATGGCGGGGGCTCGGGCCCTCTGGCTGGCCGACGGAATGAAAAGAGAGCAGTTCGGAAAGCCGATTATTGCCATTGCAAACTCGTTCACTCAGTTTGTGCCGGGTCATACACATCTTCACGAGGCCGGGCAGATTGTCAAGGAAGAAATCGAGAAACTCGGATGCTATGCCGCTGAGTTCAATACAATAGCCGTTGACGACGGCATCGCTATGGGTCACGACGGAATGCTCTACAGCCTTCCTTCGCGCGACATCATCGCTGACAGTGTGGAATATATGGTAAACGCCCACAAGGCCGACGCGCTGGTGTGCATCAGCAACTGCGACAAAATCACTCCCGGAATGATGATGGCCGCAATGAGACTCAACATCCCTACGATTTTCGTGTCGGGCGGCCCTATGGAGGCGGGGGTTCTCGGCGAGGCTCGTCTGGACCTTATCGACGCTATGGTCAAATCGGCCGATCCTTCGGTTTCCGACAAAGATGTCGAGGCCATCGAAGCCTGCGCTTGCCCGACCTGCGGCAGTTGCTCGGGAATGTTCACTGCCAACTCGATGAACTGTCTGGCAGAGGCGCTCGGAATGGCTCTCCCCGGCAACGGAACTGTGCTGGCTACTCACGCCCAGCGCACGGAACTCTTCCGCAAAGCAGCAAGGCAGATTGTAAAGAACGCGCACAAATATTACGACGAAGACGACGAAAGCGTCCTTCCCCGCAGCATAGCGACTCGTCAGGCCCTTCTCAACGCAATGACTCTCGACATCGCAATGGGCGGCTCGACCAACACCGTGCTTCATCTTCTGGCAATAGCCAACGAAGCAGGCGCGGATTTCAAGATGGAAGACATCGACGATCTCTCGCGCAAAGTTCCCTGCATCTGCAAGGTTGCTCCCAATACTCAAAAGTATCATATCCAGGATGTTAATAGAGCAGGCGGCATAGTTGCCATAATGTCGGAACTCTCCAAAGCAGGATTGGTCGATACAAAGGCCAAGAGAGTTGACGGAATGACCCTCGAGGAAGAAATAGATAAATACGACATAACCAAACCAGGCTGCTGCGAAGACGCTCGAACCATCTACAGTTGCGCTCCCGCAGGCATAGTCACCAACAAACTCGGCCACCACGCGAGCAGATACGACGCATTCGACACAGACCGCGAAAAAGGCTGCATAAGAAGCATAGAAAACGCCTACACCAAGGACGGCGGCCTCGGAGTCCTCTTTGGAAACATCGCCCAGGACGGCTGCGTCATCAAGACCGCCGGAGTGGACGAAAGCCTCTGGCATTTCGAAGGCCCTGCCAAAGTGTTTGATTCTCAGGAGGCTGCATGCGACGGCATTCTCGGAGGCAAGGTCAAGAGCGGCGACGTTGTAGTCATCACTTTTGAAGGTCCCAAAGGCGGTCCCGGAATGCAGGAGATGCTCTATCCTACATCGTATATCAAATCGATGCATCTCGGCAAGGAATGCGCCCTTATCACAGACGGACGCTTCAGCGGCGGAACATCGGGCCTTAGCATAGGCCATATATCTCCCGAAGCTGCATCTGGCGGAAACATAGCGCTGGTCAAAGACGGCGATACTATAATAATAGATATCCCCAGCCGCAGCATAAATGTGGCTCTCTCTGACGAAGAACTCGCAGCGAGAAAAGCGCAGGAAGAAAGCAAAGGCCGCAAAGCCTTCACTCCTCCTACACGCCAAAGAGAAGTCTCCAAGAGCCTCAAAGCATACGCATCGACAGTAAGCAGCGCCGACAAAGGCGCCGTAAGAATAATTCCGGAGGACTGACATGGCAAGACAACTCACCGGTTCTGAAATACTTATAGAATCTCTCATAGCAGCCGGCGTTGACACCGTCTTCGGCTATCCTGGAGGCACAATCATCAACGTTTACGACAAACTCTACCAATACGGCGACCGGCTGAGGCACGTACTCGTGCGTCACGAGCAGGGCGCAATCCACGCCGCTCAGGGCTATGCCCGCGCAACAGGCAAACCCGGCGTAGTCATAGTGACTTCCGGCCCCGGAGCAACCAATGTCATAACAGGAGTCGCCGACGCGATGATAGATTCCACTCCGGTGATAGTAATCGCCGGCCAGGTAGGAACGGATCTTCTCGGCACAGACGCCTTTCAGGAGACCGATGTCCTTGGAATGACCGGCCCTATTGACAAATGGACCTATCAGATAAGAAAGCCCGAAGAGGTCTCCACAGCAGTTGCCAAAGCCATCCACATTTGCACCACCGGCCGCCCCGGCCCCGTGGTTCTGGACTTCACCAAAGACGCCCAGAAGGGAACGGCAGATTTTGAAGAATACAAGCCCTGCACAGGCCTTCGCAGCTACAATCCTCTGCCCGAACCGGACCTCGAGGCAATAGACAAGGCCGTCAAACTCATAGACGAAGCCAAACGCCCCTTCGTGGTATATGGTCAGGGAGTAATCCTCTCTCACGCCGAGCAGCAGCTCACCGAATTCCTGCGCAAAGGCGGAATCCCCGCCGCATCCACTCTGCTGGGCCTCAGCGCCCTTCCTTCAGACTTCCCTTACTATATGGGAATGGTCGGAATGCACGGCAACATCGCCGCCAATATGATGACCCAGACCTGCGACCTTCTCATCGCCGTAGGAATGAGGTTCGACGACCGCGTCACCGGCAAGACTTCGGAATATGCAAAGCAGGCCAAGGTAATACATATCGACATAGACGAATCCGAGATAGGGAAGATAGTCCCTGTGGAGGTTGGCATTCTCGGCGATGCTGCCGATGTTTTGGAAAAAATCACCGAAAAGATGCAGTTCTCGCTTCACGGAGCATGGGCTGTGACTGCTCAGGATTTCGACAGCGTAGAAAAAGAGAAAGTAATAGACCCTGAAGTTCATCCGACGGAAGGTTCGATAAATATGGGCGAAGTTGTGGCAAAAGTCGCTGAAGTGTCACAAAATCAAGCACTTGTAGTCACCGATGTGGGTCAGAACCAGATGACCGGCGCCCGTTATTCGAGATTTGCGCAGAGCCGCAGTTTCATATCTTCGGGCGGTCTTGGCACAATGGGATTCGGTCTTCCCGCTGCAATAGGCGCAAAGACTGGCCGTCCCGACCGCGAGGTCTGCCTTTTTGTGGGCGACGGCGGCATCCAGATGACAATCCAAGAGTTCGGCACCATAATGCAGGAGCAGACAGCAGTCAAGATTGTGCTTCTCAACAACAACTGGTTGGGCAACGTGCGCCAGTGGCAGGAACTTTTCTTCGGAGAGAGATATTCCCAGACGCGGATGATCAATCCCGATTACAGTCTGATAGCCAAGGCTTATGGCATTGAGTACAAGATGGTTGAGGACCGCGCGGATCTCGAACCGGCAGTAAGACAAATGCTCGAAAGCGACAAACCTTACATTCTCGACGTCCATGTCAAGGAGATGGGTATGGTCTATCCGATGATTCCCGCAGGATGCAGGGTCGATGAAATAATGCTTAACAACAAGGAGTGGTTTGAGTATGGAAAATGACAAACTTTTTGTGATTTCGGTCTATTCCGAAAATCAGGTGGGCCTTTTGAGCTCAATATCAAGCATATTCACAAGACGCAACATCAACATCGAGAGCCTGACGGTCTTTCCGTCGGAGTTCCCCGGTGTGCATCACTTCACTTTCCGTTGCTTCACTACGGAAAAGAGCGCAATTCAGGTCGTGAAATTCATCGAGAAGAAGGTCGAGGTCATAAAAGCATTCTGCTTCGAATGTGACGATACTGCTTCCAGGGAGCACGACCAAGTCTCTAAAGCATTGAAAGAAAGATAGTTATAAATTAAATAAAACACAGAAAAAAATGGCAAAAATGAATTTTGGCGGAGTTGAAGAAAATGTCGTCACCCGCGAAGAATTTACTCTCGAACAGGCACGTGAAACCCTTAAAGACAAGACCATCGCTGTCATCGGTTACGGCGTACAGGGCCCCGGACAGTCTTTGAACCTCAGAGACAACGGTTTTAAGGTAATCGTAGGCCAGCGTCCCGGCAAGACCTTCGAAAAGGCAATCGCAGACGGATGGGTTCCCGGCGAGACTCTCTTCTCCATCGAGGAAGCTTGCGAGAAAGGCGACATCGTAATGTGCCTTCTCTCTGACGCAGCAGTGATGTCTGTTTGGCCCACAATGAAGAAATATCTCACAACTGGCAAGACCCTCTATTTCTCTCACGGCTTTGCAATAACCTGGAGCGACCGCACAGGATGCGTTCCTCCCGCAGATATCGACGTTATTATGGTGGCTCCCAAGGGTTCGGGCACAACAGTCCGCTCGCTCTTCCTCGAAGGCCGCGGCATCAACTCTTCATACGCTGTGTATCAGGACTATACAGGAAAAGCAGCTGAGAACACAATCGCTCTTGGCATCGGCATAGGGTCGGGCTATCTCTTCGAAACCACTTTCCAGAGAGAGGCAGTTTCTGACCTTACAGGTGAGAGAGGATCACTTATGGGCGCAATCCAGGGCCTTCTGAGCGCACAGTACGAAGTTCTCCGCGAGAACGGCCACACCCCCAGCGAAGCATTCAACGAGACAGTCGAAGAACTCACCCAGAGCCTGATGCCTCTTTTCGCAGCAAAAGGTATGGACTGGATGTACGCAAACTGCTCTACCACAGCTCAGAGGGGTGCACTCGACTGGAAGGGCCCCTTCCACGATGCAATCAAACCTGTTGTCGAGAAGCTCTATGCAAGCGTGAAATCAGGCAACGAGGCTCAGATCTCTATCGACGCCAACAGCAAGCCCGACTACCGCGTAGGTCTCGAAAAAGAGCTTAAAGAGCTCAGAGAGAGCGAGATGTGGCGTGCCGGCGAGACTGTCAGAACTCTCCGTCCCGAAAACAGCAAATAATCCTGCCCCGAACCGCAAGAAGCACCGCCCCATGATAGAACTGATGGACACCACCCTGCGCGACGGCGAGCAGACCGCCGGCGTGTCGTTCAACAAAGGAGAAAAAATTGCGATAGCAAGCCTTCTTCTGGAAGAACTGCACATCGACCGCATCGAGGTCGCCTCGGCGCTTGTGTCCAAAGGCGAGGCGGATTCCTTCCGTGGAATATGCGAGTGGGCGGAGGAGCGCGGATGCCTGGAACGCGTTGAGGCTCTGGGCTTTGTGGACGGCGGACGGTCGGTGGACTGGATTGCCGACTGCGGAGGCAAGGTGGTCAACATCCTTGCAAAAGGGTCGCTGAGGCACCTCACCGGGCAGCTGCGCAAAACCCCTCAGGAGCACATAGCCGACATCTCAAAAGTGCTCGAAGCCGCCGCGGCCCGTGGCCTTTCGGCAAACATCTATCTGGAAGACTGGTCCAACGGCATTATGCACTCTCCGGACTATGTCTTCCAAATGCTTGACGCTCTGGGCACTATGCCCATCCGCCGCTTCATGCTCCCCGACACCCTCGGCGTGCTGAACCCCTGGCAGGTGAGCGAGTACTGCTCCCTGATGAAGCAGCGCTACAGCGGCCTGCACTTCGACTTCCACGCCCACAACGACTACGGCCTGGCGGTGGCCAATACTCTAGCCGCGGCGCGCGAGGGCTTCAGCGGCCTGCACGTCACGGTCAACGGCCTTGGCGAGCGCAGCGGCAATGCCCCGCTCGCCAGCGTGGTGGCCGGTCTCAACGACCACCTGCGGCTTGACAACTCGCTGGACGAGAGTCAGTTAACCCACGTCTGCCGCTATGTCGAGAGCATCTCCGGCATCCGTGTGCCCGGCAACGAGCCGGTGGTGGGCGAGAACGTCTTCACACAGAGCAGCGGCGTACACGCCGACGGCGACAAAAAGGACAACCTCTACGCCAACCCTCTGCTGCCCGAGCGTTTCGGCCGCAAGCGCACCTACGCCCTGGGCAAGGTCAGCGGTAAGGCCAACATAGTCAAGAACTTGGACTCCCTGGGCATACACCTTAGCCCCGAGCAGATCCGGCTTGTCACCGCCCGCGTCGTGGAGCTCGGCGACAAGAAGGAGGCAATGACGGCCGAGGACCTTCCGTTCATCATCGCCGACGTTCTCAAGGGCGACTATTCCGCCGGCGAGGACAACATCCACATTGTCAACTACTCCCTCCAGCTGGCCCGCAGCTTGAGCCCCGTGGCGATAGTCAAGGTCAGCATCCACGGCACCGAATACGAAGAGTCGGCGGTCGGCGACGGCCAGTACGACGCCTTTATGAAGGCCCTCTGGAAAATATACGAGCGTCTGGGCAAGGCTCACCCGGTTCTCACTGACTATCAGGTGACTATCCCTCCCGGCGGAAAGACCGACGCCCTCGTCTGGACCACCATTTCGTGGAAAACGGCCCACGGCGAGTTCAAGACCCGCGGCATAGATTCCGACCAGACCGAGGCCGCCATCAAGGCCACCGTCAAGATGCTCAACATAATCGAAAATATGAACATCACTTCATTGCAATGAAACTTTTCAGTGAAGAACTTGTTGCGGAGGCTTGCAGCGCCTGCAGCGTGAGCAATCTTTCGCGCGCCACTATCGGAGAGATTCTTCTGGTGGCCCAATATCTTGAGCGCAAGACCGGTCTGCCCTTCATCCGTATGGACCAGGGGTCTCCGGGCCTTCCCATCAACCGCTACGGCGTAGAGGCCGAAAAACGTGCCCTCGATTCGGGCATCGGCTCTCAGTATCCCGCAGCCGCCGGCGTTCCGGAGCTCAAGAAAGCGGCTTCCGATTTTATTAAAGCCTTCATAGACATAGACATAGACCCTCAGGGCTGCGTCCCCACAACCGGCTCTGTAGCAGCATCTTTCGCTTCATTTATAGGCGTAACTCAGCGCATCCCCGGCAAGAACAAGATTCTTTTCATAGACCCCGGATTTCCCATCAACAAGTCCCAGCTCCGTATGCTCGGCATCGAGTGGAAGGAATTCGATATTTATGACTATAGGGGAGGGGAGAAACTCTACGCAAAACTTAGTGAACTTACTTCCGACGGCTCTGTGGCCGGAATACTCTATTCCAACCCCAACAATCCCGCGTGGACCTGTCTTGAAGAAGATGAACTCAAGGCAATTGCCCGCATCGCCGACGAGCGCGACATCGTCATTATCGAGGATCTGGCTTATTTCTGTATGGATTATCGCCGGGATTTGAGCCATCCTTATGTGGCGCCATACCTGCCGTCTGTGGCTCGATATACTGACAACTATATCCTGATGCTTTCGGCTTCGAAGATTTTCAGTTATGCGGGTCAGAGGATTGCGCTTTGTTGCATAAGCGATGCTCTTTATGCCAAGCAGTATCCCGCGCTGGCAGAGCGTTATCTCGACGCTGGAGTCTTTGGTGTAACTCTCACTGCTTCAATACTTTATATGATAACAAGCGGCTGCACCGCATCCACTCAATATGGCTATGCCGAGATGCTGCGGCTCTCTTGCGAGGGGAAGATAAATTTTGTTGAAGATACCCGCGAATATGCTGTTCGTGCGCGCAAGATGAAAGATATATTTTTGGCTCACGGTTTCCATATTGTGTATGACCGTGATGTGACTCAGGAAGTGGGCGATGGATTTTTCTATACTTTGGGCTATGGGTCTATGACCGGCTCCGAGCTCCTTCTGGAGTTGATGCATTATGGCGTAAGCAGCATAAATCTCTCAACCACAGGCAGTTTGCATCAGGGCGTTCGCGCCTGCACAAGCCGTATGAGGGAGGAACTCTATCCTGTTTTGGAAGAGCGTATGGCTGCCTTCGAGGCAGATCATCCTTTAAAATAAATTGTTATGGCTCTGTATATTCCGGACAATTATCGCAACATCTTGGGCTCGGCTGAAGACACCGAGAAGGCTATCAAGTCGGTGAAGACAATGTTTCAGGACAATCTTTCGGCGCAGTTGGCTTTGTTGCGAGTCACTGCTCCGATGGTCGTTTTGAGCGGAAGCGGTCTCAACGACGATTTGAGCGGAGTCGAGCGCCCCGTTCGTTTCCCCATCAAGGGAATGGGCGAGCGTCAGGCCGAGGTCGTGCATTCTCTGGCCAAATGGAAGAGAGTGAAACTGGCAGAACTCGGAGTCGCTCCGGGACGCGGAATATATACCGATATGAATGCACTACGTCCCGACGAGGATCTGGACAATATCCATTCGATTTATGTGGACCAGTGGGACTGGGAGAAGGTCATAACCCGTGAGCAGCGTTCGCTGGAGTTTTTAAAAAAGACTGTAGTCCGCATTTTCGAAGCCATCAAAGTCACTGAAAACAAGCTCTTTGTGGAGTTTCCACAGATTGAGCCGATACTTCCCGATACCATTACCTTTATAACTTCGCAGGAGTTGCTGGACCGCTACCCCGGGCTTTCGCCCAAAGAGAGGGAAAACGCCATCGCCCGCGAGTACAAGGCAGTCTTCATAATTGGAATAGGCGGCCGCCTTTCCGACGGCACCATCCACGACAGCCGCGCCGCCGACTACGACGACTGGGCTCTAAATGGAGATATCCTTCTATGGAACCCTCTGCTGCAGAGCGCTTTCGAAGTCTCCAGCATGGGAATTCGCGTGGATGCGGAATCTCTGACCCGCCAGCTTCGCGCCAAGGGCGAAGAGTGGAAGATGGAGTTGGAGTATCACCGTCGGTTGATGGCTGGCGAGCTTCCACTTACCATAGGCGGCGGTATAGGCCAATCCCGCCTATGTATGTTCCTCCTGAGAAAAATCCACATAGGCGAAATCCAAAGCAGCATCTGGCCCGAAGAAATGCTCTCCCGCTGTCTCGCCGCCGGCATCCGGTTGGCGTAGCCGCCCTACTTCTGGAAGTATTCGATGTCGTCGATGGAGTGGGCTGAGGCTTGGATTGTGCCGTCGGGGCTTACGAGAAAGAGGGTGGGGATGCCCAGGACGCCGTATTTGATGCTGGGGGAGTTGGTGCGGCCGCCGGTGTAGATCACTGGCCAGGTTACTCCCAGTTCTTCCATTGCTTTGCGGGTGTCTTCTACGGAATTTTCCCAGACGGCTATGCCGATGATGTTGACCTCGCCCTCAGCGTAGAGTTTTACCAGATTTTCTTTGATTTCTCTGCGGCAGGGAGGACACCACGATGCCCAGAAATCCACGAGAACGGGTTTGCCCTGGGCGAGGACGTCGCCAATCGAGAGGGTTTCGCCTGTGATTGCGTTGGGGCCGCTTATCTCGATGTAGGGTTTGCCGGGCTCCACGTCGCCGGCGTGTTTGATGGATTCTACCTTTGTGATTATCAGGTCGTTGGTCTTGATTATTTCGCTGGCTTTCTCGAACTCTTCGAGAGCTTCTTCGGCGCTCCAGTAGTTTGTCAGAAGGGTGCGGAATGCTCCAACTCCTTCTTCGTCCGACGGATGCTGGGCGTAAGTTTCTATGCACTCCTGAATCTCGGGGTCTATTGCACTATTTTCAGCGTTTTTTGCGTTGCAGCTAAGAACCATAGCGGCTGCTGCCAGAAGGATCAAAGTCTTTTTCATAAATATGTTTTCTTTTGTTATTCAACTGCGGGTGCTGTGGCCCAGTCGGGGATTTCTATCCCGGGGTCGGTGATTACGGCGTCGATTATCAGATTCTCGCCGAGGGCCACATTGTGCTCGAGAAAGTATATCTCCTTGTCGAGATTGTGCATCATTGAGACGCATATTTCGTGATAGTGGTCCGTGAAACGCAGAATCTGGTAGTTGCAGCCTTGCTTGGCGAGCTGCTTTGCTATGTGCGAACTTCCGCCAAAACACATTCCAAACATCTTTATCTGCTTGTAAGTCACCATTTTGTCGAGCGTTCCGTGCAAGAGGAGCTGGGGGCAGGGAGTCTTGGCGTAGCTTACATTTCCTTTCTTGGAGAAAACGGCTCCCGAGAAAGACATCACGCCGGCGTAGTTGAAGCCTTCGGGAAGCACCCCGGCCAAAGGCATATCGTTGGCTATGCAGTATTCTGCCTGAAGAGATGTCACTGCGCCTGCCGAAGATCCCGAAACGACTATCCCGCGACCTTCCAGACCGAGAGATGCGGCATTCTCAAGAATATAGTTGGTGGCGCTGTACATATCTTCGACGGCAATGTCAATGGCTTTCTCGAGTTTGGCGACGAACTTGAGATTCTTGGCGTACTTGACGCCCTTGAGTCCGAGACGGTAGTCCATTGAAACCACAGGGTAGCCTTTGGCGCAGAGAGCGCCAAACCATTCGATATAGTCCTTGGCGTCTCGCTCGCCGGAGTAGAATCCGCCGCCGAAAGCAAAGAGTATGACAGGCTTGCACTCAGCGAGAAGGGCTGCGTCTGCCGGCATATAGAGATCGAGATAAAGGTCGCAGGTGTCGCGATGCGCGAACTTGAGTGTGGTCTTGGTCTGTGCGCTGAGAGTCTCAGCCAGCGGCCCCGCCGCCAGGGCACAAAGCATAAGGGAAAGTGTCAGAATCCTTTTCATATCGCAAAATTAGGATTAATTTCTTAACACAAGTTTCGCAAGTTAAAATTATATGCTATTTCGAGCGTTCTGAATTGCTCCGTTGACGGAAATAGTCAAAGTCTGCGTATCCGCCTGTCTCACGGGTGGCATAGCAGAAGAGTCCGGTACGGTAGCCGGTGAAATAATCCAGCGTGTAAATCATCTTTTGTGCGTAGTCGATTTCTGACCAGGTGGTCCCGTCGGCCGACCAGCTCATATAGACAAAGTCTTCGACAAAATCGTAGCGCAGACGCAGATAAATCTCGGGAGCGGCAGCATCCCAAGCCTCTTCAAGAACCGTGTCCGTGGAACGCACGCCGTCTTGGTCAACCGATTCGGAAATAGCCCTGAGCAGCAGCTGCCCGCCTTCCTTGGCCAGGCCAAAAGCACACCTGTTGCTCTGGAAAGCGCAGATTCCGGCAAAGTCTCCGTCTTTGAGGCCGGAAGCGTCGAGCCGCACCTGGCTTGTGCAATAAGGCCCTGCAGTGCGCTGCGTGAGGGTGCCCCGAGCGTTTGAAAGTCCGCTGGCCAACTGGCCTGTGGTCAGCCTCAAAAATCCCGGACGCTCGGTGAGCGACCAACAGCCGTCAAGGGGCTTGTGGTTCCATTGCCAGACCAGAGGAAGCGTTGTGGACTCAAACTCGTCGTCGGCCCAAAGGTAATTGCTGCCGCTCGGCGCAAGCTTCACGAAGAGCTTCTCCACTGGTTTTGTGTTTTTGCCGGCTACCGGCCAGCCGTCCTTCCACGACAGAGGCTGTACGGTGAGTATGCGGCCCACTGCGCCGTGATCTTGGAAGAAGAGGCCGTACCAGTCGCCGTGCTGTGTCTGGACTATCGGCCCCTGGGCTACACCGTCGCTTCGTCCGCCTATGGTGCCTTCACATACGGTTCGACATTCGTAAGGTCCTGTGATGCAGGGGCTTCGCCATACCCGCTCAGTCCGTATGCCGTCCTTGGGCCAGTCTATTTCAAAAAGGTAGTAGAAGTCTCCAATATGATAAAAACGAGTCCCTTCGGCCCCCAGCCCCGAATCGTGCAGGTCAAAATCCACAATCATACAGTCGGTTCCGCCTGGCTTTACACCGGAGAGATCGGCTTCGAACTCTGTAAGATAAAGATGAGTGTTGCCGTAAACTACATAATTGCGGCCGTCAGAGTCAAGCAGCAGTGATGCGTCGTGAAAAAATTCGTCCATCTCGGCTACCATTTCCCAACCGCTGCGCCTGATGTCATCTGTCCGATAGATGAATGTCTTGTGAAGTTCGTTCGTTATGAAAAGAGCATACCACCATCCGTCTTTGTATTGAAGAGAAGTCGCCCACTGGCCTTTGCCGTATGCGTTCTTGTCGCCTTGCAAGGTATAGTAGTCGTTGTCCCCCAGGTCATTGCAGACATAACTTATTATCTCCCAGTGCACAAGGTCGCGAGAATGCATTATGGGCGCCATCGGGCAGAAATACATTGTTGTCGTGACAAGATAATAGTCTTCACCCACGCGGACTATGTCGGGGTCGGGGGTGTCGGTATAATTGAGAGGGTTGATGCATTCAGTGGACTGCGGTTGTTGACAGCAGTTTCCGGCCATAAAAGCAATCAACCCCAGAGCGAAGGCTATTACCGGCTTACTCATAGGCCAATACGAATATGCTGAAGCAATATGCATCGATTTGGGCATCTATGCATTTTCCTTCTGCTTTGAATTCCTGTTCGGTAGGGACTATGTTGCAAGGAACCTCGATAGAATTGTCTTCGTAGAGTTTGTCAGAGCACAGATTGATTGTCTTTATGCCTTTGATTGTATTTTTCTTTTTGAGACCTGTAAATTCAAAATTGAGGTTTTGGGGCTCGCCAGATGTGTTTACCACCTTTACATATATGTTTTTGCCGTCTTTGACTGCACTGGCGAAAAGGCCGTTCTGACCTTCATCTCCACAGACCGGAGTGCCATTCATTGTCAGAGGCAATGTGTTTTCTCCGCGATATTGGCCGTAAAGCTGCTGAACATGCCAGCTTACAGTCCTGAAACTGCTCAAATTGTCGTACCAGATGAGGTCTGGTCTCCACTGCCAGCCTTCGACGTGGGCGAAAAGGGGCGCGTAAGTGGCCATATGCACGACATCTGCGTTGCGCTCAAGGCCGGTCATGAATGCGGCCTCCAGCAGCGATGCATAGAAATGGTTCCATTTCTTGCCTTTGGCGTGACATGCATATTCGCCTGCAAAAACCTTGGGACCCTTGCGGTCGTAGTTGTCGTATCGTGCTCCTTGAGAGAGGAACCATTCGTATGGACGATAGAAGTGCTCGTCTACGAGGTCTGCGCCGAGTTTTTTCATCTCAGGCCACAGAAAATCAAACTGGGCGCCTTCGGAGTCCGGTCCGGAAGATCCCACAATCTTGATTTCGGGATGAGCCTTGCGTAGTGCCTCCACGAAGGGTTTGAGGTGGTCAGGATAGAGTTGGTCCCACTGTTCGTTGCCCACGCCTATGTATTTGAGGTTGAATGGTTCGGGATGGCCCATCTGGGCACGAAGCGAGCCCCATTTGGAGTCTGCAGGACCGTTCGCAAACTCTATAAGGTCGAGTGCGTCCTGAACGTAAGGCTCCAGTTCACAGACTGGTACGTGAGCATCGGGAGAGTCGTTCTGGAACTGGCAGGCAAGTCCGCAGCTTACAATAGGAAGAGGCTCCGAGCCGATTATTTCGCTCAGACGGAAGAATTCGTAGAAGCCCAGACCGTAACTCTGGAAATAATCCGGATAGAAGCGGTGAGGGAATGTGTATTCCCAACGATTTTCGTTTATCGGGCGGTTTTCGACAGGACCCACTGAATTTTTCCAGTTGTAGCGGGTGGCGAGGTCTGTACCTTCAACAATACATCCGCCGGGAAAACGGAAGATGCCCGGGTGAAGGTCGGCAAGTGCCTGGGCGAGGTCTGCACGGTAGACTCCCTCGATGGCGTCAACGGGCATAAGCGAAATGTGCTCGATGTCGACTGTGGTGCGCGGAGCCTCGAGAAAAATTCTCAGGATCGCTTTTGGATCGGTCTTGGTGGGGGTGAGAGTCGCTTCGTATTTTTTCCATTCACTTCCGCTGACAGTGATTGTCTCCTGGCAGAAATAATGAACTTCTTCCATTGAAGTGGTGTTTGCGAGTTCAGCGCGGATTGCGCCGCTGCCGCCTTCAGGTGTACGCCCCCAGAAAGTCAGTTTGTATTCCAAACCTTCCTTTACGCCTATGCCGAAAAATCCTTCGTTGTCGAGACCGGTCTGTTTGTGGGCGTGCCCGGGGTCGGAGAGTCTTGCATAGTGAGGACAACGCTCGAATGGCCCGTCATCCTTGATTTCAACTTTACCAAAGGCCTTCCATCCCTGAAGAGAGTATGGAAATTCGAATGAACGGTTCTTGACAAGCTCTGCATAAAGACCTCCGTCTGCAGCAAAGTTGATGTCTTCGAAGAATATGCCGTACATTGTCGGCTGAATGGGAGCTCCTGCTTTTTTGAGGTTTATGCTCAAGGAGTTGACCTGCTGGGCAGATGCGCAGATGCTTCCTGCCAGCAAAATAGCGACGATAAGATTCAGTTTCAGCTTCATTTTTATGAGTTTTTGACAAATTTAATTAAGTTTGCAACATAAAAGGTGGATAAATGAACATTCAAGGTGTAAAATTTTTTATCGCATTGGCTATGCTTTTGCCTGCGGCAGTTACTGCTGAGTCTCAGGCACAGAATCTCTCGGGCATAGCGCAGAGCCATGTCATAAGTTATATAAACGATTCTGACGGATTGCCCAGCAACTTTATCGACGACATTACAAAAGACTCCTACGGATTCATGTGGATTGCCACTTCGGGAGGGGGCCTTTGCCGCTACGACGGATACGAGTTCCTGACCTTTTCGACAAATTCAAGGTCGAGCATAAAAAGCAATTTTGTAAGAAACATTGCCACAGACTCCTATGGCCGCCTTTGGATTGGTTCTGAAGGTGGAATTGATGTCATAGACCTTAAAACTCTGGAGTCCCTGTCACCAGATTTCGGAGAGTTTCAGGACATCCTTTACTCGTTTTGTTCGTATCTGACAATAGACTCCTCGGGCCGTCTGTGGTTCAAGACAGATACGGAACTTTACCGCTGTGATTTTGCCTCTGACGGCACGGTTTCATCTATCCTGACCTTTTCGGACCCGAGACTTTCGCAAACCAACATGGTATTCAAGGATGTTGACAAAGATGGAACAGTGTGGGTGTCTCTAGAAGGAGAAATCTACAAGATTCAAGAGTCGCAGGAACACACTCTTTCAGCCCAGAAACTCTCCGAGAGATTTTCTATTCGACAGGATGCCTATCTATCTGATTTTCTGTCAAATGACAATGAGATGTGGATTTCGACAAACGACGGCCTGTATCGTTTGAACAAGGATCTTTCCGCGTGGCGGCACTATACTTATTCTTCGCTTGATGGAGCTTCCCTTACTCAAGATTTCATCACATGCCTCGTGCAGACTTCCGACAAAACTCTGCTGGCTTCCTCTCTCAAAGGGCTTAACATCTATGACCCTATTTTGGATTCTTTTGCACACATACTTGAGAATGAGTTTGTAAATACTGTCTATGTCTCTGATGACATCATTTGGGTTGGAACCGAAAACTCCGGCCTGGTGCGTTTGTCGCCCAAAAGACTTTACTCGGTGAACTACATCCACGACTCTTCAGATCCTTCGTCAATTTCTTCCAATCCCGTAAATTCGATTGTCGAAGATCCGGATGGCAGGATTTGGGTAGGCAATGTCGAGTCCGGTCTCAATTGCCTTCTGCCATCAACAGGTAAATTTCTTCATTATACCCACGAAAACAGCGGATTGAGCCATAATTCCGTCAGTGCTATGGCTCTTGATTCAAAAGGCAGACTGTGGATAGGCACTTGGGGCGGAGGCCTTGATGTGGCTCGTATAGACAAGGGTTTCTCGATTGTCAAACGTTTTGTTCCTCAAGTGGATATGAGTTCACCACTAAACTATGTCGGACTTCTTGCCTTCGACTCGCTCAACAATATAATGTGGATAGGTACCAATATCGGCATGTTTTGCTATGATCTTGATAGTGAGGAACTTTTTCCGGCTCTGGTGCATCAGGGCAGCGGATTTGTGGGAGCATGCATAGACTCTTCGGGGCATCTTTGGACAGGAGGCCAGTCTGGACTCTATGTATTCGATCTCAATTCACGCGACTCCGACAATACTCTGGAGCAATTCCCTTTCGTAAACTATAGGTACAGACTTGACAATCCCTCTTCGAGGACAGCCGAGAAAATCAGTTGTGTAAATCAGGCAAAAGATGGAACAATGTGGCTTGGAGGATTGGGAAGCGGCCTTTATAAAGCTGTGCAAACAGATTCCGGAGAATTTGAATTCAAGAATTTCGGGGCCTCTGAAGGACTTGAAAACGATATGATAAAAGGCATAGAGGAAGATTTTGAAGGGAATCTCTGGATAGCTACGGACAGAGGCCTATACTCTTTTGACACTGAGACTGAAAAATTCTCCTGTTTCGGTGAAAATGATGGTATTCTCTCCGGCAGATTCTATTGGAACGCTTCTTATCGCACATCCGACGGACGCTTGTGCCTGGGGCAGGTCGAAGGCCTTACGATCATAGATCCATCAAGGACTTATGAAATCAATCCCGAAAACAATCTGAAATTCACTCAAATTACCGTAGCGGACAAAGTGGACAGAAATCCGGTGCCTCAAATCCTGGAATTGCACGAGAGAGACCGTTTTATAAACATAGAATTCTCGGCCCTGAATTTCGATGTCGGGACTCGCATACGATACAAATACAGGGTAAAAGGCTTCAACGATTCGTGGAATACTGTGCCGGACTTTAGGAACTTCATTAGCATCACATCTCTGCGTCACGGTAGTTATCTCCTTGAAATAGAGGCCTTTGAGGAGAATCAGAGAAACGTGGGCTCCATATCTCTCCCTATAAAGGTGGCCCCGTATTTTTACAATACCTTTGTTTTTTATCTTGCCGTTGTGCTTCTGGCAATTGCGGCAGTTTATCTGTACACAAGACATAGAGAGCGAAATCTGATGCGTTATCAACAGATTCTTCAGAAGACCGTTGATGAAAGAACGACTGAAATCTCACAGCAGAAGAAGCTTCTTGAACTCAAGACAGAAGAACTTGCCGGTCAGAATCTTCTTCTCAAACGCCAAAACGAGGAACTTGCCAGCCGAAAGATTCTCTATGGTCCCGATGTCAAAACCGATGAACCCGAAGGTGAGAAGTTCATATCCAAACTGATGGAAGTTATCCGTGCATCCTACAAAGATCCTGCTCTGGATGTTCCAACCTTATGCGAATTTATGGGAATGAGCAAAACTCTCTTCAACAATAAAATGCAAAGCATAGTCGGTCAGTCCGCAGGTCAGTTCATAAGAACGTACAGACTTACGGTTGCAATGGAAATGCTCTCATATAACAACTCGATGAATATTTCCGAAATTGCATACGAGGTCGGATTCAATGATCCAAAATACTTCACCCGCTGCTTTACCAAAGAATTTGGATTTGCACCCAGTACGATGCTTAAATAGCTGCGGTCAAAAATCCACCCATTGAGTTTTTTTGTACACCGCCGGCTTCGCTGTTTATGTTTAATTTTGTTATGTTAATTAAACGTAAACCGACAATGAAGAGAATATCCGCAGTTTTGGCCCTCTTGCTGAGCTATTCGACGGTCTTTGCACAGCCTTCGGTTCACGATCCTGCTCTTGCTTTTTGCAACGGAAAATGGTATATGTACACCACCGGATTCGGTATTGATGTACGTAGTTCGACAGACCTGTTGAATTGGAATCTGGAAAAACAAGTGTTTGAAAGCGCCCCAAAATGGGCTGTTGATATGGTTCCCCGATTCTTCGGACATATATGGGCCCCGGATATTTTCTTCCACGACGATACCTATTATCTCTATTACTCCTGCTCTTCTTTCGGCAAAAACACTTCTGCCATAGGTGTTGCAACCAACAAAACACTTGACCCGGCCGGCTCCGATTATAAATGGCTGGACCATGGCTGCGTAGTCAATTCAGTTGCAGGACGCGACCTTTGGAATGCAATCGACCCCAACGCGGTAGAAGACGAGGATGGCAATGTCTGGCTGGCTTTCGGCTCCTTCTGGGGAGGCATTAAGTTGGTGAAACTCGATTCAACTCTTACGCGTCCCGCCGAGCCTCAGATTTGGTATCCTCTGTGTCGCAGACCCGAAGGCACCGCCGACGACACTTCCCTGACAGATGATGCCATCAAGGCCGACCCCCGAGGCAAGGATTTCGATCCCGGCAACGGGGCGGTCGAGGCCCCCTTCATATATAAAAAGGACGGTTACTATTATTTATTTGTGTCTTATGATCTTTGCTGCCGCGGTCCCAAGAGCAATTACAAGGTAGTTGTCGGACGCAGCAAGGAAGTGAAAGGACCATATTATGATTCCGATGGCATTCCTCTGATGAGCGGCGGCGGCACGGTAGTCATATCGGGCAACGACAGATTTCCCGGGGTAGGACATTGTGCTGTAGTGGAATTTGAAGGCAAAGACAAGCTCGTCGTGCACGGTTATGACAGAGATGACCATTACAATTCAAGACTGATTGTCCGCGACATTCATTGGGACGCCGACGGATGGCCGTCCGCCAAATTATGATACTATTATATATTCAAACTATTCACAATAATTATTAACCAAATCACTTACAGCATGAAAAGACAGAAATTGATGCTTGTATTGCTCTCGGTAATCGCATTTGCAGCGGCACTCTCAACGGGCTGCTCTGAAGTGAGCATGTTCAGTGTGAACGCTCCCGATGACCTGCAGAGCAAAATCGATTCAATCGCCGCTGCAAAGAAAGCAGTCGACACCGGTGACACCACTTATGTCGATATCACAACTGCAGTGGTAGGTTCAACTGACTGCACCACCGCCTGGTGGGGTGACTTCTCTCAAAGTTTCGAGGTGCCTTCAGGGAAACTTCTCCACTTTGAGTTCGTCAACCACAGTTCGACCAACAACAACTGGTCCAACTGGAATGTTGTCTGCGCGACAAACGGAGACCGTTCTGCTTCGGATTATTCCGAGTATTTCGTTGTCCGCTCCGATGCTTATGGATGGGGCAATGAAGATTATGCCTCATCTCTTCTTTTGACCGACTATTTCGAAGAAGGCAAACTGGCCGACTGGGATGAGTTCCGCGCCCAATTTATGGAAGGTGCTTATTGCACAATCGAAATTGACCACGCTACTGCCGGAGTGGCTTATATGACAGCTTACTCCTACAATGCATCGTATGGATTCGGAATCACAGAAACCTACAGCCAGGCAGTGTCGGCAACTTCATCGATTTACACTTTCATCACCACTGACGAAAGTTATTTCGAAATGAAGAGCGCATACCTGATTCCTTCGAAGATTCAGGAGATTCCCGATGAGAATCCGGTTTCGATTGTTGCCAGCGGTTATCCTGTGGCTCTTGAAATCGGCAGCACCGACTTCTGGGGCAGCGCAGTTGCAACGGTCACTTTCGAGGACGGTACCACAGCCGAAGCAGCTTATGACGACTTGACCTTTATGATTCCGGACCTTGGAACACTTGGAACAAAGACAATAGTTTATTCATACAGCAAGACCAAACAAGGCAATTTCGGTCCTTCTGTCTGCAACAGCTACACTATCGACGTTGTCAATCCTATTGTTTCCATCGAAGCTTCTGCAAAGGCATATCTCCTCGGCGGAGCAAAATACGTGACCCTTTCGCCTCAGGCAATAAAAGTGGAGGCAACTTACAGCGACGGCAGCAAGGCGGTTCTTTCTCCTTCGCAGTTTACTGTTGAGTTCACAGGTGGCAAGCTTGTCTATGAGGGAGTTACAGGTTCATACGAAGATGCCTTCACCGCATCGGTGACAACTGCTTCCGGCAATGTAATCTCCGCATCAGGATCGCTCGAAATCTCCGCAAGCCCGCTTGCAGCACAGACCGAGCCGGTCGGTGCAGCCGATTTCAGCAACGGTTGGTGGACAACCTTCACCCGGGATTGGGCTGTCGAGCCTTACACATCAGTCAGCCTCTCGATGCACGTGACATCTCTTTGCGGCGGCAACTGGCAGAGCCCTTGCACGATTCTGCGTGCGGAAAGCCTTGCAGAATATGCTGTCGTCCGTATGGACAACTATGGTTGGGGCGATGGATATGCTTCAGCAGTTCTGTCATCCGATTGGAACTGGGATACATTCCTTGCTGCAATCAACGACAGTGATGTCGCAATCACCGTTTCCAACAATGGCGACGGCACAGCGAACATCCGCTACTACGTTATCTATGCCGACGGCGAGACTCACTTCCAGTACTATGACGGCGTTACAGTCAATGCCGATGATTTGCAGTTCGCTCTTGTAACGGAGGAATCTTATCTCGTATTCGACTAATCTAAAAAGTAACAGAATATGAAACATAAATTTATATCCATATTAGTATGCGGCTTCCTTGCAATTTTTCAGATTGCCGCAGCTCAGGACAAGAACATCACCGTCAAAGGTGTTGTAACTGACGATAACGGCGAACCTGCAATGGGAGTCGGCGTCATTATTCTGGGCACATCAAACGGTACTACCACAGATCTTGACGGAACATTCACTCTTTCCGCTCCTTCAGATGCAACACTCCAATTCGTGGCAATTGGCTTTGAAACTCAGGAAATTCAGGTGGCAGGCCGTGCAGATCTAGGTACGATAACCCTCAAGACTGAGAATACACTTCTCGATCAAGTTGTCGTAATCGGTTATGGTTCACAGCGTAAGGTTGACCTCACGGGTTCCGTCGCAATAGTCGATGCCGACGAGATGAAGAAAGTATCCAACAGCAACATCTCCACAATGCTCGAAGGTAAAGTTGCCGGTGTGCAGATTACAACCGACGGCCAGCCGGGTGCAGACCCTGCAGTGCGTATCCGCGGTTTGGGCAGCTTCGGCGACACCAGCCCTCTCTACGTCATTGACGGAGTTCCAATGGGTACTTCGATCCGCGACTTCTCTCCCAACGACATAGAGACTATCCAGGTGCTCAAGGATGCATCTGCTGCAGCAATCTATGGTTCACGTGCGGCTAACGGTGTGATCATAATCACAACCAAGAACGGCGAAAAGAACCAGAAGATGAAGGTTGACTATTCGGGTTATGCCGGAGTTGACAACATACGCAAAGGTGTATATGATGTCATGGACGCAACTCAATTCGGCGAGTATATGAGAATGGCTTACGGCAACAACGGCGTTGCAGTTCCCTCGGGTTACGATCCCACCAGCGATAACTATCTCGACCCTGCCGTCTATAACACAGACTGGTTCGACGAGATGTTCAAGACCGGTATCCGCCAGAATCACAACATCAATCTTTCAGGCGGCGGACAGAACAGCACATACAATGTCGGACTTGACTACTATAGCCAGAAAGGTACAATAGAGGGTGCAGGTCCTGACTTTGACCGTTTCACTGCACGTGTCAACAACACGATGGACCTTAAATTCATAAAACTCCGCACAGGCATTGTTTACAGCCATAGCGTTCAGAACAACTTGTCTTTGAGTAACGCCGACGAGTATGTGCAGGGTCTCTACGGTCAGCAGTATCCCGTGATGGCTTCGGCTCTGATAATGCCTCCAAGCTATCCCGCATACGATGAAAACAGCTGGTGCCTCGACGATTATCTTGCCGCAGCATCCAACTATAGCTATGACTCATATGGCTACGGTACTTACCGCGAAGATGTTTACGGAGATATCCGTATGACCAACCCTCTGCTTACCAACAACCTGCTTGAGCGTCAAACCACCGTTGACCGCATTGTCGCAACAGGTTCGGCAAGTGTGGACCTCTTCGGTATGTTTAACTATCACAACGACAACCACAGCCTTTCATACAACCTCAACCTCTCTTATAGCAAGACTTACGCAAAGGACTTTACCTTCGCATCCGCTTTCATCCAGAGCACGACAAACTATCTTGCCAAGAGCAATGAGTATCTCACTGAAGGCTACCGCAACTATACCGACGGCCTTATCGAGAACTATCTGACTTATGACGGAAAGATTGGTCTTCACCATATCAATGTTGTTGCCGGCCAGACTTTCGAGCGTGAATATTATCACACTCTGACAGGAACCGGTCACAACTTCCCGGAGCCTTATTATCTGCAGGTCGGCAATGCTGAGACCCGCGACGCGTCGAGCTACGAATCAGAGCACGTTCTTGCTTCGTATATCGGACGTCTGACATACGACTACGATGGCAGATACCTCTTCCAGGCTACAGTCCGTCGTGACGGTTCAAGCCGTCTGTCATCGGACAACCACTGGGATTGGTTCCCTTCATTCTCAGCAGGTTGGCGTATAGACAAAGAGCCATTCTTCAAGGTTGATCCCGGCCTTATCAGCCTCTTGAAACTCCGTGCAAGTTATGGTGTGCTCGGTAACGAGAACATCGGAGAGTACCAGTACATGGACACAATGGCCCGCGGAAACTATACATACAGCTTCGGCGGCAACAAGGTCACAGGTTCGGCAATCTCCAACTATGTGAACACGGCTATACGTTGGGAGAAGAAGAAGACTCTCGACATCGGTATTGACTACGCAATGTTCGGGGGCAAACTCGAGTTCAATGCAGACTGGTACGACGCAAGGTCGGAAGACCTTCTCTACAGCGTTGCAGTGCCCGCAGAAGCAGGTGCCACCAACGAGACCGTAACAATGAACGCAGCTACAATGCAGAATACAGGTCTTGAATTCGCTGCATCATACCACAACTATGACCGTGAGTTCAAGTATGACATTTCCGCCAATTTGACTCTTCCTCACAACAAAGTGACATCTCTGGGTCTTACCGACGAGGGCCGTACCGACGGATACTGCCGTACCGTAGTAGGAGAGGAAGTGGGACGCTTCTATGGCTATGTCAACACCGGCATATTCCAGAGCCAGGCTGAAATTGACAACAATGTCAACTCTCTTGGCAATCACGTCAACCAGAACGGTGCACAGCCCGGTGACATCCGCTACGAAGACCTCGACAACGACGGTGAAATCACCAGCGCCGACCAGACCTTCATCGGCAGCGGCATGCCCAAGGTTCAGTTCGGTTTGAACTTCAGATTCGAATACAAGGGCTTTGACCTTTCAGTTTCGACCTACGGAGCAGCAGGATTCAAGGTTCTCGACTATGTGAATATGGTCCTCAATTCTTCTTATGGCGTGACCAACAAGTCTGTCAATCTGCTCAATGCTTGGACTCCCGAGAACACCAACACTGACGTTCCCCGAGTATATTACAGCAACGCAGGTTCAATCACAAACGATATGTTCTGCGAGCGTTATCTCCAGGACGGTACTTACTGGAAGATTGCAAACGTAGAGCTCGGTTACAGATTCAAATGCAAGGAAGATGGCTTCTTCAACAATGCAAGAGTCTATCTCTCAGGCCAGAATCTGGCAACCTTAAGCGAATACACCGGTTACAACATCGACTTCGCCGGCGGTACATTCACTCCCGGATACAACTACTGCTCATATCCTACACCTGTGACTTTCATGCTCGGATTGCAGCTGTCCTTCTAACCTGTCTAACCTTTAAATGATAATTATCTTATGAAAAGAATAATCATAGCTCTGGCAGCAATTGCAACAGTATTGGGAGCGGCATCCTGCGAAAGCCAACTGGATGTCACCAATCCCAACAACCAGACTACTTATGACTTCGGAAAGACCGAATCAGACCTTCAGGAGGCTGTAATAGCCTGCTACAACCGCATACGTCTCGAAGGAACCTTCGCACGTGTGGGCTACACAATGGACGCTGTCCGCGGCGATGAAGTGTGGAACGCTTCACAAATCTGGTATCTTCCTTATGACAACCTGAACGTTGTGGCAACAGATGAAATCGGCTGCCAGTGGATATGGCGTGACTGCTTCCACGTTGTAAACCGTTGTAACTATGTTCTTCAGCAGGTGGAAGTTGTTGAACTCAGCAGCGATGTGTACAATCAGATCAAGGGCCAGGCGCTGTTCCTTCGCTCACTTGCATACTACGAACTTGCAACTTATTATCAGACAGTTCCTTTGTTTACTGAATACAGCCAGTATTCCGACCTCGAGACAATATACGCAGAACTCAAAAGCCAGGATGATGTCTTTGATCAGATAGACGTCGACTTGGCTGAGGCGATGAAGCTTCTCCCCAGCCGCGACAAAGGCGGTGAATGGGCAACAGGTCGTGCAACCTGCGGTGCCGCTGCCGGATATCTCGCACGTTCTCTTATGTTCCGTCATAAATATGAAGAGGCTTACACTGTACTCAAAGACATCATTGCAGGCACTTACGGTTCATACAAACTTATGGCTGACTATGGCGACAACTGCCGCGAAGGCACGGCTTACGAGAACAACGCCGAGAGCCTCTTCGAGGTTCAGTTCCTCGATTATGGGATGGGCGGTTCAGACGAAGAGTGGACTCCTGTCAACATAAGTTCCAATGCCACTCAGGGCCACGCTGTAGAGAGCAACTACGGAGCAGGTCCCCTCGGAAGCTGGGGTGACCTCGCAGCATCTCCTTGGCTTTACAACCTCTTCAAAGCTGAAAAATGCACCGACGGCACACTCGATCCACGTCTTTATTGGACTATAGTCTCCTATGAGCCTGAATACAGCAATTATACAGGTCTTCGCACCGCAGCTTATCCCAACGGTGACCCCCGCTGCAATATTGTCTATATGCAGGAAATAACTGAGACACCTCTCTCCAACACTGCAAACGGCGGTCTGTCAATCGCAAAATGCACGAATGCGCGCAACAACATCTACAGCACTATCGTCACCGGTCTGCACTGCGGTCTGAACCTCAGGCTTATGCGTTACTCCGATGTACTTTTGCGTGCCGCCGAGTGTGAGAATGAAATCAACGGCCCCACAGAGACAGCAATCAACTACATCAACCAGGTCCGTGCACGCGTTGCGCTTCCCGCTCTCAAGGTTTCTGATTTCCCTTCAGCAGACGCTCTCTTCGAGCAGATTGCAAATGTGGAACGTCCCAAGGAGTTCGGTTGCGAGAATGGTCGTGGCATCGACCTGATCCGTTGGGGCTTCTTCTATGACAGCGACCGTCTTGCACAGATTTCGCAGCACAGCGCATATATGCGTGACGCAAGTTATGTCCATACTGAAGAACTTACTGTCGACACTGCTGACGACTACTCTTACAAGTACTATTCAAAGGGTCACGAGTATTTCCCTATCGCTCAAGGTACCCTCGATGACAACCCCAAGCTTGGGAACGGCAACTCTGCCAACATGAACCAGGACAATGGTGACTGGTTCCGTGCTCAAGGCTGGACGATTCATCCTGTTGTAAAGTAATTTCTTAACTTTGTAGCGGGGACAGCAGATTTTCCCTGTCCCCGCTAATTTTTTTACATATTATGAAAGTCTTCAACAAATTTTCAAAAACTCTTTGTCTTGTCCTGTCTCTAGTGGCTGTCTCCTGCGTAAGCGACGGAGACATAGAACCGCCTGTCCAGACAAAACCTATAACGATTTCGACGCCCTCAGTTACTGAAATTACGGCTTCCGGAGCGGTTTTTTCGGCAAATATTGACCCTGGAACCCAGACTGTTCTCCAGATGGGCTTCTGCTATGCGGTATCTGCAGGCCCTACAATGTCAGACAAAACAGTTTCCTGCAGCGGCACCCTCAGCGCCACTGTCGGAGAACTCAATCAGAAGACTACATATTATGTGAAAGCCTACGCGGTCTCTTCGGACAGGACAGTGGTCTATTCTTCGGAGACATCGTTTACCACAGGGTCTTCATCGAAAATAGATGACTACAATGCTCCGAAATATGCTGACAATTACGTAAGCATTGCAGGATGGGACAAGCGCTCGGAGTGGAATCTGGCCAACGTCCACGACCCAACAGTATGTCTGGCAGAAGACGGATATTATTATATGTATCAGACAGATGCATCATATGGCAATGCTCACGACGGCCATGGACATTTCCACGGACGAAGGTCCAAAGACCTTGTAAACTGGGAGTATCTCGGCGGGACTATGCCGTCGCTGCCTTCGTGGGTTAAGCCCAAATTAAATGAGATTAGAGCAGGCATGGGCCTTCCCGAATCGAATCCCTCTGATTCTGAATTCGGATATTGGGCTCCTTGTGTACGAAAAGTGCACGACGGCCTCTATAGAATGTATTATTCAATCGTTGTTCCCGGCTATCTCGACGCATCGAAGACAAGCTGGAGCGAAAGAGCTTTCATAGGCCTTATGGAAACATCAAATCCCTCTGACAATGACAGTTGGGTGGACAAAGGATACGTCATAACAAACGCATCGGACAAAGGCCTGGACTTTTATGTGAATCCTACATCTTGGCAAAGCTGCTACTACAGGTGGAATGCCATAGATCCCTCATATATAATCACTCCGGAAGGTGAACATTGGCTCATATACGGCAGCTGGCACAGCGGCATAGTCGCAGCCCGGCTCAACGCAGAGACCGGAAAGGTCGACAACCTTACCGACCCCTGGGGCAATGAATCTGAAATATCGTCATACGGAAAACGCATTTACACCCGCAAGAACGGCGACCGTTGGCAAGCATCTGAAGGTCCCGAGATTGTTTACCGCGACGGCTGGTACTACCTCTTCCTGGCCTACGATGCACTTGACGTGCCCTACAATACGCGTGTAGTAAGGTCAGACAAAGTTGACGGTCCGTACTATGACATGTACGGTACTGAAGTCAGCGAGGGCGGGGGAGATGCCTATCCCATTGTGACACATCCATACAAGTTCAGCAAAGGCTACGGCTGGGTCGGAATAAGCCATTGCGCCGTATTTGACGATGGCTTAGGCAACTGGTTCTATTCTTCTCAAGGACGTTTCCCTGCAAACGTCGGCGGCAATGCTTACAGCAATGCCATCATGATGGGCCAGATCCGTCGTATTCTCTGGACAACAGACGGTTGGCCGCTGGCGATGCCGGAACGTTTCGGCGATGTTCCCCAGGTGGCCATAACCGAAGATGAAATTGTAGGAACTTGGGAGCATATCGACCTTGGATATTCATATGGCAATCAGAAAGAATCTCAGAACATGGAATTCGGCGCCGACCATAAGATAGTCTCCGGTCCGTGGAAGGATGCTTCCTGGCAATTCGATTCATCGACAAATATTCTTTCAGCAAACGGCGTTTCTTTGTATCTTTGTAGAGAATGTGACTGGGAGGCGTCACCCAGAACACACACTATTGTGTATGCCGGTTTGGGCAACAAAAAGACGTATTGGGGTAAAAAAGTAAATTGATAATAAAATACATATGAAAGCAAACCACATCATCATCGGTACTCTTGCACTTCTATGTACTGCAAGCCTTGGGGCTCAGACAACAAAAGTGCTCGTCAATACCGACCAAGGGTCGGGAACTCTCATTCCTAAAGAAATTTATGGCCAATTTTCGGAACATCTCGGCTCCTGTATTTATGGAGGCCTCTGGGTGGGTCCGGATTCGGAAATTCCCAACATCGACGGATACCGTCTCGACGTGTTCAATGCTCTCAAGGAACTTGAGGTACCTGTGCTCCGTTGGCCGGGCGGATGCTTCGCCGACGACTATCACTGGATGGACGGCATCGGTCCCAAGGAGAGCCGCACTTTGATCTCCAACAACAACTGGGGAGGCACTCTCGAAGACAACAGCTTTGGAACCCACGAATTCTTGAATCTTTGCGAACTGCTTGGATGCCAGCCATATATAAGCGGCAATGTAGGTAGCGGCACTCCCGAGGAACTCGCCAAATGGGTTGAATACATGACTTCGGACTCCCAGAGCACAATGGCAAATCTCCGCCGCAAGAACGGCCGCGAGAAACCTTGGGACGTCAAATTCCTCGGCATAGGAAATGAAGCATGGGGCTGTGGCGGCAATATGACTCCCGATTATTATTCTTCAGTTTTCCGCCGGTATTCGACCTACACCCGTAACTACAATCCCGAACATCCCCTCTACAAAGTGGCTTCCGGCGCATCTGATTATGATTACAACTGGACTGATGTATGTATGCAGGGCATAGGTGGCCAAATGGATGCAATTGCAGTTCACTACTATACTGCTTTCGGCTGGGATCCGGGCGCAAAAGGTTATGCCAAGAATTTTGACGAGGAAATCTATTATAAGACTCTCGCCAAGGCCTCCGGCATCGAGCCCTGCATACGTCGTCATATCGACATTATGGACAAATATGACCCTGAGTGCAAGGTAGATCTCTTTGTGGATGAGTGGGGTACGTGGTGGGAGGTCGAACCCGGCACCAATCCCGGACACCTCTTCCAGCAGTCAACTATGCGTGATGCAGTTGTGGCCGCTCTTTCGTTCAACATATTCCACAAATACACCAAGCGCATCAAGATGGCCAATATCGCGCAGGTGGTCAACGTGTTGCAGTCTATGGTCCTGACCCGTGGCAGCGAAATGGTCCTGACTCCCACATACTATGTCTTCAAGATGTACAAACCCCATCAGGATGCCGAGTTCATTCCCGTAGATTACCAATCCTCTGCGATTGCTTCAAATGATTATGGTGAGGTTCCTTCGCTGAGCGTAACCGCTTCGCGCAAGGACGGTGTCGTGACTGTCTCTCTTGTCAATCCTTCTTACGACAAGTCTCAGGATGTGCGTCTCGACTTTGAATCCATAGGCATCAAAGACCAGAATGTCTTGAGTGCGGAAATACTCGCTTCTTCGGGCAGCATCAACGCTGTGAATGACTTTGGCGCCCAGCCGGAAGTGGTGACCCGTGATTTCAAGGCAGTGAAGGTTAAGGGCGGCGGCATTGAATTCAAGATGCCTGCGGCAAGTATTGTAACTATAAAAGTGAAATAATATGGTAAGTTTAATAACACCCCTCTCAATCTTTGGCCAGATAGCGGCTTCGGGATTCCGGACCGTCGATCTCGTAATAGTGCTGGTCTATTTGTGCATTCTGATTTTCCTCGGACTTTTTCTGGGACGCTCGAAAAAAGGCGAACAGAAAAGCGCCAATGACTATTTCCTTGCCGGTAACACCTTGACTTGGTGGGCTGTAGGCGCATCTTTGATTGCCGCCAACATTTCGGCCGAGCAGTTTATCGGAATGTCCGGTACCAGTTATGCAGACGGCATTGCCACTGCTGCTTATGAACTTATGGCGGCCGTCACCCTCATAGTCATAGGCAAGTTCCTGCTGCCCGTGATGCTCAAGCGCAAGATATTCACCATTCCGCAGTTCCTCCGCGAGCGCTACAACGACGGCGTGGGTCTGGCGTTCTCCATTCTCTGGCTCTTCCTCTATGTGTTTGTCAATCTGACAAGTGTGGCCTGGCTCGGAGCCCTTGCCATCGAGCAGATTCTGGGCCTGCAGGGTGCCGTGCTCCAGATAGGCAGCTTCAGCATCTCGATGAGAATGGTCATAATTATGGCTCTTTTCATAATAGCCGGCATATATTCAATCTACGGCGGTCTGGCTTCCGTGGCCTGGACCGATGTCCTGCAAGTGACATTCCTTGTGGGCGGCGGTCTTGTCACCGCATATTGCGCCCTTAAGGCCGTAGGCGGTGGAGAAGGATTTCTGGCAGGTCTGGGCAATGTCTTTACGGATCTTACGACAGGCGAACATCTCAACGACAGTCACCTGCATCTCGTTATCCAGGAGAGTCACGGAGCGAGCGCATTTGCCAATGTTCCCGGCATCGCCGCAGTTGTCGGCGGAGTCTGGCTCACCAACCTGGGCTACTGGGGCTTCAACCAGTACATAATTCAGAAAGGTCTTGCAGCCAAAAGCACACAGGAAGCCCAGAAAGGCCTCATCTTCGCAGGTTTCCTCAAGATTCTCATCCCCTTCATCGTGGTCCTTCCCGGCGTCTGCGCATACTATATCTCGATTCATCCCGATATGTTCCCCGGACTTCAGGGCACAATCAATGTGGCGGACGATGCATATCCCTGGCTTGTGCGCAACTTCACTCCGGTGGGAGTCAAAGGCCTGACCTTCGCGGCGCTTGCAGCGGCCATCATCTCGTCCCTGGCTTCGATGTTCAACTCAACGTCCACCCTCTTCACGATGGACATCTACAAGAAGTACATCAACAAGGATGCTGACGACAAGAAACTCGTGACAGTCGGCCGTCTCACCTCCCTTTGCGCGCTCGTCATTGCCGCAGTGGCAGTCAAACCCCTTCTCGGAGGTCTCGACCAGGCGTTCCAGTACATTCAGGAGTACTCCGGATTCATCTATCCCGGCATAATCACGGTGTTCGGACTCGGCCTTCTGTGGAAACGCGCCAGCGGCAAGGCCGCAGTCTGGACTGCAATCGCCACCATCCCTCTCGGAGTCCTCTTCAAGATTTTCCTCGGCGGAGTTCCTTTCCAGCTCAGAGCGGGCTACATCTTCATGATCCTTATCGCAATGTTTGTAATCATCTCACTGATAGACTCTTCCAAGAGCGAGTCGTGCGAACTTCCTTCTGATGCAGACCGCAAGATGATGCTCAAATGGGCCAAGATTCTCGGCGGAGCCGGCATATTCTTCATCCTTGCCGCAGCAGTAGTGGTCATTATGGGCGACAGCACCCCTGCCACTGCATATCTCAACGACATAGGCTTCCAGGCCTTCTTCTTCTTCGGAGTTCTTGTGGGATGCTCGTCCATATGGCTTGTATCCAACTCCAACGACAAAATCCGCGACGTCAAGGCTCTGCCTGTCGATCTCAAGCTCTTCCATACGAGCAGGGGCTACAGCTGGGGCGCGCTCTGCATCTGCCTGATTGTGGCGGCACTTTACATCATACTTTGGTAAAATAAAAAACAGACATACATTATGGCAACATTCGAAAACATTGAATTATGGTGGGTCACCGGCGCACAGCTCCTTTACGGAGGCGACGCAGTGGTGGCAGTTGACTCTCATTCAAAAGAAATGGTCGAGGGCCTCAACGCCTCCGGCAACATTCCCGTCAAGATAGTTTACAAAGGCACGGCAAACAGCTCGGCAGAAGTCGAAGCGGTGATGAAGGCCGCGAACAACGACCCCAAATGCGCCGGCATAATCACCTGGATGCATACTTTCAGCCCCGCAAAGATGTGGATAAAGGGCTTGCAGGCTCTTGAGAAGCCTCTTCTCCATTTCCACACCCAGTACAACGCCGAAATCCCCTGGAACTCCATCGATATGGACTTTATGAACCTCAATCAGAGCGCCCACGGTGACATCGAGTTCGGCCACATCTGCACACGTATGAGGGTTCCCCGCAAGGTCGTCGTAGGCTACTGGAAGAGCGTCGAGGCCCAGAAGAAGATTGCTGTCTGGGCACGCGCAGCCGCTGCCGCAGCCGATGCACACTTTGTCCGCTGCCTGATGTTCGGTATGAATATGAACAATGTGGCGGTCACAGATGGCGACAGGGTTGAATTTGAGCAGAGACTCGGTTACCACGTTGATTACTACCCCGTGTCGTCGCTTATGGAATATTACAAGAAAGTGACTGATGCAGAGGCAGATGCACTGGTTGAAGAATACAAGAGGCTCTACACCGTCAAGATAGACGAGACCGGCGAGGAAGTCTATTGGGAGAAAGTCCACAACAGCGCAAAGGCCGAGATCGCTCTCAGGAGAGTTCTCGCCGACGAAGGCGCCACAGCTTTCACCACAAATTTCGACGACCTCGGAGACGCCGTCGTGGAGGCGGAGGACTTCTGCGGTTTCGACCAGATTCCCGGCCTTGCATCGCAGCGCCTTATGGCGGAAGGCATAGGTTTCGGCGCCGAGGGCGACTGGAAGACCGCCTGCCTCTACCGCAGCTGCTGGATTATGAATCAGGGCCTTTCAAAGGGCTGCTCGTTCCTCGAGGACTACACCCTCAATTTCGCCAAGGACTGCACTTCCAGCCTCCAGAGCCATATGCTCGAGGTCTGCCCTATGATTGCCTCTGATAAGCCCAAACTCGAGGTGCATTTCCTCGGCATCGGCATACGCAAACAGCCCACTGCACGCCTTGTCTTCACATCCAAGACCGGCCACGGCATCAAAGCCACGGTGGTGGATCTGGGCAACCGTTTCCGCCTCATTACCAGCGAGGTGGAGTGCATCGAGCCCAATCCTATGCCCAAACTTCCGGTCGCTTCCGCCCTCTGGGTTCCCCAGCCTTCGTTCGAGGTAGGCGCAGGCGCCTGGATCCTTGCAGGCGGCACCCATCACAGCGCATTCTCCTATGACCTCTCGGCCGAATACTGGGAAGATTTCGCGGAGATTGCCGGCATCGAACACGTCAACATCGACGCTTCCACAACAACTTCCGCCTTCAAGCAGCTGCTGCGCACCAACGAAGTCTATTATATGCTCAACAAAGCCCTCAAATGATGACTGCAAAAGAAACCATATCCCAAGGCAAGGCCGTTCTCGGCATCGAGCTCGGCTCGACCCGCATCAAGGGAGTCCTCATCGACGAGAATTTCAACCCCATAGCCCAAGGCTCCCACAGTTGGGAGAACCGTCTGGAAGACGGCCTTTGGACCTACAGCATAGACGACATATGGTCGGGCCTGCAGGACTGCTATGCCGATTTGCGGAGCAATGTCCTCGAACAATATGGAGTTGAGATAACAAAGCTCGCTTCCATAGGCGTCAGCGCAATGATGCACGGCTATATGGCTTTTGACGCAGACGGAGAAATTCTTGTGCCTTTCCGCACCTGGCGCAACACAAACACCGGCGAGGCGGCAGCCAAACTCTCCGAACTTTTCGAGTACAATATCCCCCTTCGCTGGAGTATCTCGCATCTCTATCAGTGCATACTTGAAGACTGCCCCCACGTCGCCAAAATAGATTTTCTGACCACTCTTGCCGGCTACATCCACTGGAAACTCACCGGCCGCAGGGTCCTTGGCGTAGGAGACGCTTCCGGAATGCTCCCCGTCGATCCCGCAACCTGCTCTTACGACGATGAGATGGTCGAAAAATTCGATGCTCTGGTGGCCCCCAAGGCTTACCCCTGGCATCTTGCCGACATACTGCCCGAGTCTATTCCCGCCGGAGCGGACGCCGGAACCCTCACAGCCGAAGGCGCGGCGCTTCTCGATGTTTCAAAACACCTGAACCCCGGCATACCTATGTGCCCTCCCGAGGGAGACGCCGGCACCGGAATGGTCGCCACCAATTCCGTCCGCCAGCGCACCGGAAATGTGTCCGCCGGCACTTCCTCGTTCTCGATGATAGTCCTCGAGAAGCCGCTTTCGCGGCCTTATGAGCCCATAGACATAGTCACCACTCCCGACGGCAGCCTCGTGGCTATGGTCCACTGCAACAACTGCACATCCGACCTTAACGGATGGGTGGGCGTTCTCGGAGGATTTATGGACAGAATAGGAGCGAAGGGCGATATATACAAGGCTGTGTTCGAAGCTGCCGACGCGGGCGAACCCGACTGTGGAGGACTGATGAGTTTCAACTATATTTCGGGCGAGCCTGTTATGGGCTTTGCCGACGGCCGTCCGCTTTTCGTGCGCGGCGCCACCGACAGTTTCACTTTCGAAAACTTCGCACGCTCCATACTCTACGCCACCGTCGCGGTGCTCAAAGTGGGCAACGACCTACTCCTGAAGAACGAAAATGTGCGCGTGGACCGCATCACCGGCCACGGCGGACTCTTCAAACAGCCCGGCGTGGGCCAGCGGATACTCGGTGCGGCTCTCGGCTCCCCGATCTCGGTTATGGAGACGGCAGGGGAGGGAGGCGCCTGGGGCATAGCCCTGCTCGCTGCCTACAATGTGTTCAATACCAATGCTTTAAGCCTTGCGGACTGGCTGGACGAAGTGGTCTTCGCCGGCAAGGAGGGCACAAGCATAACTCCCCGAACCGAAGATATCAATGGGTTCGAGGAGTATATCGAAAGCTACAAACGGGCTCTGCCCATCGAGGACGCTGCAGTGCGTTGCAAATAGAATCTATTTTGCGGCGCCTGCAATGCGGTCTTCCGCGAACTGACGGGCAATCAGATATTCGGGAACTTTGGTGCTCTTGGCTTTCTCCACAATCCAGGTGATTGTGTTGTAGATGTTTTCGACCTGGCGCAGGACATTCTCCTTGTTGTAGGTTGTGAAGGCTTCCTGGCCGGCGTTGATGACACCGCCGCCGTTGATGATGAAGTCGGGGGCGTAGAGTATGCCGCGGCTGAAGAGCTCGTCTCCGCATTTGTCGTCGAGAAGCTGGTTGTTGGCGGCACCGGCCACTGCACGGCACTTCAGGTTGGGAATTGTGTTGTAGTTGAGGGTGGCTCCCAGGGCGTTGGGGGAGAGGATGTCGCACTCCACGCTGTAGAGCTCCTCGTCTGTGACTTCTGTTGCGCCCCACTGCTCCACTGCCACCGACATGTTCTTGCGGTTGGAATGCGTTGCTACAGTGAGGATTGCGCCTGCTTCGTGAAGCTGGCGGGCGAGGTCGAAACCTACGTGGCCGAGGCCCTGCAGGGCTATGCGGACTCCGTGGAGGTCGTCTGTGCCGTTGAGCTGCTTGGCGATGGCTTTGATGCCGCACAGCGCGCCGTAGGCTGTGAAGGGCGAAGGATCTCCGCTGACATTCTCGCGGCCCACAACATATTGGGTTTTGCGCAGGATGCAGTTCATATCGTCAACGGTGGTGTTGACATCTTCTGCTGTGAGATAGCGGCCGCCAAGGCTCTCGACTGCCTCGCCGAATGCCTCGAACATAGCGTCTGATTTCTGTGAAGGAGAGGCGATTATGACGCCTTTTGCACCGCCGCAGGGAAGGCCTGCAGCAGCGTTTTTGTGGCTCATTCCCCTCGAGAGGCGCAGCACGTCGAAGAGGGCGTCCTCAAGGTTCGCGTAAGGGTAGAGACGGCAGCCTCCGATGGCGGGGCCGAGGTTTGTATTGTGGATTGCGATAATCGAATGCAGACCGGCTTTTTCGTTGTTTACAAACAACACTTTCTCGTGATTGTACTCACGTAGTAACTCCAATGAAGTTGACATAAACTTAAGTTATTTAGTAGTATTTGTAGAATAGTGCGATTGATAGAAGCCCCCTTTCGAACTGCTGCAGGAGGAAACTTTCGTTGGGGGAGTGGATTGCGTCCCTCTCAAGGCCGAAGCCCATCAGCAGAGGGTCGGCTTTCAGGGCCTGCTGCATTTCTGCAAGGATGGCGATGCTGCCTCCGCCGCGGCTCGGGACCGGCTCGATGCCGTAAACCTCGCTCATTGCGCGGGCCGCAGCTTTGTAGGCGGGCGAAGAGATGGGGATGAGGAAGCCGTTGCCGCCGTGTTTTTCCTCCACCTCCACTTTGACCCCGGCGGGGGCTATGGCCTTGAAGTGCTCCGCGAAAAGCTGCGCGATGCGGCCGCTGTCCTGGTTGGGCACGAGCCTCATTGAGATTTTGGCGTGCGCCTCGGACGGAATCACGGTTTTGGAGCCTTCGCCGGTGTAGCCTCCCCAGATGCCGTTGACGTCCAGGCAGGGGCGGATGCCGGTGCGCTCGAGGGTGGTGTAGCCTTTCTCGCCTGTCAGCGCGGCCACTCCTATCGAGGATTTGTACTCCTCTTCGTCGTAGGGCGCGCGGCCCAGCATCTTTCTGTCTTCTGCCGAGAGCTCCACGACTTCGTCGTAGAAGCCTTTTATGGTGATGTGGCCGTCGGCGTCCTTGAGCGATGCAATCATTTGGCACAGAGTGTCTATGGGGTTATAGACCGCTCCGCCGTAGTGGCCCGAGTGAAGGTCTTTGTCGGGGCCGGTGAGCTTGACTTCCATATAGGTGATGCCCCTCATTCCGCAGTTGATAGAGGGCACCTTGTCCGAAATCATAGTGGTGTCGGAAACCAGGAAGACGTCGCTTGCCAGAAGGTCTGTGTGCTCCGGAATCCACTTCGAGAGCGCTTCCGAACCCATTTCCTCCTCGCCTTCGAGTATGAATTTGATGTTGTGGCGAAGCTGCCCCGTGCGGACCAGATATTCGAAGACCTTTATGTGCATAAAAGTCTGGCCTTTGTCGTCGTTGGCTCCGCGGGCCCGGATGGCGCCGTCTTTGATTATCGGCTCGAAAGGGTCTGTGTCCCAAAGATTTATGGGGTCCACCGGCATCACATCGTAGTGTCCGTAGACCAGCACCGTGCGTTTTGAAGGGTCGATGATCTTCTCGGCGAAGACCACGGGATTGCCGGTGGTGGGGCAGACTTCGGCGCGGTCGGCGCCGGCTTCCTTGAGGAGTTTTGCCAGATACTCGGCGCAGCGCACCATATCGGCCTTGCGCGAAGGATCGCTGCTTATTGAGGGGATTCGAAGGAGTCCGAAGAGTTCGTCCAGAAATCTCTGCCGGTTGGCTTCCAAATATTCTTTCATTGCGTTCCAATTTCTTTAGATTTGGCAAAGTTAATCAATTTTATTTCGTACCTTTGCACGATTTATCGGAAATTTTGAGAAAATAATAAACAATATATATCAATAATGAACGCAAGACAGAAAAAAAACGACGACCTCACCATCACTCTTACCATCACTCTCGACAAGGAAGACTGGGCTGAGCCACGCAAACGCAAACTTAGTGAATATCGCAGAAACGCCGAACTCAAGGGCTTCCGCAAAGGAATGGCCCCTATGAGCCTCATCGAGAAGCTCCACGGACCCCAGGCCCTCGTCCAGACCATCAACACCCTCGTGGGCGAAAAACTCGACAGCTTCATCAAGGACAAGAAGCTCAGCATTCTCGGCGAGCCCCTTCCCAGCCAGAAAGAAGACAAGAATGATTGGGACAACCCTGACAAATTCACTTTCAGCTTCGACATCGCTCCCTCTCCCGAGGTTAATGTCGCTTTGAGCGCAGAAGACAAGATTCCTTATTATAAAGTGGCTGTTTCAGACGAGTCTGTGGCAGACTACAAAAAAGGCCTTCTCAAACAGTTCGGCCAGCTCGAAAGCGGCGAGGCTGCAGGCGAGGATGATTTCATCATAGCCGATTTCGTCTCCGGCGAAGACCGCAAGGTAGAAGGCGCATATGTAGCCATCCGCAGCATCACCGACGCCAAAATCAAGAAGAGCTTCGTGGGTCTGAAGAAAGACGACACCAAGGTTGTTGACATAGTCAAGACCTTCACAAACGAGGCCGACCGCGCCGCTATGTTCAAGGTCAAGAAAGAAGAGCTTTCCGAACTTCCCGCAGAGTGGACTATGACAGTCACCGACGTCAAGACTTTCGTGGATGCTCCTCTCACTCAGGAAACTTTCGACGCCATCTTCGGCGAAGGTGCCTGCAAGAGCGAGGAAGAATTCAACGCCAAGGTTGTCGAGCGTCTCGAGGGCGAGTACGCTCAGGAAGGCGACTACCGCTTTATGCTTGACGCCAAGGAATATATGATTGCCAAGGCAGCCATCGCTCTTCCCGACTCCTTTATGAAACGCTGGATCATCGAAGCCAACGAAGGCAAGTTCACAGAAGAAGATGTCGAGAAGGAATACGACCTCTTCGCCAAGGATTTCCGCTGGAATCTCATCCGCACCGAGATTATGAAGCAGCAGAAGCTTCAGGTCTCCAAGGACGACGTGATGAAACAGGCACGCAATTTCGCTCAGTATCAGTACGCTATGTACGGTATGAACAATGTCCCCGAAGAGTTTTTGAACCAGTTTGCCGAGAAGATGATTGCCGACCAGCAGCAGCTTCAGCGCATCATCGACAAGGTCGAGGACGACAAGACTCTCGAGTACATCCGCGCAACTGTCACCCTCGACGAGAAAAACGTGACTCTCGACGAGATGCGTGAACTCACAAAATAATTCCTTCCTATGACCGAATTCGAAAAATTCGCCACCAGGCACTGCGGCATCAGTTCGCTGACTCTCTCGAGCTACATCAATCCTATGATTATCGAGGAGCGTCAGCTCAACGTGGCCCAGATGGACGTGTTCTCGCGTCTGATGATGGACCGCATCATATTCCTCGGATGCCCCATAGACGACAATGTGGCCAACATCATCCAGGCCCAGCTTCTCTTCCTTGAGAGCAACGACCCCAAGGCCGACATTATGCTCTATATCAATTCCCCCGGCGGAGTAGTATATTCCGGACTCGGCATCTACGACACTATGCAGACCATCCAGCCCGATGTCGCCACAATTTGTACCGGTATGGCAGCGTCGATGGCTTCGGTTCTGCTTGCAGCCGGCGCCCGCGGCAAACGCTCCGCACTGCCTCATTCCCGCGTGATGATCCATCAGCCTATGGGCGGCGCCCAGGGCCAGGCTTCCGACATTGAAATCACAGCCCGCGAGATAGTCAAGTTGAAGGGCGAACTCAATCAGATTCTTTCTGACCATACAGGCAAACCTCTCGAGCAGATTGCACTCGATACCGACCGCGACTACTGGATGACATCTTCCGAGGCCAAGGACTACGGTATGGTGGACAACATTATAGTCAAGAAGGCGAGATAATGGCAAAGAAGACAGGATACCAGGAGGAGCATTGCGCGTTTTGCGGCCGCACCCAAAGTGAGGTCGATCTGCTGATTTCGGCAGGAGGCATCTCCATATGCAATGACTGCGCAAAGGCTGCTTACGAATATTCCGTGGAGGCTATGGGCGGAACTCTCCCTGCACTTCGCGGCAAGTCAGCAGCCGGCGCCGGCAGGCAGCATTCCACCGATTTCCACCTCTACAAACCCTCCGAAATCAAGGCCTTCCTCGACCAATATGTAATAGGTCAGGACGAAGCCAAGAAATTCCTCTCCGTAGCCGTCTATAACCACTACAAAAGAATTTCTCAGAAAGACGACCTCATCGAGAAGTCAAACATATTGCTGGTCGGCCCCACCGGTACCGGCAAAACCCTGTTGGCCAGGTCAATAGCCAAATATCTCAACGTTCCCTTCGCCATTGTCGATGCCACTGTTCTCACTGAGGCCGGATATGTAGGCGAAGATGTAGAGACAATCCTTACCCGTCTTCTTCAGGCTTCAGACTACGACGTGGCCCGCGCCGAGATGGGCATAGTCTTCATAGACGAAATCGACAAGATTGCCCGCAAGAGCGACAATCCTTCCATCACCCGCGATGTCTCGGGCGAAGGTGTCCAGCAGGCTCTCCTCAAGATCATCGAGGGCGCAGTAGTCAACGTTCCTCCCCAGGGCGGCCGCAAGCATCCCGACCAGAAGATGATAGCGGTCAATACAGAAAACATCCTCTTCATTTGCGGAGGCGCCTTCGAAGGCATAGAGAGGCATATCGCCCAAAGGCTTAACACTCAGGTCATCGGCTATGGCGCTCGCGAGAAGTCAGACAGAGTCGATTCCGACAATCTGTATCAGTATGTCGCTCCCCAGGACCTTCGTTCCTATGGTCTCATCCCCGAAATCATCGGCCGCGTGCCCGTGCTGACCCATCTCGACCCCTTGAGCCGCGAAGCCCTTCTCGACATTCTGGTCAAACCCAAGAATGCCCTCATCAAGCAATACAAGAAACTTTTCGAGCTCGACGGCATCAAACTTTCTGTCAAACAGGAAGTTCTGGAATATATAACCGACACTGCCATCGAATACAAACTAGGCGCCCGCGGCCTTCGCTCCATCTGCGAAGCCATCCTGATGGACGCGATGTTCGACGCCCCCGCCGCCGGCACCAAAACCCTCACCGTCACCCTCCCCTACGCCAAACAAAAAGTCGCCAAATTCGCCGGCAAACTAGCCAGCTAGATCGCTCCCCTTCCACTTCCGCTCCCGTCATAATTTTCGTCCAATAACAAGCGCCGTCGGGCGATAGCGGAAGCTGAGCAGGGCTTGGCCTTGCGGGATAGCAAAGCTGGAGCGGCGGGGTTTGGGGCAGGGCCCCAGTATTATAGTCACCCCCGACCCCGTTCGGGGGTCTTTGCTGTAATAGCCTCCGCGAGATGCCCGATCAGGTCGGGCATGACGAACTAGTGCGAGAGCGGAAGTGGAAGGGGATATGGTTTCTGGCGACTTAGCCACCCTCGGCTA
>R18__coassemble_1332_pt1 | contig 37761 bp, 32 predicted proteins | sample R18__metabat2_high_PE_032 | metagenome-assembled genome bin R18
GGTGCTGAATTTTTGGAGACATATCTTGCCACGAGCCTACGTCTTGTCAACTCGACCAGGAGATTGATTGCCAGAACTGTCTTGCCGCTGCCGGGGCCTCCCTCGACAATCAATACTTGTTTTGCGTCAGGCTTTGCTATTGAACTGAGCGCCAGGGCGGTTTCGTAGACTGTCTTCTGCTCGTCAAGGAGGTTGAATTCGGGGTTTCCTTTGAGCATCGACAATAGACTGTCGGCAAGATGCTTGGAAGGGCGGATTCGGCCGTTTTCAATTTCGTAGAGTATGTCCTTGCTGTCGCCGTATTTTATGAACTTCTTGATGAATTCCCTGAGCTTTACGGCGTCGTTTCTCATGAATGCAGGAGCCTCTTTGGTATATTGGCCGTAGAAAGGATGCGTTATGACGCCGTTGTCTTCGTAGTTATGAAGGTATGCGCAGGGATGAAGCGAAATGTCACCGTCTTGAACGGCTGTGTTGTAGTCCCGCAGCATGACAGCATATGACCATGCCTGATAAGATGGATGAGTGGTCTCGCTCTCGCCATGCTCGAATCTTGTGACAACAATGCCGTCTTTATCTGTCTTTTTGGCCGAGGTCCATTGCTTGAGTTCGACAATCACAACGGAACTTTTCTTGTCGCTGTCCAGACCGGAGATTATGAAATCTATGCGTTTTGAAGCAAGAGGCAGCTGATATTCGATTGAAATCCCGCAATCGTCCGGTATCTGACTATCGGCCACGACGCGGTCCATGTACTGCATGGAGTTGCGCCATGAACGGACCTCCGAGTCGGATGTGCGGCGCCCGAGATGTTCTAGAAATGCGGTTTCGATCTTCTCGGAAATTACACCGTTCAATACGTCGGAAGCAAACCCTGACTTTGTAGATTGATAGACAATCATAACTCATTGTATTTCTTTGCACTTCCCTTTGCCTTTTCCACTGGGTATTTCCTGGCATTGAGTTCAAGTTTGTCAAGCATTATTTTCTTGATGTCAAGATTGTATCTGTCAGCCATCTGAAATGCGTAATTCAAGACGTCCGCAAGTTCTTCCTTGATTTTGTCTATATTGGCATCCTCTGGACTCTTCCATAGGAATGTTTCTAGGAGTTCGGCGGATTCGATTGACAACGCGACTGCCAGATCTTTGCCATTATGGAATTGATCCCACTCCCGCTCTGAATTGAATTTTCTTAACTGTTCCTGTATTTCCTGAATGTCCGTCATCTCTCATACAAAATTACTTATCTACAAATTTACAAAAAAAAATTCATACAAAACTCCAACATTTTGCCAAAAATTGGCGAATATTGGAGTTAAGGCATTAAAATTGGGCACAATTCTAGAATTGGCACCTGATTGACGCGATGTTATCCGTTGGATATGACGATAACAAGCGCCGTCGGGCGCTAGCGGAAGGCGGGCGGCGTCGGTTTGCGGGACAGCAAGCCTGAAGCGGCGTGGCTTGGGGCTGGCCTGCCAATGCGGGGCCCGGCATTTCTGTCATTCATTCCACTGATTGGCCTTGTCGGTAAAATCGGACGCGAAAGAGTCGAAAGCTTTTAATGCATTTTCGCCAAACTCTGATTTTGAACGGGTTATCAAAGACGCAAAAAATCTTACTTGCTGTACTTCAACGGAAGCATTATGCATAATGTATGTCCCTTTGGCGTTAGCCTTGAAGTACCAGGTCTTGAAGAGTCTGTCCCTAGCAGCTTGTCTGTTGTCAGAAGTGTCGCATATATATAACAATGCCACATCATTGCTGAAACTTATGGTATAGTCTTCTGCAAAGCCGATTCGATAGCAGGCCTCATCCGTAAAAAAGATGAAAGAACGATTATCCTCCGCTGTGACGATGCAGGGAGAATTAAGGTTTATTCTGGAAAGCGAAAGTGATATCATTTCATTCGGTGATGCAAGGCGCTTTCAATCCCATCTGTTCCATCTGCTTGCGCGTTGCTCCCGAGTTGACGGCCTGCATCCACTTCTCACGCATCTGTACGGCCTCTTTAAATGCCTGTACTTTCTCTTCTTTGTTCTTATAATCTCTCATTGCCGATAATTTTCAGCGAAGTTATGTAAATATTTTATGATAGACAAAATTTAATTTCATTTATAATCTTACTCCCCCATCCAAAGTTCGAGGGTGGAGCCGGAGGCGATGTCGGAGTAGTGGATTTGGAAGCATTCCAGGGGCTTGCCGTCAAGGCGGGCCTCTTTTATGTAGATGTTTTCGGGGGAGTTGTTGTGGGCTACCACGGTGAAGGTCTTTCCGGAGGGCAGAAGATACTCTATGCGGTCGAAGACGGGCGAAGTCACCTCAAATGTGTCGTCTCCGGGGCAGATAGGATGGATGCCGGAAGCGGCAAAAACATACCACGCTGACATCTGGCCGCAGTCGTCGTTGCCGCAGAGTCCGTTAAGGATGTTGTTGTGGTAGGCTCCCTTGCAGATTTCCCTTGTCCATTTCTGTGTGAGATGCGGAGCTCCGAGACGGTTGAAGAGGAAAGGCACCCAGTGCACGGGCTCGTTGGCGTGGTTGTAGTAGTCGTTCCACTTGAAGTCCTTGGGAGTCAGCTCGAAGAAATTCTCGAGGTCGGCAAGCACGGCTTCTCGTCCGCCCATAAGTTCCACCATACCCTCCACATCGTGGGGCACGAACCATCCCTGCTGATAGGGATTGCTCTCGGTGCATCCGTGGGAGTCCTGCAGGCGGCCGTTCTTGGGCCATTCCTCCCAGCTTCCGTCTGCGTTACGCGGTCTGAACCAGCCCTTTACGGGGTCGAAAGTATTGCGGTAGGACTGAGCCTTGGCATAATAGAACGCCGCTTCGTCGTTTTTGCCGAGCATCTCGGCAAAGCGTCCGAGAGTCCAGTCCTGATAGCTGAATTCGAGAGTCTCGGAAATCTGGTTCGGAGAGTATCCGAGGGCGGGATCGATGCCGATGGCCGAGGTATTCACGGCATATTTCCAGGCCTTCTCGACATCGAAGTTACGGATGCCTTTGTCGTAGGCGTCCGCTATGACGGGCAGAGCGGGATTTCCTATCATACATCCCGAATACGCATTGACTATCTCCCACCTCTCATAGACCTCCTCGCCCGATTCTTCGGCCAGGGTCACAAGAGAATTGATGACGTCGCCCACAACATTGGGATATATGAGGTTGAGCAGAGGCATCTGGCTGCGATAGACATCCCAGCCGCTGAAGATTGTGCGTTTCTCGAAACTTCCGTCGGAGCGGTGGATGGCTCCGTCTCCGCCGATGTATCTGCCATCGACATCAGAGAACAGACGGGGATCTATCATAGTATGATACAAAGCAGTGTAGAAGATATACTTGTCTTCCTCGCTGCCGCCCGAAACATTGATTTTGCCGAGGGCGTCATTCCAGCGAGAACGGGCCGAAGAATGAATCTCGTCGAAAGACCTTCCGCGCATCTCGGCCTCAAAATTCGCCCTGGCGCCCTCTATATCAACATAAGATATTGCGACACTAAGAGTTAGCTTTTCGCCATCAGTTGTCGGAAACTGCGAATAAAATCCGATATGCTTGCCTTGTACCTCACGAACTCCGGAAAGAACAGCCGAAGACTCAACAAGCGCAAGATATTCGGGACTCTGAACTTCTTCGCGACGACGCACCCAAGAATCGGGAATGTCGGCGCTCCAGAATCCGAAGTCCGAAAAAGGCTTGCTGAATTCGGCGTGGAAATAAAGGGTATAGTCGGCCTTGCCGTCTCCGTTGCCCCATCCGCCGCACTCCGGCGGGCAATACATCCATCCTTCGAGAGTGTTGTCTCCAATCACATCAACACACTGATATGCGGAGCATCCCCCTACCCTTCGCGCCAGATCCACCTGGATGCGGGAAGATTCGCTCTGAGGAAAAGTGAAGCGCAGCATTCCGCTGTGAGGCGCGGCAGTGGCTTCTGCAAGCACATCATAGTCAGACAGATAGGCGCTATAGTATCCGGCGCTCGCCTCCTCCGAAGACTTGTCGAACTTCGAACGCCAGCCCTCGACGGAACCGTCTTCCTTGCCGGCGACAAGATGCATAGGAGAGCCCACAGAAGGCATCACAAGGAAATTGCCGAAATCGCCGTACCACCCCACCCCGCTCATCTGGGTAAAGGCGAAGCCCTCGATGGTTTTGTGCTCGCAGCTGTAGCCGGGGGCATTGTCGCCTCCTGTGATGGTGTTGGGGCTCACCTGGACCATTCCCCAGGGCACGGTCGCGCCAGGAAATGTCTTGCCTTCACCGTATTGCCTGTCGGTGCTGGCGCCTATGAACGGATTTACATAATCTACAGGCTGCTTCGCGCAGGAAGCAGGGAGCAGGATTGAAGCGAGAATGAGTATGACGGCGGGCCTTTTCATAATCCGGGAGATATTATTTGCTGATAACGAATTGTCCGGGTTTGGATCCGGGCCTCCACCAAAGCACTGAAGGGTCGCCCTCCTCGGGGTCGTCGTTGTCTGTAAAGCTCACATTCAGAGTGAATTGGCCGTCCTTTATCTTTTTGAGGGGAACCTTGAGGACTGCCTCTTCGGGTTCGAACTTGCCGCTGTACATCTTGCCTCCGCTCTGAAGGAAAATGTCCACTTTGTCCAGAACTCTGAGGTCGTCGTGGGTGCGGACGCTGACAACAATCTCCTTGCCGTTGTTTTCGACGTCGAATTCAAAGCGGCCGTCGTCGGGGCCGTGCCAGTCCCAGCTCTCGTCAATGTCGTAGTGGTCGGAGCTCACAAGAGTCAGCTTCTGACCTTTGGCTATGCTGCGCACGCAGTCCGTGAGGATTTCGAGTTTGCCTTCTACGGTCTGGAGAGTGCCTTTGAGTTCGTAGGTGCACTTTGTCTTGGCATACATCTTTCCGGGCTCAACTCCCAGAGTATTGTGGACCGTTATCTGATATTCGCGGGTTTCATTGGGTTTCAAGGCATCGTGAATGCCGCTTTGGGAGAATATCAGTCCGTTGTTTGCAGGAGTGAACGTAAGGGCGAACATCATCAGCTTGTCGAAAGGATTGGAGACCGTAACGGGAATCGTAAACTCCTCGGGAGCAGCGCTTTCCAGCATCAGATAGGGCACCTTGGCGAAGCGGCCCGAAGTCATCCACTGCACAACGGGCATAGTGTTCTTGTCAACGATGTCGTTGGGGAGAATGACTCCGACAGGGAGATTGGCTATCACCGGCCCGCCGTCTCGCGCAGAAACCAGCATCAGATGGTCGTATTCGCCGAAAAGAGGACCGCGGCGCTCGGAATCGCCTCCGGCTGTGGCAACCACGAAGTGGTCCATACCGTTCTTCTTGTCGTAATAGTACTGATGGGTGTGGCCGCTGAAGACGGTGTACTGATGGCCCTGCAGCATCTCTTCGATGTATTCGTATCCGCCGTGGCTCTCGGGAGCCCAAAGGGGAGAATGCATAAAGACATAGATGTGGCGGCCGTTCCAACCCTCGAGAATAGGGCGGAAATACTCCACCTGACGGTCGGAAATGTCGCGTCCGCCGTGCTCTTCAGTATCGAGGACGATGAAGAGGTCGGGACCTATGCTGAAACTGTAATAGGTTGCGCCGAAGCGGCTTACAAAATCGTCTGTCTGAAGCTGGTTGGTGAGGTCGTGGTTGCCGCCCACAAGGAAGAACGGAGCATTGAGCCTCTCCAGACGTTTCATCACGTCTGTCCAGTCGCGCTCGCAATATTTGGCGTCGGTGTAGTAGCCTCCGATGAGGTCGCCGATATTGATGACAAAATCGGGGGCGAGGGCGTTCATATCGTCGATTGCGTGCTCGAAGATGCTCAGGATGTTGCCGCCCGTCTTGTCGGGAAGGACTATGAATTTGTAGTTGTCGCCTACTACCTGGGGTTCGGCGGTCCAGGGTTTCTTTTCTGTGGAAAGGGTTGTGGAGAACCCCTGAGCCCATAGGCCGGCAGAAAGCAGAAGGCCCAGTGCAAAAGTTGAGATATATTTCATAAACTATTCGAGGACAATGGGTTTATATTTGGGTACGAGGCTCTTCATAATGCTCCAGGCCACGAGATATGCCACGCCGCAGAAGCAGAACATTATGAAATATCCGGCGGGCTTGCCTTCGAATCCGAGGAATGTGAAAGCCGAACCCATCGATTCAGAGTAAGTGAAGAGCTTGCCGGCTGCCTTCTGGATGAAGAAGGAGCCCACTCCGCCTGCCATCTGGCCGATGCCGATGACGGTGGCGATGGCGCTCTTGGGGAACATATCGCCGATTGTGGAGAAGATGTTGGCGCTCCACGACTGATGGCCGGCGGCGGCGAGACCTATGAGTATGGCGGGAATCCAGGCCGAATTCATACTCATTCCGAGAGGCTGCGCGACAAGGGCGCAGAGAGGGAAGAAAGCGAAAATCAGCATAGCGCGCATACGGCCGGTGTAGGGATGCATACCCTTCTTCTCAACAAATATCTTGGGAAGATAGCCGCCTCCGATGGAAACCACCGTAACTATCAGATAGAGAGTGAAGATGAGCCACTGTCCGAGGGGAGTGGTCACGGGCGCGCCGAACTGGTTGGCGAAGTACGAAGGAGCCCAGTAGAGGTAGAACCACCACACGCCGTCGGTGAAGAATTTGCCCACTATGAACTGCCAGGTCTGCTTGAAGGTGAAGCACTTCCAGAGGGAAACCTGCTTTTCGGGCTTCTCCTCGGCCTGGGCTTTGGCCTTGGCCGCTTCCTGTTCTTCAGCATAGTCCTGATTGATGTATTCGAGTTCAGCATCGTTGACGTGCCTGCTCTTTTCGGGCTTGTCGTACATAAACGCCCAGAAGAACATCCAGATGAAGCCCAGGCCGCCGATGATGATGAATGCCATTTCCCATCCGAGCTTCATAGCCAGCGGAGGGATGCACAAAGGCGCTACAAGCGCTCCCACAGAGGCGCCGCTGTTGAAGATGGCGGTCGAAAGCGCGCGGTCTTTCTTGGGGAAGTACTCCGCAGTGACCTTGATTGCAGCGGGGAAGTTGCCCGCTTCGCCGAGGGCCAGAATGCCGCGGCACAGCAGGAACAGATAGACGGAAGTGGTTGATATGGCGAGCGATACGTTGGACGCAACTTCAAGGCCGCGGACTGCTGCGATGTCGGTGCCGACAATGAGGCTTGTGGCCCGGCCGCAGGCGGCGTGCATACAGGCGCCCAGCGACCACACGCCTATGGCGATGAGGTAGCCCTTCTTGGTGCCCATCCAGTCCACGAACTTGCCGGCGAAAAGGCAGGCGATGGCGTAGAAGATGGAGAAGAACGCCGTGATTGTGCCGTAGTCGTTGTCAGTCCAGTGAAACTCCGGCTTGATGAAGTTTTCGTAGGTGAGCGAAAGGACCTGTCGGTCGAGATAGTTGACGGTGGTGGCCACAAAAAGCAGCGAGCAGAGCCACCAGCGCCAGGAACTCATAAGTTTCTTTTGTGTTGTCATATCGCAGTTGTAAAAATTTTCATATAAGCCATAAAGTTACAAAGATTTCCGCAAACAACCACAAAAAAAGAACCCGTCCACCATAAAAGTGGACGGGAAAACTTTTGTAGCGGAGGGAGGACTCGAACCTCCGACCTCCGGGTTATGAGCCCGACGAGCTACCAACTGCTCTACCCCGCGGTGTGTATTGGACTGCAAAGGTAGAACTTATATTTTTAATTTCCAAAATTAATTTTCTCAAAATTCAAATTCGTACACACGCGAGTGACACGCGTCTGTACGAATCTTGCGCTGCTCGCCGGTGGAGAGATTCTTGACCGTGACTACTCCTTCGGCCATTTCGTCGCCGCCGACTATGGCAAGATAGGGAATGCCTTTGCGGTCGGCGTATTCGAACTGGTTCTTGAGTTTCTTGCAGTCGGGATAGACCTCGCAGGCTATGCCGGCGGCACGAAGAGAAGCTGCAATGGGCAGAGAGTAAGCCACTTCGGCCTCGCCCATATTTGTGAATAGGATGCGGGCGCTCCCCTTCCCTTCCTTGGGGAAAAGATCGAGTCCGTCGAGAACGTCGTAGATGCGGTCGGCGCCGAAACTTATGCCCACGCCCGACATTCCGGGGAGTCCGAAGATACCCGTCAGATCGTCGTAACGGCCTCCTCCACAGATGCTTCCTATCTGGAAATCAAGAGCTTTGACCTCAAAGATAGCGCCTGTGTAGTAGTTCAGACCTCGTGCCAGAGACAAATCGATTTCCACCTGCTGACGCACACCTGCTCCTTCGATGAGAGAGAACAAAGTGGAAAGTTCTTCGACTCCCTTGAGACCGACCTGCGAAGGAGCGAGAATCTCGCGGATGCGAGACAGTTTGGCAGCAGAATCGCCCTCGAGGGTCAGAACCGGCTCGATAACGGATACCGCCTCGGGCGAAAGCCCCTTCTCGGACAGCTCCGCCTTGACATTGTCAAGACCGATCTTGTCTATCTTGTCAATTGCAACGGTTATGTCAACCAGTTTGTCGGGAGCGCCGCAGACTTCTGCCAGACCTGCCAGAATCTTGCGGTTGTTGATATGCACCGAAACGCGGACTCCCATAGTGGAGAACACCTCGTCGGCAATCTGCACGAGTTCGAGTTCGTTAAGCAAGGATTTACTTCCGATAACGTCCACATCGCACTGATAGAATTCGCGATAGCGTCCCTTCTGCGGGCGGTCTGCCCTCCATACGGGCTGAATCTGGTAGCGCTTGAAGGGGAACGAAATCTCGTTCTGATGCTGGACCACGAAACGTGCGAAAGGAACTGTAAGGTCGTAACGGAGGCCTTTCTCGCATACCTTCATAGACAAGGCGTTGGAATTGTCCAGGGCCTCGGGAGCCACGCCGGCAAAAGCATCGCCCGAATTGAGAATCTTGAAAAGAAGTTTGTCGCCTTCGTCGCCGTATTTGCCGAGCAAAGTGGAGAGATTCTCCATCGAGGGAGTCTCAATGCATTGATAGCCATACTTTTGGAATACGCGACGAACCACGTCGAATATATAGTTGCGCCCCGCCATCTGCGAAGGGCCGAAATCTCTTGTACCTTTTGGAATTGAGGGTTTTTGTGCCATTATTTGTTCTTGATGTAATTGTCTATTGCGGCAGCGGCGCGACGTCCGGCGCCCATTGCCAGAATAACTGTTGCTGCGCCTGTGACGGCATCGCCTCCGGCAAACACTCCGGGGCGTGAAGTTGCGCCTTCTTCCGAGGCCACAATGCAGCCGTGTCGCTCGGTCTCGAGGCCCGAAGTCGTGCGGGCAATCAGAGGGTTGGGCGAAGTGCCAAGAGCCATTATCACAACATCAGCCTCCACGTCAAACTCCGAGCCGGGCACGGGAACAGGCGAACGGCGGCCGCTTGCATCGGGCTCACCCAGAGTCATTTGGATGCAGCGAAGGCCGCGCACCCAGCCTTTTTCGTCGCCCAGAATTTCCACGGGATTTGTGAGCATTCTGAACTCTATGCCCTCTTCGCGGGCGTGGTGCACCTCTTCCGCACGTGCGGGAAGTTCAGCCTCGGTGCGGCGATAGACTATAGTGACTTTGGATCCAAGGCGGAGAGCGGTGCGCGCGGCGTCCATAGCCACATTTCCACCGCCCACGACAGCCACGCTGCGGCCCACGAAAATCGGGGTGTCGCTTTCGGGGTCGTAAGCCTTCATAAGATTGCTGCGGGTGAGGAATTCGTTGGCCGAGAAAACTCCGTTGAAGTTCTCGCCGGGAATGCCCATAAAGCGCGGAAGGCCTGCGCCAGAGCCCACAAACACTGCCTCAAAGCCCTCTTTGTCAAGAAGTTGGTCGATTGTGACAGTGCGACCGATAACCACATTGGTTTCTATTTTGACGCCCAGGCGGCGCACATTCTCGATTTCGTGCTCCACCACGGTGTCTTTGGGGAGACGGAACTCCGGAATGCCGTATTGCAGCACTCCTCCGGCTTTGTGAAGCACCTCAAAGACAGTGACTTCGTAGCCCAGTTTGGCAAGGTCGCTGGCGCAGGCAAGGCCCGAAGGACCGCTGCCCACCACGGCGACGCGATGCCCGTTGGAAGGTGCGGCAGCCACCGCAGGCACTCCATTCGAGCGGCTCCAGTCGGCCACAAACCTCTCGAGCTTGCCGATAGCCACAGCTTCGCCCTTGACGCCCAGAATGCAATTGCCCTCGCACTGGGTCTCCTGCGGGCACACACGGCCGCAGACGGCGGGCAGCGAGCTGTCCTGGCCGATAACAGCTGCGGCGCCTTCAAAATCGCGGGAGCGCAGTGCAGCTATAAACCTGGGAATCTGAATGTTGACAGGGCATTTCTTGACGCAGCGCGGGTCGCGGCAATTGAGGCATCGCGAAGCCTCCAGCACTGCTTCTTCTTCGTCATATCCGTAGCAGACCTCCTCAAAATTGGTTGCACGGACCTTGGGGTCCTGTTCGCGGACCGGAACTCTTTTCATATTCGGCATTACGCGTCCCTCCCTATTTTACATTTATGATCGGCCTCGGCTTCCTGGGGCTTATAGATTGTCTGACGGCGCATAGCCTCGTCGAAATCCACTTCGTAAGCATTGAATTCGGGGCCATCGACGCAGGCAAAGCGGTTCTTGCCGCCAACTGTGACGCGGCATCCTCCGCACATCCCCGTGCCGTCCACCATCAAAGTATTGAGGCTGACTATCAATGGAATACCGGTTTCGCGAAGGGTCAGCATAGTGAATTTCATCATAATCATAGGGCCGATGGCCACTGCCTGGTCCCAGGAAACACCCTCGGCAAGCAAAGCCTTGATTTTCTCGGTGACAAGTCCGTGGTGGCCGCGGGAGCCGTCGTCCGTGCATATATAGAGATTGTCGCAAACTGCGGACATCTGCTCTTCGAGAATAATGAGGTCGGCGGTTTTCGCGCCCACTATCACATCCACAACCGCTCCGTGTTCGTGGAGATATTTGGCCTGCGGATAGACAGGCGCTGTTCCAAGACCTCCTGCCACAAAAAGATAGCGGCGGCCCTTCAGCGCTGCGGCATCTTCCTCCATAAAATCGGAAGGCCTGCCCAGAGGACCCACAAAATCGGTGAGGCACTCCCCTTCTTCGAGAGCGCAAATCATACGGCTCGATGCGCCGATGATCTGAGTTACAATCGTAACCGTACCCCGCGAAGCATCGAAGTCGCAGACAGTCAGCGGGATACGCTCACCTTGCTCACGCGCGCGGACAATCACGAACTGCCCTGGCCGGGCCGAAGCGGCAACGCGTGGAGCCTCAATCTCCATAAGGCAGATCGAAGGCGTAAGGAATTTTTTGGTGACTATTTTATACATATGTTGTCCATTCTTGCCATAATCACGGGGCGGTCGAGCGATTCGAGCCAGAGAAGATCTTCGGCAGCCGAAGAAACGGCCTCGGGAGCATCGACCTTTACAGAGACTCCGCCCTGGAAGATTTCCATAAGTTTTTCCATAGTGGACTTGGGAGCGGGATACTCGGCAATCTGGTATTTCTCGAGATTTGCAGCGGCAGCCGCATATTCTATGGCTGTATGGAGCGAACCGATTTCGTCCACAAGACCGATTTCCAATGCATTGCCTCCTGCCCATACGCGGCCCTGGGCAATGTCGTCAACTGCTTCCACTGTCATACCGCGGCCTTCGGCAACACGGCCGGTGAACTCAGCATAGACATTCTCGATGCCGTGCTGCATATATGCAACTTCCTCATCATCAAGAGGATGCAGGCCATCCATAAGCGAGCCGTGCTTCGAATTGGAGACCTCTACAGTATTGATATAAAGATTCTTCTTGATGGCGCGGCCGAACGAAGGCACTATTCCGAAGACTCCGATTGAGCCTGTGAGAGTGGACTTGTCGGAGAAAATCTTGTCGCACTGGCAGCTCACCCAGTATCCGCCCGAAGCGGCATAGTCGCCGAAGCTGGCAACAACGGGTTTGCTTTCCTGAAGAAGCGCTATTTCACGCGCTATGACAGCCGCTGCCTGAACTGCTCCGCCGGGAGAATTTACGCGGAACACCACTGCCTTGACCGTGGAGTCCTTGCGGACCTTGGCAATCTCGCGGGCGAAATTTTCGCCGATCATACCGTCGCTGCCGTCTTCCATCATCATCTGGCCGTCAGCATAGATCACAGCAATCTTGTCCTTTGCGCGAAGCTCGGGTTTCACCTTGAACGCAGCATAGCTTGCAAGATCCATAACTTTCAGTTTGTCAGCAGTTTCCACTTCGCAAAGCTGGCAAAGATAGTCTTCCATTTCGTCTTTGTACCAAAGCTCATCGACTATGCCCATTTCGAGAGCGGCCTTGTTGTCAACAATCTTGAGATCATCTACCCACGCATTGAACTGCTCCGCAGAGAAATCTCGCGACGCGCAGATGCCCTCGACCAATGTATCCCAGATTGTCCCGAGCATACATTCGTACTGCTCGCGGTTCTCGGGGCTGATGTCGTTCTTGATGAAGGGCTCGCCGGCAGATTTGTATTTGCCGTGGCGTATGAGCTGGATGTCGATGCCGAGCTTGTCTATAATGTCCTTGTAAAACATTATGTTGGAGCTAAGTCCGTTGAATACGACTTCGCCGAAAGCGTTCAGCACAACCTTGTCGGCCACGGAAGCGAGATAGTAGTTGCCTATTGTGAGGTTGTCGGAATATGCAATCACGGGCTTGCCGCTTTCGCGGAAACGCGAGAGGGCCTCGCGAACCTCCTCGCCGTTGGAAATGGACGAGGCGAAATTGTCGGCGTCGATATAAATCATCTTGACCGAAGGATCTTCGGCGGCAGCATCGATTGCACTGACTGCCTTGTAGATGCCAAGACTCTTGGACATATCCATATTCATCGAAAGAGGATTGATTGCCATATTCTCGCCCGACTGCTCCTCCACGACACCGGTTATCTTGAGGATTGTGCCGGCTGCGGGAGCTTTGGCTTCGTCGTCGCCTCCAAGAGATGCGAGCGAGCCTATCATACCCAGAGTGATAAAGAAAAGCACCAAAAGCGCAATCAGCGAACCGATGAAAGCGCCGAGAACAAATTTCCAAAACTTCTTCATAATACTTATAATTTTTTAAACATTTTTTCTTGTCCGAACCTGCAAAGTTAAACATAATTTTTATATTTTTGCCGCCGATGAAAAAGATAACCTATATATTGATTATGGTAGCTGCGGGCGTTATTTTTTCATCGCCCGCTACCGCGCAGGATGTCGTCTATGGCTCAGCCCCCGACACCCTCCTTTTTGAAGACATCGAAGGCACGGTCGTCACAGGCCGTCAGAGCGGCAATACCCTCTCCCGCCTCAAGACAGTCAAGACCGAAGTCATAACGGCCGCCGGCCTCTGCAAGATGGCCTGCTGCGCACTCGCAGAAAGCTTTGAAAATTCCGCCAGCGTCTCTGTCGGCTATTCCGACGCCGTCACCGGCGCCCGCCAGATCAAACTTCTCGGCCTTTCCGGCACCTACACCCAGATTCTCGACGAGAACCGCCCCGTGATGCGCGGCCTCCAGACCCCCTTCGGGATGCAGTACGTCCCCGGGCAGTGGCTGGAGAGCATCCAGGTGGCCAAAGGGCCTTCTTCCGTCATCAACGGCGTGGAGGGCATCACCGGCCAGATAAATCTGGAGCACCGCAAGCCCACAGACGAAACTCCGCTCTACATCCAGCTCTATGGCAGCACAGACGCAATGTTCGAAGGCAACATCGCCTCGGCCCTGCAGCTTAACGAACGCTGGAGCGTGGTCAATATGGCCCACGTCGGCGGCACCGCCTCAAAAATGGACCACAACGCCGACGGCTTCCGCGACGAGCCCGAAGACCTCCAGATGAACTTCGCCTCCCGCTGGCTCTACTACGCCCCTTCGGGCCTCCAGGTCCGTTTCGGCGCCTCTTTCACAGACGATTCCCGCCTCGGCGGAGAGATGGACTACACCAAAGGCTCCGGGCAGAAATATTGGGGTTCGGAGATAAACAACAGAGGCATAGATGGTTACGTCAAGGTAGGCATTCCCTTCGACGAGGAGCAGAACTCCAGCCTGGGGCTCGTGGCCGACTTCTCGCACTACGAAACCGCCTCGCTCTTCGGCAGCCGCACTTTCGACGGAGCCCAGAACTGCGGATTCTTCAACGCCATCTATCAGAATCAGTTTGGCGAACTTCACAAGCTCAGCGCCGGCCTCACCTTCCAGTACGACGACATCGCACAGGCCGTGGACCTCGAAGATTTCGGCCGCAAGGAAGCCATAGGCTCCGCATTCGGCGAATACACCCTGACCCTCGACGACAAATTCACCTTCGTGGGTGGCCTCAACCTCCAGTACAATTCCCTCTACGGATGGTATCTCGTCCCCAGGGCCAATCTCAAGTATTCCTTCTCGGACGAGGTCATCTTCAGGGCTTCGGGCGGACGCGGCCTTCGCTCGGCCAACATTTTCACAGACAATATGGGAGTCTTCTCCACCGGACGCGCCTTCATCTACGACGACAATCTCAATTATCTCGAAGACGCCTGGACCTTCGGCGGCAACCTCACCTACTATCTCCCCTTTGGAGACGAGGGCAATCCCGCATACCTGAGTTTCGACTATTTCCGCAATCAGTTCGTCAGCCAGATTGTAGCCGACCAGGAACTGTCTTCCTCCGAGGTAATGTTCTACAATGTTGACGGACAGTCCTTTACAAACACCTATCAAGTCGATTTCTCGGTCGATCCCGTAGAGCGTTTCAACATTATGGCCACCTTCCGCTACACCGACGCCAAGGTCAGCCTCCGCGGCCGCGGCCTTGTCGAAAGGCCTATGACCAGCCGTTTCAAGGGAGTCCTCTCCCTCCAGTACGCCACCCCTATGAACATCTGGACCTTCGACTTCACAGCCCAGCTCAACGGCCCGATGAGGCTTCCCGATTTTGCCGCCGAAGCCTGGGGAATGGACTTCTCCCCCGTCTATCCCATCCTTTACGCCCAAGTCACCCGCAAGTTCAAGGGTGTGGATGTATATATAGGTGGAGAAAACCTCACCAATTTCCGCCAAAAAGACGCCATCATCTCGGCCGACGATCCCTGGAGCACCGACTTCAACGCCAGCTGTGTCTGGGGCCCTCTGATGGGCATCAAAGCCTACGCCGGCCTCCGTTTCACTCTTTGGAAATAACCTATAAGTCAATGAAAAAATACATCATCCTGACCTTAACGGTCATCCTGACCATCGCCGCGGCATCCAACCTCTACGCCGACACCAAGAAAAACCCCAACATCCGTGAAGTAACCTTCGTAACCTCCATCGACTGCAAGAACTGTGTAAAGAAAGTCGAGGCCAAACTCCCCTACGAAAAAGGAGTCAAAGACCTCAAAATCAGCCTAGAAGAGCGCACCGTATGGATCAAATACGATGCCACCAAGACCGATAAGGACAAACTTGCGGCAGCTATAGTCCGCCTCGGCTACACCGCAGAAGAACTGATCCCCGCCACCGAATAGCGGATTTCGAGAATATTCTTCGAGGAAGAATCAATGCGGAAACGGTTGTCGGGCCGTCTGCCCGCAACGCATACAATCGCGCCCGAAGCGTCAACAACGACTCTCTGGCGCGATTTCTCTACTCTGTCGAGCTTGAGGTCGGTGAAAAAATCGCTCAGAAGCCTGCTTCCCTTCATCCCGAAGGGAACGAATCTGTCGCCGGGAAGTGGCTCGCGCACAGTCAGAGGCATCGAAACCTTGTCCGCATCGACGCAGAGGCAGCCTGCCTCCAAAGCTTTGGGGTCGAAACCTTCGGTTTTTGGATAAATACGCCAGGAAACAGAGGGTTCTTCTGCGGAAGATGCATCGTAAACCTTTATGAATCCCCTGTCTATCAATGCGATATGCGTTTCTGACAAAAATCTTTTGCCAGTCTGAGGATCCTGCAGGGAGCGCAATATGTCTTCTTGCACCGCATCGTTGAACCCAAGAGGTTCGAGAAGTCTGAAAAGATGGCAGTCGGCAAATTCGTCCGACGCCAGAGCGCCGATATCAATCTTGAGGACATCGCCCTCGCGAGTGAAGAGTTCCCCCGCGTGACTTTCGAATTCACGGGAGAGCAACTGATCCTGGCGGGCAAAGCGGCGGGCCTCCTTGCGTGAAGTCTCCAAAAGCGAAGGATTTATCTCGACGAGTTCAGGCAACACATTGTTTCTCAAGCGGTTGCGAGAAAATGTAACATCTTTGTTTGTGGAGTCGGTCCGCCATTTCAAGCCTTGCGCAGCGGCATAAGACTCTATCTCGGCGCGCGAAAATTCAAGCAAAGGCCTTATAATGCGTCCGTTGACAGGTCTGATTCCCGACAGCCCCCGAAGTCCGGCGCCACGGACCATATTGAGATACATAGTCTCTACAGAGTCGTTGAGATTGTGGGCTACAGCGACAAAGTCGAAACCTTCAGCGTCACACAGTTCCGCGAACCAGGCGTAGCGAAGTTCACGCGCGGCCATTTCGACCGATACACGATGCAGCGAAGCATATTCCAAAGTGTCCACCTTGCGTGTAAAAAGCCTGACTCCGTGAGCCTTGCACCATTCCCCCACAAACTGCTCGTCGCCGTCGCTCTCGGCCCCGCGAAGCGAGAAATTCATATGGGCCACCGCAAAGGAGACCCTGCGCGAAGAAGACGCAAAAAGCGAAGCCATAGAGACCGAATCCACGCCGCCGCTGACTGCCAGAAGCACACGGCAGGCATCCTCCGGCAGAATTTCCGTCAGAAAAGAGTCAAACCGCTCTTGAAGTGTCATTTGCGCTTCTTGCCGATTGTATAGGAAAGGCCGATTGTGAAAAGTTCCTTGAACTGGACTCCGGCCGCTTCGTAATATTCTCCGGTGTCCTTGTCTTTCTTGGTCAGGAGGACTGTGTCGTCGTAGATGAAGTTGGTACGCAGGACGACGGAGAAGAATTTGGAAAGGTTGGCCTCCACATTGGCATCCCAGGTGATCTTGACGTTCTGCGGCTTGTTGAGATAGTCGGAGAAGAGTATGACCTTGGTATTGAACTTGAAGTTCTGGATAGCGAGATTGGCCTGGGCTGTGAGCTGGGCACCGAGTTCGAAACGGCAGGCCTGGTCTTCGGCATTGCCATATCGGGTGCGCAGTTCGGGGACATTGACTATGACTGTCTTGCCGGTGAGAGGCGAGAAGTTGAGCGACACTGCGGAAGACGGAGTATAATCGACACCGATACCGAGGGTCATATTGGCCGGAGCGAAGAAATTGGACACCAGAACGTCTCCCGAGTAGCCGGAGGCGAACTGGGTTCGGAGGTTGTAGTCGGCCGAAATATAAAGTTTGTCAACAGCTTTGTATCCGAACTTGCTGTCCACTATCAGACGGTCGTCGCTCTTCTCGAATCCTTTGACGAAGGAATGTATGAAACCGTAGCCGAGCTGGAATTCGTTGGTCCATTTGACTTTGTCCTTGTAGTAGTCTATGAAGATGTCCGCAAAGGTGTTGACGGATATCTGGCCCTCGCCTCCGGCAGACCAGTTGGTCAGCGAAAGCTGGGAGAAACCCAGCTGGACAGACGCTCCGGCCGACCAATACTTGGGCTTTATCATAGCCAGAGAATCTGCAGTGGAAAGTTTCTGGCAGAATGCGGGAGCCACGAAAGCAAAGGCAAGAGCTATGGACAGGACAAGTCGTTTCATATAATGTGCTTTATATTAGTACGCGCGTGCAAAAATCACTCTTTGGTGCGAAGGTTTGCCCGAATAGATGCATTTGCCTTCCTCTTCGCAGACACAGGAATCTATTGGAATACAGCGTATTGTGGCTTTTGTTTCTTCTTTTATCTTTTCTTCTGTCTCGGCGGTGCCGTCCCAGTGGCAGAGAAGGAATCCGCCCTGCTCTATCTTCTCCTTGAATTCCTCCCAGGTGTCAACTTTGACAATATGGGAGTCGCGGAAGTTTAATGCCTTGTTGTAAAGATTCTGCTGGATTTCGTCCATAAGGGCCGCGAGGCGCTCTGCAAGGCCTTCCTGCGGAACGCTCTCCTTGGTGGAGGTGTCGCGGCGGGCGAGCTCGGCGCAACCTGCTTCGAGATCGCGCGGGCCGATGACTATGCGGACAGGCACTCCCTTGAGCTCCCACTCTGCGAACTTGAAGCCCGGGCGGACATTGTCGCGGTCGTCAACCTTGACCGACAGGCCTTTGGCCTCGCACTGAGCCTTGAGCTCGTTCAGGCGGCCGACAATTGCGGTGTGCTCCTCTGCTGTCTTGAAGATAGGCACCATAACCACCTGGATGGGCGCAAGGGCCGGAGGAAGCACCAGACCGTTGTTGTCGGAGTGGCTCATTATGAGGGCGCCCATAAGGCGGGTCGAAACGCCCCAGGAAGTGGCCCAGACGTAGTCGAGCTTGCCTTCTTTGTTGGCGTACTGGACCTCGAATGCTTTGGCGAAGTTCTGGCCCAGGAAGTGCGAAGTTCCGGCCTGCAGAGCCTTGCCGTCCTGCATCATAGCTTCGATGCTGTAGGTGTCGAGGGCGCCTGCAAAACGCTCTGTTTCAGACTTGTGGCCAATAACTACAGGCATAGCCATATATTCGCGTGCAAACCTTGCATAGACATTGACCATTCTTACTGCCTCTTCCACGGCTTCCTCGCGGGTGGCGTGGGCGGTGTGGCCCTCCTGCCAGAGGAATTCGGCGGTACGCAGAAACAGACGGGTGCGCATCTCCCAGCGCACTACGTTTGCCCACTGGTTGCACAGGATCGGGAGGTCTCTCCACGACTTTATCCAGTTTTTATAGGTGTTCCAGATGATGGTTTCGGATGTGGGGCGGACGATGAGCTCTTCCTCGAGTTTTGCGTCGGGATCCACAACTACGCCCTTGCCGTCGGGAGAGTTCATCAGGCGGTGGTGTGTGACCACAGCGCACTCCTTGGCGAAGCCTTCGACGTGCTCGGCCTCGCGGCTGAGGAAAGATTTGGGGATGAAAAGCGGGAAATAGGCGTTGACGTGGCCTGTGGCCTTGAACATCTTGTCGAGCTGCTCGTGCATCTTCTCCCATATTGCGTAGCCGTAGGGTTTGATGACCATACAGCCGCGGACTGCGGACTGCTCGGCCAAATCTGCCTTGACCACCAGATTGTTATACCATTTGGAATAGTCTTCTTCGCGGTTGATGACCTCTTTGTTTGTTACCTCTGCCATAATATTTGGTCTAATAATTGTTCAAAAATGATTATATTTGCAAAAATACTAATTTTATAGGAAAAGAGGAGGTAAAAATGAAAAACTTGTTAAAAAGCGCATTGATTCTTGCACTTTCAGCATCTTTTGCATCTTCGTGCGGCACAAGCGCCGTCATAGTCTCTTCCGGCATCGGAAACCCCTACGACGACATCTACTATCGCCCCACAAGAGCCTCGCGCGCCGCCCCGCTGGCGGCGGTCGCCAAGAAGCAGGAGCAGAAAGTCAAAGACGAATATCTTGCCGAAGACGAAGACGGCAATCTCTATGTAATCACCGAACTCAACAACGGCGAGACCTACGAATCGCGTCTCCACAAATTCGACGCCCCGTACTACACTTTCTATGTTGACTACGGCGCGTGGAGCTACCCCTGGTACAATCCCTGGTGGGGTTCGTGGCGCTACCCCTACGGCCCCGGATGGTCGTGGAGCTGGCACTGGAACTGGGGCTACTGGTGGGATCCTTACTGGGACTACGCCTGGGGCGGCTGGTACGGTCCCTACTACCCCTGGCACTACGATCCCTGGAGGCCCTACGGTCCCGGCTACGGCCCGGGCTACGGTCCCGGCGGCGGAGGCGGCCACTACGCAGGCGCCGGCAATGTCAAGAACACTCCCCGCACCCCCGGCAACAGCGGCGGGATGTACAGCGGCAGCCGCTCGCACGGCACTTCTTTCAGTGTCAGCCAGGGCTCTTCCGGCAGCCGTCGCGGCAGCAGCACATATTGGAGCGGCAGCAGCAACCGCAGCGGCAGCTCTTCGGGCAGCGGCACCGTGCGAACCACCACCCGCGTAAGCCGCGACAAAGTGCAGGGCTCCGGCAGCTCGTCATCTTCCCGTTCGTCCTCATCACGCGCGTACAACCGCGGCAGCAGCTCCGGGTCCTACAATTCGCAGCCGACCCGCAGCAGTTCTTCGGGCAGCAGCTACTCCGGCGGCGGCTATAGCGGCGGAGGCTATGGCGGTGGCGGCGGATATTCCGGCGGCGGCCACAGCGGCGGAGGCGGAGGAGTTTCCACCCACAGCGGCGGAGGCAGAAGATAAATCATTAATACATTGGATTTTATGAAACGTTATATACTGTCAGTCATTCTTTTGGGTGTTTCCTTGGGCGCCTTTGCCCAGAGCGCCGAAACCGCGGCGGCCATTTCCGAAAAGCAATACGGAGGTTCCGCCCGCACAATCGCAATGGGCAATGCCTTCACGGCCCTCGGCGGCGACATCGGAGCCCTCACAATCAACCCCGCAAGTTCCGGCGTGATGCGAGCCACCCAGTTTTCGCTTTCTCCGTCGATAAACATTGCAAGCGGCTCCACCGACTATCTCGGCGTGGGTTCCAAAGCTTCCAAAACCAATTTCGCGTTTACCGGAATCGGCTTCGTATGGTGCTACGACACAGGCAATTATACAGGTTTGCTGAACTTCAATCTGGGATTCTCCCACACCCGCAACAACGATTTCCACCAATATATGGAACTCGCGGGCACAGCCTCCAACTCTTCGAAGCTTGCCTCCATTGCCGAAAATCTCACAGGCACCGATCCCGCCGACCTTGAGGAGTCCGCGGGCTACGATCCCTACAACAATTCCAATCTCGACTGGAGCGACATAACCGCCTGGAACGCAGACGTCATAGGATACATCGACGGCACCTCCTACGAATACATTTCGTCGGCCGAGAACCTCTCCGGCGGCTACATCTACATCCCCGGCGACATCCGCCAGCGTTTCAACCGCCACACCTACGGCGGAGCCGACGACTACACCGTCAACATCGGAGCCAACATTTCCGACAAATTGTTCCTCGGAGCCAATGTGACTTTGACAAGTGTAGATATGACCGTTGACGAGAACTATCAGGAATACGCCATCGACCCCACCCTTTTCGACGACAAATTCTCCTCATACAAAGAAAACTACTGGTCCCGGACCAGCGGAGCCGGCATAAGTCTCAAATTCGGAGCCATCTGGAATCCTGTCGGAGGCCTCCGTCTCGGAGCGGCAGTCGAAACTCCCACCTGGTATTCCCTCACAGATTCGTGGCAGTACTACTCCACTTCGTCCTTCACCGACGGAAGCTCCTATGAAGCCTACTCCCCCTACGGCCAGTACAGCTACAATATGACGACTCCCTTCCGCTTCAATGTCGGAGCTTCCTATGTCTTTGGCAATATAGGACTTCTGAGCGTCGATTACGAAAGGGCCGACTACAGCTCCACACTGCTCGAGACCGAAAGCGGTTCGTTCGAGAACGCAATCGACGACGAGAACTATATCCTTAAGAGCAACTATCAGGCAGCCAATATCTTCCGGGTCGGCGGCGAGCTTCGTTTCGTGAACAATCTCTCCCTTCGCGCCGGATTCGCATCGTACGGTTCCCCTGTCAAGAACGGCCTCTCCAGCAACTACATAAGCGGAGGCCTTGGCTGGAACATCGACGGTTCGTCGTCTCTGGATTTCGCCTATCAGTACAAAATGGCAAGCGACTACAACTTCACCCTCTACGACTACGAAGCCCCTACCGGCTCTGTCGAATACACCGGCCACAAGTTCGTACTCACCTATTGCCTGAGATTCTAGAGTCTCTCCCCTGCCGATGCAGATACGGGACTTCTTCTCACTTCAAGATGCAGTGAACCTTTCGAGGCCCACTGCATTTTCCACTTTGGTCAAGGCGGTGGGCTCCATCTGCAATCTTTCCTGCCGCTATTGCTACTATCTCGACAAAGCTTCTTCGCTGTACGGAGGGCGCGAGCCCATAATGTCATACGATATACTTGAAGAGTACATAAAGCAGTACATCGAGGCCAACGAAGTGGATACAGTGACTTTCTGCTGGCACGGCGGCGAGCCCCTGCTGGCAGGTCTGGATTTCTACAAGAAGGCGATGTCGCTGCAGAAAAAGTACGCCCTCGGCAAGACCATCGAGAACACTCTTCAGACCAACGGGCTTCTTGTGGACGAGGCGTGGTGTGAGTTTTTTGCGGAGAATTCGTTTCTGATCGGGCTTTCCCTGGACGGTCCCCGCGAGGTTCACGATGCCTACCGCCTGTCCCGCGGCGGAGAGCCGTCGTTCGACAAAGTCTTCGGCGCCGCCCTCCTTTTCTCGCGTATGGGCGTGGAATTCAACACTTTGAGCGTTGTCAGCAAGGCTAGCGAGGGGCGTGGCCTTGAGATTTATAAATTCTTGAGAGACGAAGCCGGCAGCAGGTATATGCAGTTTCTTCCCGCATCGGGCCGGGGCGCACATTGGTCTGTGTCGGCCGAGGGTTACGGACGGTTCCTCTGCGACATCTTCGACCTGTGGAGGAAGAAGGATTTGGGGAAGGTATTTGTGCAGCTTTTCGAGACAACCCTTGCGCTATGGGCGGGATATCCTCCCGGAGTATGCTCTATGACAGAGACTTGCGGCGACGCGCTTGTTGTGGAGCACAACGGCGACGTGTATTGCTGCGACCGCTTCGTCGCTCCCGGATCGTATCTCGGAAACATCCTTGAGACTCCCCTTCGCGAACTCTACGAAAAACCCGAGCGTCTCGATTTCGGCCTTTCCAAACGCAACACCCTGCCCGAGGAATGCATAGCGTGCAAGTTCTACAAAGTCTGCCACGGCGAATGCCCCGAACACCGCCATAGCGGCCCACGCAACGTCCTCTGTCAGGGCCTCAAGATGTTCTTCGCCCACTCCTACCCCTGGATGCAGACATATATAAAGAATGAATTAAAGCAATAATTTTATAACTTTGCTACCGCATTAATTATAGCATATATGACTAATAGATCCACATCATTCGCATTTGCATTCATCATCGCCATCGCAGCTCTTGCTTCCTGCGACGACTCGACCAATAGTTCCAAAATCTCGTCACAATCCTCCGTCCTTTCAGGAGAAAAGGTCTTCACAGGCACCTGCACGGCCTTCGGCACCGAGACCAAGGACGTATCCATATACTATGTAGCGGAAGAAGATGTCTATTACCCCGCCTACTACTATTCCGGCGAGGGGTCTTTCGACTTCAAATGGGACAAGACGACCAACAGGATTTCGATACAGGAGTGCTGCACCGGCCTTTTCAACGGTTTCAACCCGATAGACGCCCTCTCGCAGGAAGAATACGAGACCACTCTCGGAAGCGAGGCCCAGCCAAGCTACTACGACCCCGACACTCAGACCTTCGTCTTCAACATCCTCTACGAGACCGCCGACGAAAGCGGCGCCACCTACCGCTTCACCGACAAAGTCACCTTCGTGGTGGAATAAAAGCTATTACCGACAACGACTATGAAACCATTCATTCACGAAGATTTTCTCCTTTCCTGCGACGCGGCGCGCGAACTCTATCACGAGAGTGCCGAAAAGATGCCTATCATTGACTATCATTGCCATCTGTCGCCCGAGCAGATAGCCGCCAACATCCGATTCCGCGACATCACACAGCTCTGGCTTGTCGATGGCCACGCCGGCGACCACTACAAATGGAGGGCGATGCGCGCAAACGGCGTGAGCGAAGACTATATCACCGGAGGCGGTCATTCCGCCTGGGAGACCTTCGAAAAATGGGCCGAAACTATGCCCTACGCAATGAGGAATCCCCTCTACCATTGGTCCCATCTGGAACTCAGCCGCGTGTTCGGCATAGACAAGCTCCTCTGCCCCGCCTCGGCCAGGGAAATCTTCGACGAATGCAACGCCAAGCTTGCGACCGAAGAATTCCGCGGGCAGGCCCTCATACGCAAGTTCAACGTCGAAGTGGTCTGCACCACAGACGACCCCGCAGACGACCTGCGCTATCACAAGATGATTCTCGACAATCCTTTCGGCACCAAGGTTGCTCCTGCCTGGAGGCCCGACAAGGCAATGGCAATAGAAAATCCCGCAAACTTCAAATCGTATCTGCAGCAGCTCGGCAAGGCATCCGGCATCGAGATAAACTCCTACGCCGACCTTCAGGACGCCCTGCAGCGCCGCCACGACTTCTTCGCATCGATGGGATGCAAGCTTTCGGACCACGGCCTCAGCAAATTCTACGCATCGGACTACACCGAAGCCGAGATAGAATCCATCTTCGCCAAAGTCCTCTCCGGAGAAGCGCCGGAGCCTCTGGAAATCGAGAAATACCGCAGCGCGTTCCTATTCGACCAGGCCGTGATGGATTTCAAGGCAGGCTGGGCGCAGCAGTTCCACGTCGGGCCTATCCGCAACAACAACTCCAAGATGTTCGCCCTCGCCGGCCCCGACACAGGCTACGACTCAATCGACGACAACCCCATAGCATTCGAAGGCAACCGCTTCTTCGACCGTCTGGCATCTGCCGATTCCCTCGCCAAGACCATCCTCTACTGCCTGAATCCGAAGGACAACGAAGTGATGATGTCTATGGCCTACAACTTCAACGACGGAAGCGTTCCCGGCAAGATGCAGTTCGGCTCCGGATGGTGGTTCCTGGACCAGGAGGTCGGAATGCGCCGCCAGATAGACGCGCTCTCGACTCTGGGGCTCCTCAGCCGTTTTGTGGGAATGCTCACAGACTCAAGAAGTTTCATCTCCTACCCCCGTCACGAATACTTCCGCCGCATACTTTGCGACGTGCTGGGAAAAGACGTGGAAAGCGGACGTCTGCCCGAAAGCGAAATGCCCTTCATCCACAAAATGGTCAAGGACATTTCCTACAACAACGCCCGCTCTTACTTCAATTTCTAAAGCCGTGCTTACCAGCGGCCGCCCGGGTTGTTTCCGCCACCCCCGCCGGAAGAATAGGTGGAAGCCGTGACGCTCGAAGTGCTGCCGCCTGTGGCTGTGCCGCCGACAGAGAGGACACCGTCGAAGTACGAAGTCGCTCCGCTGACAGTGGCCGATGTCTTAAGAGAATATTTTGTGCCGCTCACAAGCGAAGGAGCCGTCATATACAGACCGGTGCCGCCCGACGAAGGAGTCTTGAACGAGAAGAGCGCATTGTCGCCGTCGCAGAGGCTGCAGGAAGTGCTCTTGCTCCACGAAGTGCTTATCATACACTGACTTACCGACGAACCGCTTTCGATGCCGCCGATGACTATGACATTGCCTCCGAGAATATAGAGACGGTAGTTCCTCTCGGTATTTGCGTCGAGTCCGACTTCGGGATTGCCTTTTCCTATTGCATAGACCGTTCCGCCTCTGATTATCATATTGCCGTTGGCGTCAAGGCCGTCGTTTCCTGTAGAATAGGCGTAAACCACGCCGTCCGTTATTGTCATTGTCGAGCCCGAATTGATTGAATCGTCTCCCGAAATTGCGCTGATGCAACCTCCGCTTATATAGACCGTGCCCTTGGCTTCGATTGCTTCGTGGGATGAAGCAGACGCGATGACTTCGGAGCCCGAGAATTCGAGATTTCCGTCGAATTTGATGCCTTTGGCGGCCACCGAATTGTCTTCGCGGCTGTTGCTTGAGCCGTAGTTGGAGCCGGTGACGGTCACGGTGACCTTTCCGCCCTCGAAATATCCGTTGGCATCGCCGCTTATGCCTTTGCCGCCTTTGCCGCTGGCAGTCGCAGAAAGTTCACCGCCCTGAATCACAAACAGTTTGTCGGCCTTGATGCAGGCGGCGCCGGTAAGTTCGCCATCGACCGTGCCGGCCGATGCCTTGTTCACAAGGGTTGTCACTCCGGCGCCGAAATAAACGAGGGAGTCGGTAGAAAAACATTTCTTGGCTGTGGCAGCAGCTTCGAGAGAGACATTGATTGTTCCGCCAGATACTATTATGGCATCCTTGCCGCGGACTCCGTGGCCGGCCGAAGATGCGACAGAGACATTGCAGCCGGTCATAAACCTCACATAGTCGTCGCTGGTGATGCCGGCCTTGCCCTGCGCTGTGACCTTGAGGCTGCCGCCGCCGCTGAAAATCAACTGGCCTTCGCTGAAAAGCGCGGCCTTCATATCCTCGTCGGATGTCTGCTCGGGATAGTCGCCGGAGCTGTTCACCGCGCCGTCGGCCAAAGTGTTGGTGCCTTCCACCACCACAAAGGTCCTCTTCTTGCTTTGGTTGTTGATTGCAGCGCCCCGAGTGTTCGAAAGAGTCAGGTTGCTCAGCACAATCGCCTGCTTTTTAGAACTGTAGAGCTTGAAAAAGCCGTCAGAACTGCTGCCCGAGAGCACGTACTTGACCTTGCTGTCGCCGGAGTTGGTGACAGTGACCCTCGCCCCGCTTTTTTCCACAGTCACTCCTTCGACCGAGCCGCTTACGGAAGCGTCGCTGCCGCTGAAAGCTATATTTATTGTCCCGTCAAAATTGGTGTTGTCAACATTGTCGTCGGAATCCGATTCGTCTTCTATCTCAACCCCGCTGCTTTCGGGAGATGTCTCGGCGGGAGGATTCACCACCACGCTCTGGCCGGGATCCTGCCCCTGTCCGCCTTCTTCATAAGGATCGAAATTGCCCCAAGGGTCCGAAATGTCTGTGCACGCGGCACACATCAAAACAATGAAAAAACTTACAAAAAACCTTTTCACGATTCTATAGTTTAAAATCAACAGAGAGATTAGATACAAATTGTCGCGTAAAGTAAATTTCCGAATGCAGTCGCGGTTTTACTGTTCATCCCCATACCGCAGCATCAGAAGCCGAAGGTGTAGGCAACGCCGATGGAGAAATTCAGGGTGCGGTCGTAGGTCAGGGATTTCAGCTTTGTGCCTTCGGCGTTGGTGTCGATGTTCTTGTCGTAGTTGTAGTCGGCAAGGAGGAAGAAGTCGAGGGCGTTGTGCTTGGAGATTTTCCATTCGGCTCCGAGGGAGCCGCGCAGGCGGTTGACATAGGCGTCGTTGTAGCCGTCGAAGGAGTAGTTGGAATACGAACGGCTCGCCTCGTTCCAGGTGGCATTTGCCGAAGGGTCGTTGAAGACATTCCTAAGCTCGAAATAGCCATAGGGAGTCCACGATTTGAGGCCCTTGTAGGCCACTTTGATGCGGCTTTTGAGCGCCAGTGAATTGGGATTCGACTGATATTTGTTGCCCACCTCGGAGGAAGTCAGCTGGAGACGCTCCTTGAGGGAGAAACGCCAGTCGCCTGCCCTGAGAGTGCCCGTGGCATCGAAATAAAATCTGTGGCGGGGTTTCCAGACGTCTTCGGAGTTTTTCTTTTCTATAAAGGTATATCCGCCTCCGATCTTGGCATAATCGCATATCTTCCAGGAGAGTCCGGCGTCTGCCTGATAGCGGCCGAAAGTGGAGAAATTGTCGCTCAGGCGCGCCTCGCCGCCGGCATACACGTGAAAGCCCTTCACAATCTTCTTGTCGAGCGTGACACTCAGACGTCCGCCGAAATCGGTTTCCATATCGTTGGCAGTTCCTTGCGCCACTGACGCATAGGGAATGGCGGACATAAGTACTATTGCGAGAAGTAATTTGCTGTGTTTCATTGTTTTATCCGATAAAATCCTTTGCTTTTCCAAGATTGTCTATTGAACCTGTCTGGCCCTTGCCCATCACATAGGTCACTTTGATGTAAGCGGCGTCTTTGAGCAGATCGACATAGCCGACTTCGACCGCCTCGGGCTTGATGCCGATGCGCTTTTCGATGTCGGCCATCAATTCTTCGCGGCGCTCGGGGACAATGAGTTCTATGCGGTCGTAGAGGATCAGCTTCGAAGATGTGGCGCCGAGAGTCCGGCTATGCTCGAGCACGCAGACCAAAGCTATCACCAAAGCATTGGCTATCAGGGTTATACCAACACTGCCAAAGGAAAGGCCATAGTGAGGGGCCGCCGAAGCGGCACTGCAAAGTTTATAGACCGGAGAGAGGCCGTTGACGGCCGCCAGAGCTATTATGACGAACAGATAGGTCATTTCGCGTATGGGAACGGTTTCTGTGCGGTAGCGTATTATCCCGAAAATCGCGAAGAGGCCGAGAGTGAGCCCCACCCCAACTTCCACATTGCCCATAATGTAGAGCAGCAGAAGCATAGCCGTGGAGAAAATCATAAATGTGAAATAATAGTCGCGGCGGCGGCTCTTAGGGTAATAAAAACAACGCACGAGAATCCAGCTGGCCAGAAGATTTATGAAAAACCTTATGGCAAGTTCGGTAAGGGACTGCCCCGTCGTCATTGCGGCGTCGGTCAGAGTCTGAAATCCGTCGAGAATGCTGTCGTCGGCAAGCGTATAATCGCCAAAATCCTGAGCTTGAATCATATGACTTGAATCTTTTTGTTTATTGTCTTTTCTATTTTGCGGAGCTTGAGCTTGAAGCGGTTGCTTTTCACTGACGCATCCGTCAGAGTCACTGCAATGCAGTATTTGCTCAAACGTACAGGCTTCACGCGATGCGCAAGCAGTATGCCCTTCATCGGGCTCGGGGCGTGGCCGTCCTGCTTGAGCTCGATTATGACGGCATCTTCGAGCGAAGCCTTCTTTCCTGTGCGGAAATTGCTGAAATTCAGCCCTATATCTATTGTAAGCCTTTCTGTTTCAGCCGGATTCACAAGCGTTATGCGGCTGAATGCGGTTGAAATCACGGGCGAAAGTTCTTCGGGAGTGAAAGCGGAGTGCTTCTCGAGATATGTGCAGGCCGACCTGTCCTGAGCGAAATTCATAAGTTCCGAGGGCGGAATGCCGATTCTTTTCTTTTTGGTCCGGCCGTGATTGTTCTTGCGCTTGATTTCCAGAAAGGTCTGCGAAGATTTGAGATAGACGCGCGTACGGACCTTCTGCCTCACCAGCCTGCGGTTGTGATGGTCAAGAAACATCCTGAGGCCGGAAGTGTCGAAATAGACCGAATTGTAGGGGGTGAGTTTCACACCGTTGACCAGCAAAGCACGGTAGCCTGCCGCAGAGGCATCTTCAAGGACTTTCAAGAGAGTGTCCTCGCAGGTCAGGTACTTGGTGTCTATGCGGTTAAGGAGTTTGACAGCGTCCATCTCCTCCAGGGAGACGGGGCTGAAACTTTCAAGAATACTGCTGATTATCGCGGAATTGTCAGGCATCTTCGGCTATATACTCGATAATCTTTGTGCTTATGAGCTTGCCCTTTGCGTCGTAGGTATATTGCGCCTTCTTCTTTCCGAATTCGTTGTATTCGAACTTCTTGCAGTTGACCAGGCGGTTGCGCTCGTCATAGACCAGTTCGCGGCTCATAAGGCCGTCGGGGCCCCATTCATAGCGCTTGCGCCATTTCTGACGGCCGGCATTGTCATATTCAATCTCTTCAACTTTCTTTCCCTCAGCGGAATAGGTAGTCACGTGGTCCAGAGTGCCCGCCACTCCGCCCGCACTTGTGTTCCACTCCTTCACGACAAGATTCTTCTTGTTGATTTCCGCTGCGCCCTGGGCATAAGTCGCGCCTGAAAACGCCAACAATGTCAAAACAGTTATAAACAGTATTTTCTTCATACCTCCGCCTTTTTTATTTCAGCAGTAAAGTTAGATTCCTTGTGCCATAAAAAGTAAACTCTTCGCTGTCCATACCACCTCAACGCAAATCGGTAACGATTGTGTCGAGAGAGAACGACTCGGGGTCGGGGATGAAGAAGGTGGCGGACCAGGGGTCGGAGACCGGCTTGACGGCGCTCAGACTGACGGTGAAGCTGCCATATTCGTAAGCATACGACGAGGAGCCCTTTATCTTGGAGAGGTCCAGATCCTTGAACATCGAGAGGTCGTTCTTCTGAATCACAAGTTCGTCTGTGGCGGAGCTGTAGATCCAGCGGTTCTTGCCGTCGCAGTACATTGCGCCGTCGGGGGTTTCGCAGCGGTAGCAGTCGCCCTGGACATAGGCGGTGCCCGAGGCGAGGGTCTCGCCCGTCTCGGTGAAAGTCATCTTGAAAGTGCAGGTGAAGCGTACGATATCTTCAGCCAAAGCACTGAAACTCAGCGCAAAAGACAGTATCAGAGCCGAAAGGATATGTTTTTTCATAATTTCTACGACGCGTGGTCGAGCGACTGGAACAGACGGTCCAACGTGTCGAAATCGGTGATGAGCACATTTCGTGCCTTGCTGCCTTCCTGGGGGCCCACTATGCCGGCAATCTCCAGCTGGTCCATAATTCGGCCTGCGCGGGCGTAGCCTATTCCGAGCTTGCGCTGAAGCATCGAAGTGGAGCCCTGCTGGGTCTGGACAATCAGTTTGGCGCATTCCTCGAACATAGAGTCCCTCTTGTGGAGATCGACATCTCCGAGGCCGCCGTCCGCATCGTTCTCATCCACATAGGCCGGAAGTTCGAACGGGCCGCTGTAGCCTCTCTGGTCGGAGATGAATTTGACAAGACGCACAATTTCGGGAGTGTCGATGAGGGCGCACTGCACACGGGTGAGGTCGGTGCCGGGCGAAATCACAAGCATATCGCCGCGGCCGATGAGGCGGTTGGCGCCGGTCTGGTCGAGAACCACCTTGGAGTCGATGCTCGAGCCCACCTTGAACGAGATGCGGGATATGAAATTGGCTTTGATCGAGCCGGTTATGACATTTGTCGAAGGTCTCTGGGTAGCTATGACCAGATGGATGCCGACTGCGCGGGCTTTCTGGGCAAGACGGGCGATGGGCTCCTCGACCTCGCGGCCGGCTGTCATCAGCAAATCGGCAAACTCATCGATAATCACCACTATATAAGGCAGGAACTTGTGGCCGTTGAGAGGATTGAGCTTACGCTGGAGGAATTTCTCGTTGTAGGCCTTGAGCTGGCGTACGTCGGCTTTCTTCAACAAGTCGTAGCGGTCCTCCATCTCTATGCAGAGAGATTTCAGGGTGTTCACCACCTTCTTGGTGTCGGTGATGATGGCTTCGTCGCCGTCCGGCAGCATTGCAAGATAGTGCTTTTCTATCTTCTCATAGAGCGAGAGTTCCACCTTCTTGGGGTCCACCAGCACGAGTTTGAGCTCGGAAGGATGCTTGGTGAAGAGGAGCGATGCGAGTATGGCGTTGAGCCCCACGGACTTACCGGTACCGGTGGCTCCGGCCACCAGAAGATGGGGCATCTTGGCGAGGTCTATATAGAAAGGTTCGTTGGCGACTGTGGTTCCGAGAGCCAGCGGGAGTTCCATAGTGAGCTCCTTGAACTTCTGGGTATTGAGGATGGCCTTGAGAGGCACCACGCTCGGACGCTCGTTGGCTACTTCGATGCCGACGGAATCCAGAAGAGTGACCACACGTACACCTTTGGCGCCCAGCGAGATAGCAATATCCTCCTCGAGATTGCGGACCTGCGACACCTTGATGCCGTCTGCAAGATGAATCTTATAGAGAGTGACTGTGGGGCCCATCTTGGCGGAAATGCCCACGACCTTGATGCGGAAACTGTCCAGGGCGTTGACAATGCGCTGTTTGTTCTTCTCGAGCTCGTCTCGCGAGACGCTGAAAATCTTGTCCTGATAGTCTTCAAGAAGCGAGACGGGAGGAGTCTTGAAATTGGGGAGGTCGAGCCGCGGGTCGTAGAGATTGCGCCATTCGTCGTCTGAAAGGGCGTCTATGGGGTCGAGGGGTTCGACGGTCAGAGGGACGTCTTCGGGCTCGCAGGGAGACTCGACCATCTCGACTTCGGGAGCCGGCGCAACCGGGAGTTCCTCGGGAAGTTCGTCCTCGATTATGAGTTCGATGTCGTCTTCAGCCTTCAGGTCCTCCTCGGGCAGAGGCTCCTCTTCGGGCAGAAACGCTTCTTCAGCCGGAACTTCTTCTTCGGGAAGTTCTTCTGCGGCCTCGGGCGAACCCGAAGCGGCTTTCTGCGAAAGCCCGAACACAAGCCTGTCGAACGCCAGAGCCACCTTGGGGGTAAGGAGGCAGGCGAAGATAAATACAGCGACTGCAAGCACAAGACCGGTGCCGGCCTTGCCGAGCATAAGGCATAGCCACTCGTCGGCAAAATGGCCGTAGGCTCCGCCTACAGCGCCGCCGAGAATCGACGAGAGCGCGGTGAACGAGAATATGTAGTCGCAGAGGACCGAGAAGATTATGGCGCCAAGAAGCGTCATAATGAATATGCGAAGCAGATTGACTTTCTTTATGCGGAAACAATAGACCGCAAGGGCCACAAAAAACACCGGAAGCACGAAAGCTCCGAGGCCGAAAAGCCTGCTGACAAGGAGGTTGGCCCAGCTCCAGCCGAGTTTGCCGCCTCCGTTGGCGGCTTCAACTTCAGTGGACGCGAATGCGGGATTGAACGCAAGGCTCTGGTCTGTGTCCCAGGTGAAGAGGTACGACAGGAGGGCATAGACTGTGTAGATGGTCAGCGCAGTGAAAAAGAGCCCGAGAACGACTCTGACCACTGTGCCGATGTAGCGGTTTTCCGGCTTCGGGGAAGACTGCTTCTTGGATTTTTTATTCTTGCGTTTTTTATCTGCCATAGGCTATCTCTTGCGGCCGCGTCCGCCTTTTTTCTTGAAATTGCGGTTCTGCCCCTGCTGGCCCACGCCGAGCGACGGGCGGTTGAATACGGCATTTTGGGCAATGGCACCTATATGCACGTCTTCCGGCACTTTGAGACGGCCTTCGGAGAGGCGCTCCATATCTGCGAAGATGGTCTCTTCCGAGACATTGTCCTTGTTCCAGATGAGGTACTGCTGACGCATATAGATGGCGAGCAGTCGTATGCCTTCCTTGCGGGATTCTTCGTCCGCGATGTCGGATATCATAGAAATCATATTTTCTATGTTGCGGCCGTAGCAGGCGGCCTTGATGGGTTTGCTTTTCATCGGCACGGGCGCCGGACTCTCGTCAAACTGCTGTTTTGTGGGCATAGGATAGGGAGAATCCACGTCGAGAGCGAAACCGGAGATTATCTGGGCGTGGTCCCAGAGTTTGTGTTTGTAGTCTCCCTGCTCGCGTATCTGGGGATTGAGTACACTCATCACCTGCATCACGGCAGCGGCCTGCTGGGAGCGTTTCTCGCGGTCTTCAATCTTCATAACCTGCTGCAGCATCTTCTGCACGTTCCTGCCATATTCGGGCAGGATGAGTTTTTCTCTTTGTGTGTTGTAATCCATATCTGTCATATCTTTCGAATCTGTATATCCTTGCAAAATTACTCAATATTTCTCAAAGAAAAAGCGAAATGAGCACAAAAAGCCAATGTGCCACAATTCCGGCCGCAAGACCTCCGATTGTGTGGGAAAGAATGGCCTTGCCGGTGAGGCTGCGGTAGCCCAGGGTGTCGAGCATAGCGGTGTGGGTGCTCAGATAGCCGCTCCAGCACATTCCGATGGCGGTGCACACTGCAATGGCATTGCCGTCCATCCAGCCCTGGCGCACAAAGTCGGGCACAAGGCTCAGCGCGGCGCCCACTGCTCCGAGCGAAGTGATGGGGAAGGCCACAAGGTGGGGATCCTTGAAGCCGAAGAGAGCGTCGAAGAGGAAATCGACCTTGCCGAAGACCGCCGGCAGAAGGGATGTGCCTTCGTAGGCCGCACCGGTGAAGACTCCGTCCGCCGAAGGGCCGTAGGTCAGAATCATCACGAAAGTGGTGATTATCAGCACTCCGGGGATTATGGAAAGGCCTATCTCCACGCCGGTCTTGCCGCCGTCCAGCAGGGCGTCGAGGACCCTCAGGAAGCCCTTTTTCTTTTGAGCATCTTCCTCCTTGGCGTCTTCGGGGGTGAAGTCGGGATATGCCTGCTCGGTGCGGAATTCGGGGTGGGCCTTGAGCGTGAAGCGCTGCATCAGGCGGGTGGAGACTATGCAGCCCACAAATGCGCCTGCAAAGCCGATGAGGGGCTCGTAGGTGAAGCCCTGCGCGAACATAAAGACTATAACGAGCATTCCCATCCCGAACGCGGTGCCGAAATTGGTCAGCGAGATGAACTCATATTTCTTGAAATTGCTGCCGAAATGCTTGTCCTTGGCAAGGGTGATGATGGCGGGATTGTCCGACAGGAAGGTCATTATGGCGCCGACGGCGGCCCTGCCGGGGAGGTTGAAAAGGGGTCGCATAAGGGGCCTGAGCAGCTTTTCGAACAGCGAGACCACTCCGAACTCGAGAAGGATGCGGGCAAGCGCGCCGGTGAGCACACAGATGGCCATAAGGTAGAAAACAGTGTTGAGCAGCAGATCGTGGGCGGTGTGCATCAGGGTGTTCATCATATTGGCCGCACCCATCTTGCAACCGATATAACCGAAAATAACGCCCAGAACTATGAGGCAGGTCAGCCCGCGGGGCCACTTAATTTTTGTTTTCATAGTCTGCAAAGGTAAGGTAAAATTTGTTATTTTTGTAGAAAATTTATCGGTATGCACATAGGCGTCGCAGGAAACATCGGAAGTGGCAAGACAACCCTCACAAGGCTTCTCTCGGAGCACTACGGCTGGACGCCCCGCTACGAAGCCGTCACCTACAATCCTTTTCTGGAAGATTATTACAAGGACATCCCCCGCTGGTCGTTCAATCTCGAGGTCTATTTCCTGACTCAGCGCCTCAAGGACATTCTGTCTATTTCAGAGTCGGAAGGCACTGTCATTCAAGACCGTACAATTTTCGAAGGAGTCTATGTCTTTGTAGCCAACAACTTTGCTATGGGCAATCTTTCGCAGAGGGACTTCGACGCATATATGGACCTTTTCAACGTGGTTATGAAGATGGTGAGGATGCCCGACCTCCTCATATATCTCCGCAGTTCCATCCCCCATCTTGTGGGCCAGATTCAGAAGAGGGGCCGCGAGTATGAGCAGGGAATGAGTCTGGAATACCTTTCCGGTCTGAACGCGCGCTACGACAATTTCATTTACAATCAATACAAGGGCGACGTCCTTACAATCGACACCGAAGGCCTTGATTTCGAGCACAATCCCGAAGATCTGGCCTCCATAATCGACAAAATCGACGCCCGCCTTTTCGGACTGTTTTAACTATGAAGAAGCTGTTTTTGAGTATAGCGGCTTTGGTTGCCGCTTTTTCGTTTGGTTATGCACAGAACCTCACTATGGAAGAAGCCGTTCTCGGCCGCGGAGTCGCAACTCCCGACGTCGAATGGCACTGGACTTCGGACAAAAATATTGCCGCCTCCGACGGGATCATTCCTGCACGCCCCCCGCAGAGGCCTCAGGAAGATGAATTCGTTTTCACAAAGGGCAACAACCTTTATTATATGGATGCCGAAGGAGTCGAACACGCCATAACTTCGTACGACGACCCTTCGATAGTCTGCGGACAGAGCGTCAGCCGCAGCGAATTCGGCATAGATGGCGGCATCTTCGTCAGTCCCGACCGCTCCAGAATAGCTTTCTACAAGAAGGACGAAAGCGCCGTGACCGACTATCCTTTATATAATGTGTCGTCCCGCACGGGCGAAACCCGTTATATAAAGTATCCTATGAACGGTATGGCATCCGAGAATGTCTTTCTGGGCGTTTACGACATAGCTTCCGGCGCCACTTCGTGGATGAATGTAACTGATTTTGACTCAGATCGTTATCTGACTAATATCACGTGGAATCCTTCCGGCGACAAGATTTATATCCAAGTGCTGGACCGCGCCCAGAAGCATATGCATCTCAACCGCTACGACGCTTTGAGCGGAGCATTCGAAGCGTGCCTGCTTACAGAGGAAAATCCGCAGTTCGTCGAGCCGTCGTGGCCACTGCATTTTGTGGAGGGACGGCCGTCGGAGTTCATTTACGAGACAGACAACCGCGACGGATGGAAGAATCTCTATCTGTGTTCGGCAGACGGCGCCTTCGAGCCGCGACGCCTCACCGTCATCGACGCCGATGTCGAATACATAACCCAGGACAGCCGCTATGTCTATTATTATTGCTTCTCGCCCGTCACCGACAGGAGAGTCTATCGTTCTGCCCTCAAAGGCGGCAAGCCCGAATGCCTCACTCCCGACAGCGGATGGCACACAGCGTCCTTCAGCGACGATATGAAGTATTTTGTAGATAAATACACTTCATTTTCAGAGCCTTGCGTATGCCGCCTGGCCACTTCCGCCGGCAAGACGGTGCGCGAACTCGGCCGCGTGACCGAAGATATGGTCCCCGCACAGACCCGCAACTGCATCCTCGAGACCGGCACTTTCAAGAGCGCCGACGGACTCTACGACAATGCGTATTCTCTTGTCAAGCCAGCGGATTTCGACCCGTCGAAGAAATATCCCGTTGTGCTGTATGTTTACGGAGGCCCTCACAGTCAGCTCATTACAAACCGCTATCGCGGCGGAATGTCGCTTTGGGACATTCTTATGGCCCAGAAAGGATATATAGTTCTTACTATGGATAACCGCGGCACTTCCAATCACGGATCGGCCTACGAGAAAGCCATTCACCGCCGGTGCGGCAAGGCCGAGATGGAAGACCAGATGGTCGGCGTACGCTGGCTTATGTCCCAGCCCTGGGTGGATTCTTCGCGCATCGGTGTCCACGGATGGAGCTACGGCGGATTTATGACGATTTCGCTTATGACACACTATCCCGACGTGTTCTCGGTCGGCGTTGCCGGCGGTCCCGTCATAGACTGGAAATGGTACGAAGTGATGTATGGCGAGAGATATATGGAGACCGAGGCCACCAATCCCGAAGGCTTCGCTTCGACATCTCTGATCCCCCGTGCCCGCGACCTTCGTGGCAAACTCCTTATATGTCAGGGCGTTATAGACAACACAGTTGTCTGGCAGCACAGTCTGAGCTTTGTCGAGAGCTGCATCAAGAACGGAGTTCAGGTGGACTACTTCCCCTACCCGACCCACGAACACAACGTCCGCGGCAAAGACCGCGTGCACCTTATGAACAAAGTCACCGACTACTTTGAGGATTATCTCAAGTAAACATCCTAACAGCAACCGGTGCAAACATCGAACAATAACGTCCATCCTTCACGTCATGCCCGACCCTGTTCGGGCATCTCATAAGTAACTGTTATGAATATTAATATAGAAGAACGCTCCAACGCAGCCCGCGAATATTTCCTCCAAGGCTATAACTGCTGCCAGTCCGTAGTGATGGCCTTCAGCGACATAGTCGGCATATCTCCCGAAACCCTCGCATCTGCCGCAACAGGCTTCGGCGGCGGAATGGGCCGTATGCGCGAGGTCTGCGGCACAGTCAGCGCAATGACAATGCTGTCCGGATTCCTCTCCCCCGCCCCCGACCCTTCAGAACACGCCGCACGGACAGCCAATTACGCTCTGGTTCAGAAGTTTGCAGCAGCCTTCCGCGAGGAGACAGGAAGCATAGTCTGCCGCGAACTCCTGGGAGTCGCCTCTCCCGCCGAAGCGCACTCCACATCCCCCGCCCCGTCAACCCGCACCGGCGAATACTACAAAAAACGCCCCTGCGCCGAACTAGTAGCGCTCGCCGCCTCGATTGTCGCCCGTCATCTCGCCGAAAAAGAGCAGATTTCCGGAATACCGAAGGCCTAAGTATTATTTCCGCGACGATGGGCCACGGCAGACTGCGTTTGGCGATAGTCTAAGTAGCCCGGCCTGCGCCCAACCCCCTGAAATGATGGGTAGGGCGCGGAAGATCATCGAAATACGTTCTCAGAAGCCGTTCGTCGTGGCCCACCGCAGCGGAGAGCAGATGAGTTCTATCGTCAACCCGCCACGAGTGTCAAAAGCAGGCAGAAATATGGCACTCGTGGCAGTGAATCGGGCTTGGAAGGGCGTTTGGCT